>Ga0181612_165804_pt1 | contig 12878 bp, 6 predicted proteins | sample HoacroProtozoa21_FD_119630 | JGI IMG/M metagenome (GOLD analysis project Ga0181612, IMG submission 119630) | Hoatzin crop microbial communities from Cojedes, Venezuel. Combined Assembly of Gp0051906, Gp0051904, Gp0051908 | reverse complement strand
GATGGGAAAAATATTTTCAGCAGGTCTTGTTGCGATAGGACAAGGATAAATGGCTTTAAACTAAGAGAGGGCATATTTAGATTAGATATTAGGAAGAAATTCTTCACTATGAGGGTGGTGAAACACTGTCACTGGCTGCCCAGAGAAGTAGTGGAGGCTCCATCCCCGGAAACATTCAAGGCCAGGTTGGATGGAGCTCTGAGTAACCTGGTCTAGTTGAAGATGTCCCTGCTCGCTGCAGAGAGGTTGGGGAAGATGACCTCAAAAGGTCCCTTCCAACCCAAAGCATTCTGTGACGCTATGAAATATAAAAATATAACCTGCCACACAGCATGTAATGCATAAAATACTGAAGTTAGTTTAAATTTACATGTTTTATTTTTCACTGAATGACATACTAAAGTTTTATTCTTTTTAGCTGTCTTGATAATGCCACACTTTCACATTTGTAAAAAATCAACTGAATTTTTTGAAATTGAGTAAATGGAAAAAAAATATGTATATACTGCACTGCCATTTGAGTAACACTGATGAATGCAAACAAGAACACATAGTCCTCAAGTGGAAAAAAGTTTCATAACTTAGAAAAGTGTATGTGAAAGCTTTTTGAGAGAACGAGGCTTCCAACACGGCCTACTTTCTTGGAGAAATCGTTCTCTTTCTTTGAGCAATCTTTATCTCTGCCCCTTATACTTTCATTTGAATGAGATTATTGAGTACATTTTTACCTCCTCTCATATTTGTTTCTTGTATAGTTGTAATGATTAATTGTTACCCAACACAGAGCTTATTTTTTTTCCAATTTTAGGCCTCAACCTCTTTATTCTCTCGATGTCTTCATCAATGTCAACCCATGTTTTTAACTGGTAAGGTCACAGGGAAGCTAATGGGCTCACAGAAAACACACCCTGGAAGTTTATCTTAGGAGGCAAACTTAAGGGAAGCTCTAAGGGTAAGTTTTTTTCTAGAAAGGGAACCCATGCAGCTTCTGCTCTTTACAGCTTTCTGACGAACTAAAGAAATGCTGACTCCTATAAAACAAGATTTAGGAAAGGGCAGGGAGTTTTTGTTTATGAGGTTGCTAGGATCACATTTTATTATGGATGGAAATGCTGAATAATGCTTGAATTACAGTGAGCACATGTGGATAGGAAATTAGCAACTGTCTTTATAAGGCTGAAAAATCTAAATGACAGGCACTGATTAGGCTGTGCCTTGTTTTAACATTTATCTCAAACCTGATGATATTTGAAAACCTGAAGCATTTCCTTTCTACTTTGGTATTTTTACTACCTCTGTTTCCAATTCTTCCAGCCCTCCTCACATCTACCATGCCAAACAACAATGGGCAAAACTAGAGGCAGGGGACCCTAAAAGCAGATTTTCTTTGTCAGGCAGAGCTGTTAGGTGACTTACTGAGCTAGTTCACAAAAAGCCTGAACAACATGCAAGTGCCCACTGAAGATGGACTACTGCTTTGATTAGCAACAGGAAGTTTATCAGACGTACGTTGCTGAAAGCACGCTTCATTTCTTGAGGGACCACAGGTGAAAACTATGCAGAATTTTATATGCTGTGGCAACTGGTGCTTACTATTTTAAAAGCAAAAGAAAATAAACAAGTACAATAGTTTAAAACTATGGATGTGACACAGGGTTTAGAAAATTAAAAAATAAGTAACTTAACAAATACATTTAGTTCTTCTACCTGACAGTCACGTTACTTCAGCCACAGGTACCATGAAGCATGACTATTTCCTTTAATTCTACTCATGCAGGAGTGCCGGATGTCCTGTATCCCGTTTTGCAGTCTTCTTCCTGCTAGCACATTCAGATCACTATATTAAACTTCTACTGGTTGTGTGCATTTGGGGCATAGGAGGAAAAATGATTGACACAGATTGATTTTATAAGTTTGGTATACAAAGTTCTGAAAAGCTGAATTTCTACAAGAAAAAAATTATAGTTGGGTTACCAGAAGATGTTAGCAATGGCTGTAAATTAGTTACGGTAGTCATTTGGAGCAGTATACTTTTCACTGAACTGGAGTTACCTGTAAAGTAAGCGTGTACATTGGGAAGTGATTAATTACATCTTTTAAGTGTATGCTACTCTAAAATTACCATTTAATTTTATTTTAAAAAATATTAATTTTTAATTTTAATTTGTAATTTTCTAAGTTAGGCAACATAGGTCCTATTTTAGCTTACTATTCACAGGCTTTCTTAGCTTCTAGAAAACACATTATGTATGCATCAATAGCAGCTCTTCTGTGTCAAGCACTGTTGGGTATTAGTCTGTTCTAGAATTTTGTATTTGGAAAAATCATGTCAACTTGCACTTGAGACTGTTTACATGCATCTCCAGTAAAGCCATATTTTCCCCTTCTGGAGGCAAATAATATACTTTCAAAATGTGCTAATTACTGTAAGAGTGTCATTGAAAATATGACAGTCTATATTTAAACTCAAATGCCATGTTTATAGTTTGACTTTTTAAATTTTATATTCTTAGAACTAAGTGCATCCTCCCCTTTCCCTCCTCCCTCAACACTGGCCCAGAACTAATAAGAAATGAATCAGCTTATTGAAACGCAATATAAACTTCTGCACACTTTATATCCTATTCTTTCAGCTGCTGCCAAGACAAGGCTAAATCTATTCAGAGCGTGTAGCTTTAATATATAATCATCTAGAAGAGGTTTACTGCAAAAGCTACACAAAGTGACTGTTCAATCTACTAAATACTAAACTTCTCATAGTATTCACCTATACGCCTCACTTGTGCATTGCTGTGATCTAGAAATTTATGAGCAAGAGCTGTTGTGATTCCAGAATGGGACTGGTGTAATGCTGATATATATACACACTCCACTGAGCTGAGTCCTGCTTTTAGAGATTAGATGGAGCATGTAGGAAAAACAAAGGGTTTATGTTATTGCTTGTAGAAAATGATATAATAAGATGCAATATGGCAAGACTGCAGCATTGGAATGGGTTCATGAGTCAGAACAGACATAGAAACAGCAAAAATTGAGCAATATTTCAATATGGCTGTTCTTAGACTGTAGATCTTAAATGCCTTTCTTACAATTACCTCAAAACAATAGTAACTTGTATGTTTCTAGGGTTAACCAGTAGCTGTGCTCACACAAGTTTGTTGCTAGCCTGCATTGGCATTACCATAACTTAAATCTGCACCCCCATAAACTGACTAAATTCTGCCACAGTGTCCTCAGATGGAACATTCTCTACTAAAGTACTCGTCACATACAATGGATATTCGGCCTGTTACAGGTATATAGACTCTAGCTATAAAAAACATTGTTTGTTTGTTTATTTACTTATTTTATTTATCCCTGAAACTGTTGAAAGAAAAATGAAATGGGAAATTACATTGACTTTCTACTAGGTGGCCTCCTTGCCCCAGAGTTTCATGAAAAAACCTGGCCTAACTGACCTTCCATAAAAATACTGTGGCCCAAAGTGAGAGTTTGGAGAAACATGTGATGCACTTTTTGTGTTGTGGTCATAACAACTAAGCCTGGAGAATCAGCCTTCCATGCTAAAAATATAGGCTGTGTCATGGACAATCGTGGACTGTGCCTCACCTCATTAGGAGAGCAACAGTTCAACAAGAAGTCATCCATGCATTTAAAGTTAATCATTTCAGTTGGGATACAAGTCAAATTTCAGCAAAAGTTGCTAGTCAGAAAAGTGGTCATATGGTGTGAAAGACCAGTCCAGCTTGGATACCAACACTGTGTAATGTAATGGCATATGGTGTGCTAATGAACGCTGACTCAGGTCTAGTCTACGCACAACAACATGGGCAACAGAGTGAGAGGAGCTGAGTATAGACATAGACATAGGCATCCACAACGCTACTGCTGGCCTTGCCAGACCCCTGGAAAACTAAGACAATTGTTTCTACTGCTGCCAAAATGCTGAAGAGTGTGTGCTAGAGGTTACTTTTAACCAGCAACACCATTTTTCTCACCTACCCATTACCCAGAGTAATTTGAAAGACTGTTTCTCCCACTCAGCTGCACCTTTCAGACGATCGTCTTTACCTCTCACAGGAATATCTCTGATATTCTCACAGGAATATCACAGACAGAAATAGACTCTTGTATATTATAATAGCGCATTTAAAAGTCGTGCATGTATAAATGGAGCAAAGATTACCATACCCATATCAAAGTGTTATTTTTGCTCCATTATATACACTCTGTTTTACAGTTTATGGCCAATGTGTAAAGAAAATGAAAGCAATTCAGCAGGCTGCTCTCATCTTGTTCATGCAAAACTCTACATTAATTCCAAGGGACTTTGTGCAGTAGCAAGATGATCCAGTTCTTCCCTTCTGCAGTCCATGCACAGCTGCATAGTAAATAGTTTCCACAACATCATAATTCACTGTGAGCAAAGCAAAATACTATGAACTTTACAAAGCTACCTCTGATGTGATGGTGTTCAATTATTCTACAACCTCATGAATAGTACTTTAAGGAAATATAAGATACCATGCTTTGCTAACTTATTCAGATTTTTTTTTGCCATTGGCTTGTAAGTTTTATTTATTAACTTTTTTTCTCACCACAACTGGTGTGAAGATTAGGATGCACAGGGAATGGATACATGAATGCTACAATTTTCTGGAGGAGGGAATGGAAAGGAGAATAAAATATACTAATGGATCATAACCAGTCACAAGAAATTTTGAAAAGCATAATTTTCTGTTCAAGGAGAGAGATGTAAGAGAAGAGGAGAGGAAATAAATGACTGAAATGATGGCAGCAATCAGGAAAGAAAAATGTATGTTCGAAAAGAGATTCCTACCAAAAAAAAATCAAAAGCTGGAAGACAAGGGTTTTAAGCCACTGGTCTTGTGAAAATTTCAGCCACTGACTCCTACACAAAGTGCTTCTTCTGTACTTCATACAAACTGACAGCCTACAATGATGGTGGGGAGTTTATGCATACATTATGGATAGCAGTGAGTGAAGTGAGAAAAAGCCTTACAGTTCTCCTACTTTAAACTCAAATCAAGTTCACTACTGTTCTACTCTCTCACTATTAAAAGTCAGATTCCATATACAAAGAACATGTGAACTATTCATACAGTTATATTTTTAGACTTTTGAGTTGCTTTTGTTTTCCTTGGGCTGTGGCCCTAGATTCACCGTTCCCAGTCACCAGTGTTCAGAGCATAACAAAGAAGCAGCTCTGACAAAGACAGCATGACCTAAAGCCTTGTTTTGGGGAGTGGAATTAAAGTCAAAACATGACAGTGCTAATTTTGACTTTCCCATGACCTTTCTTTTTTAGCACCAAATGAATGTGAAAGCAACAAATCACTTCACGTGATTGAGATTTCACTTTTACATTAGTTTATGTAAGCTAAGACCTCAAGTCTTTTCCTGACAAAGATGTGCCTTTTGGGCTGCTGACCATGAACAGGAAGGAAAAATGTGTGAAGAATATGTGAGCACAATCATGCAATTAACATCAGCATTTTTTAAAATACCCAAAGAAACAGCAGAAAAATGCCCATAACTCATGCAGGCATGGCTCTCACCTGAAAACAGGAGATACTTAATATCTGTAAAGTCTGCAAATGTGTTTGCAAGAAAGGTGTACGAATGCTGGGTTGATGAGTAACCATGCAAAGCCACAATATAAAGTACTTCTCAGCCAACATAGCAAAAGAGAGTTCTGTGTAGTGTACAAATTTAATTCTTAATTGCCTCTCAAAAGATAATTGAATTTATTTCACACTCCACCTCTAATATTTTTACATTTGTGCATTTATTTTTCTGTAAAAAATACGACTTCATTAAGAAAATCCACTTTGGAAACATTCGTAGAACATTTTGTGAAAAAAAAAGGGGGTGAAGTCCACTTCTCATACAGGGGAGGAAAGAAAGTGGAATCTCTCTGAAAGTTAATACCGGGCAGAAAATCTTTTTTGTACATCCACAGTGCATCCTCAAACTACAGACCTATTCAGACAAAAACTCTCCATAACGTTACTTGCTTTTCCCAGCTCTTAAATGTGTTGTTAGTTAAAAGCTTGATCCCAGCACAAGAAGATGCAGCTCATGACCTGGTAAATGGAATGTTAGACATGTTCCCAGCTAATTGCTGTAAACTTATTGCTGTTGCAGCAACATGCCATGTGATAAAGGAAAGGGTAATAGAAAATAATAGTCTGGCCGTATGAATGGACTGCATTGTTGCTACTGCAAAATCACTATCACCTACAGAGTACAGAAAGATTTTAGACTGATGTTCTGATTGATACAGAAGAAACAAACAAACTGAGCACTGGACTTCACATGACACCAGACTACATCTTCTAAAATATTTTAAAAATTAAAAAGATGGCATAAAAAAAAATAATTTCCAATTTCACTTTAGAAATTTTTTTTCTCATTCCATTGTATTGGTCAATCTGGAAAATTAAGTATCTCTTCTTCTCAAATGTTTACTTGTACTATTACACATAATAGCTTTCTCCCTTTGTGTATTCTAATACAAGATGCTATTCAGTATGAGATTAATCAAATACCAGCCTGACACCAAAATCAGAGAACAATTCAATATTTTATGTCCGGTATAACTTAAGTCATTTGAATTCATCCTGTCCCCCAAAGAATCAGCTGCTTTCTTGCTGTTTGTTTGGTTTTTTTGTTCTTTCTATTTGTTTAATAATAGACTCCTTGGAGGCTCTCGCTGAGACTCTTGAGACAGAACCCGATCTCACATATCCAGTTTCTGGGTAGAGACTATTCCTCTCCCTACAAGTTATGTACGAAACGATATCAGTATTGACTTCTTCTATTTATAATAGCTTTAAAGGTCTGTAACAATTACACTGGGGTATTATCTGAAATCTTTATTACCCACCTCCAAACAAGTCCTGGTGGTGTGTATTACAGTGAACACACTCACTAAGCATGCACTGCTAAACAATTATGTTACAATGGTGCTTGGAATGCCTTGAGATAAAGCTTTTCAAACTTCCCAGCACAGCTTAGCTAATCAAATACACAAAAATTACAGTTTCTTTTACTGCCTTATTTGCTGTATATATAGTATCAGAGACTGTACTCAATGTACTTTTCCTTGTATTTTTTATTCCCCTGAAGAAAGAAAGAAGACAGAGGTAGAAAGCTGAAGTGGGTAGAGAGGAAAGCAACGCTCTTGGTTTGTGAGGGTGACAGGAAAGAAGGCAATACTTTTAAAACACATAAAAGAGTATGAAAGCAACCTGGAAGGAGGCTTTAAGGTCTGAACTACCGATGTCCCTTGACACTCAAATGGTTTCACTGCAGTGCCAGGGATCTGCGACACCTATCTGCTCCAGATCTGCCAACTCTCTCCCCTATCCGGTCATGTTCAGTGAGACCACTCATGTGTGCAAGGTCTTGCAGAACCAGATCCAAGCAGTAAAACGTGATGCAGAAGAAATATGTCAGGAAGGACCATATCCTAGCAGGGCCAGTCTTGACTTCAGTCATATTTTCACTTCCTTCTGTACATGACTTCAAACAATATTTATATCTCTCTTAACCACACCTGGTATATTTTCCCCAGGCTTCCATTCAACACTTGGATTCAAAAAAGATGCCGCTCTAAGCCTGTATTATGATGCTACTCACAATAGCTGCACATAAAAGAATATTTTTCTGTTTTTCAGACTGATTTTTATTCACTTTCTAAAACTGAGAAATGAAAATAGTTATTTACCTGAAAACAGAAGGATGTAAAGGTGTGTCAGATAGGAACTGTCAGGACAGCTCAGCATTTCCCCGGTGAGCCATGTGTTACTGTAGTGCTCATAAGGAATACTGGCAGAACCATAACACATTCAGTTCTAGTTTTCAAATGTTTTATTTTGAAAAATTAGTGTTACACATATCAGTTTTCATTCAGCTTAACCATACTTATCTAAACATTGTACCATTCCATGAATATTGATATTTGATTATTTTACAGAATCATAGAAAACAAAGAGGTATTTTTAAGTAGTCTTTGTTATGAGAGATACAACAGAGCTAGCAGCACGTTTATACCTTTGGGGCTTTATCTATCGAGAGCAAAAAAAAAAACCTTAAATTTATATCAGCATTATAGGTTTGGGACTCTGCAATCTGGGAAATTCATAGAAGTTCTACTTGCCTAAACAGGGACTGAAGGAAAGGTGGAAAAACCCAGGTGAAATCCCAGTACCAAGGTATTTCATTCCTCTTAGAGAATATTCCACTCAGTTTATCCTTTTTGAGTTGCAAGAATATTTCACAGAACCTCCATGGCATTTAAGAAAGACAGAAGACGTTCGTAAAAACTATCTAGTTTGTACTAAAATAAATGTACTTGGTTTTAGTAACCAAAGGTGATAATTTTTAAAATATGATCTACTTATGTAGGCATATTAAGAAGAAACCGTTCTAGTTCAGAATTTATCATTTACAAGACTCATGTTTGTGCATTTCACATAAAAATAAATTGCTTGCTTACAATTTAAAGTTGACTTTTTTAAGAAACCTGATTTTTTTTTTGCCATAAATGAATGTGAATAATACCACCATGCATCTTTTGTCTGCTTAGCAGTCTCTGAACAGACCTGAATCCTCAGTTAATTTTGTGAAGTTTATTTACCTAATGGTATCACAATGTGGTGTTCTCTTTGAAGAAAATAAAGTTGACTAGGCAACATTTTGGTGCATTACAAGACTGAAATCATTGTAATCAGGAAGAAACGTGACTGCGGCACAGCAGACACATAGAAATCATATTTCACATCATTTACTGTGTCAGACATGGCTAGAAAATGGAAAATCTATTCTTCCTTAAAAAAAAAAAAAGAAAAAAAAAAGATGTTTATTTCAAAATATTTCAGTTTTGCATAGAAAACGATTTTTGTTATGGAAAATGTAGTCTAACTGAGCATTCCTGACCAGCTGTAGTCACTACACCAAAATTTTTAGGGCTTGCATCAAGAAGCTTCTCATGTTTCCCCTTTAACTCCAAATGCAGCCTGAGGAAAAATAAGCTCTGAAAAACCATGTCCCACACCTATATTCCATATGCAGGACTACATAAAAAGTTGTTTTAAAGCTAGCAAAACAGAACAATTCTCAAAGTTCATGCAATACATACCTTGAAAACAGCTGTAAAATGAGCTTAAAAATCCATTGTTATGATTGACTGGAGAGATTATTTTGAGTACACAAATCAAACCTTTTGTCATTTAAGGACAATGCAACGGAGCTGCTTATCCTATTCTGAAGCTCAGTTTCCACTAAATAATTTGAATTTTGACAAACAAAACGGGGACAGATATTTTACTTTATGTGTTATGCAGGTGTGAAAAATCATGTGCTGCTACTTGATTAATCTTAGTACTTCAATGTACACTTTCTCAGAGAAATAAACTGTACTTGCAATAAATTTACCATTGTTAACATTTTAGCTTTCTAAAAGAAATAATGTTCTTCTGAGTTTCTGTGCTTTGATACTCATCACTTAAAAAAACCTTTTTCTCTGAACTTTTTTTTTCATTCATGATTGCTCCACTTTCCTAAGTACCTTTAGCCAAACAAATTTCTACTGCCTGTTTCACAGTGATATCGTAAGCATTGGGTATGTGAGTAGGAAAAGGGCTTTTAATTGTAGTCACATAGATCACTTTCTCACAAACACACTCATGGAAACAAGTACATGCAGATGGGACGCCACAACTACTTGTAAATAAAGATGTACATACATGCATATAACTGCATATTCCCAGGGAGGAGACTATCCTTATCAGAGGATCTCAGCTGCTTTGGGGCATAGAAAAAGAGCATTAAATACCTATTTGGGATAGAAAATATGCATTACGCAGAAGTGTGTTACTGCATACATGTATACATAAACTTGTCTGTAGAAAAGCACATGCCTGTACACATATGTAAGCACATATACATATTTATATAGAAACATCTGTGGGTATGTGATAAGCCACATTGCCACAGTTAAGTAGGTGTGCTATGTTCAGTGACCAAGAACGTATTTTTATCACCATCAAATATCCAAGATCTCCTGGTGAGTATAGGCTAAATAGTCCACTGCTGGTATTTAAGACCAACCAGGTCCACCCATTGCAATCCAGAAGTGTAAGAAAGAGATGATCCTGTCTGCACTTGAATGAAGGCCCCTAGGTTGTTCCCCTTGCCATGTCTACCTAAGTTGCATGTTGAAATTAAACACAATTGTATTGCACAGCAAATGTTCTAATCAGTAGGTTAATCAAATGGGCAAAGGTTAACCAAATGCCAAATAAATAGTAAGCATTCTAGAAAAAGCAGTCACTCCAGAACAAAAAAAAAAAAAGTAGAATAATTAAAGCAAGCAGCACCTCCTAATTTTCTCCTGTTCCTTCCTTTCACTTCTCTTTTCCTTTTCTAAGGAAAAGACTAGGGGGTCCTGTGGTGGGGTGTTAATACCACAATCCTTCTGCCATCCTTCCGGATGATTTTGCAAAGTAGAAAACATATCTGCATACATAGCTTCATCCCATTTTCATTCTCTCCATAGAAACAAGATTAACTGTAATATAGTATTATAATTCAAAGATCCATTAAAGGGCCATTTTTCATAATCTTCTAGCTTATACAGGGGCCGCCACTGGTTATAGTATTTGATCAGTGTTTTCTTATTCACACTCCCACCTGGTGGTCGCCCTATATCTTTTCAATGTGCTAGGAGACATCCTAAGGGGTTTTTTCTTTAAAATACCACCACTTTGCTGTCCCCTCATTTTACTTTACTGATTCTGTACTTCTGTTATCCTTCCACAGATTATTTTAATAATTTCAACCTGTTGTCCTCTTTCATCCCACTCTGACCATGTTCCACAAATGTCACAATTAATATCCCATCCAAATTCTACCCACAAATTCTGGTTGTAGATAAAACAATTTACAAGAAAAAGATGTTCACATTCATTTTCATGGTGAAATGCACAGTTTTTCAGGTTTTCCTCTGAGAAAGAAGTGAAATGGACCTTACCAGGTATTGCTGACCATCTTCAACCATAATCAAGATTCGAGAACAACCGTGCTGGATCCATTGTTCTTGAGTGAGGGAGGATCCTAAACCAGCACGGATCATCGTAAAGGCTGGTCATTTGAAACTACGATTACAGCCGTAACTTTGTTAAACCTAAGCTTATTGGTGAACACTTGGAGTGAGAACTTATATTACAATACAATTCAGGTGATAGTGAATGCCACAGGAGCTAAGAATTGTTGGTTTTGTACTGCCTTACCAAAAGGTAACTTGAGACTCCCTTTATATGGGGTAGGATCCAGTCATTGGAATTGTGACAATAGTACTTAGCCTGAGTTTTGGTGAGGGCAAGATGGAGGATACTGTGATTACGACAACTCAAGCTACGAGACTGCACCAAAATTCGACCTACAGATATTAGTTAATAACACCCAGATATTGGTTAGCAATAATAGTTACCTATGGAAAGCAAGATCCAACATTTGTTTGTGCCGATCCCTCTTCTGTACACACAAAAATTGTACTTGTAGAGATGGGTGGAATGATTATTGGACCCACAAAACTACAGTAGAAGTAGAAACTTAGGATTTGAAAGGGACAGGTGTGACATATATTGATTTTTGTAATAAAACCCAATTAGAAACCTATAGCCCCTCAAACTGGGATTTTAGGAATGTATCAATTGGCTGGGTAAACCGCGGAACATTTTATGGAGTTAGTCTCACAGCCACTGACAGGCCCTGTAAATTACCCCATGGGTATTGGTGGCTATGTGGCGATGGTATTAGCACAAAGTGACTCCCTACGGGAGGGAGGGAAATGTGTACCAGAGGTCACCTAGTTAGTCAGGACCGAATATATAACCAATCCCAAATACCTAAAGGTGTATTAAGAACATCATGGAGACGAGCCAAACAGGAAGACAACCCACTTGGAAGTAGGGGAACAAAATTTCATAGCTTTGACAGATGATTCTTGCCATAGCTAGGAGTAAGTGAGCCAGAGCAAGCCATAATAAACATTTCCACAGTTTTAGAGAAGATGGAAAATCTAACAATGAATACTACGGAAATTGTACAGATGGAAGTACCATCCCTTAGTAAAGTTGTGCTACAGAATCGAATGGCATGACCGACAAAGAAGGGGGCGTATGTATGATCATTAATACCAGTTGCTGTGCATATATCAATAGAGACAGACAGATAGAAGTAGATTTGAATATACTCTGGGAGAAAACACGAGTATTCCATGAAGTATCTTTGGATTATACTTTCTTGGGCTTTCAAGATTTATGGGATCAAGTGACCTCTTGGCTTTCTAATTTAGAATGATTAAAACAATTATTCATGGGATTAATCACTCTGATGCTTTTAGGAATACTTGTTTGCATATCTCTCAAATGTTTCCTTTGGTGTGGCCAGGATTCAACCAAGACATACAGTGATTGGAAAAGGAACCAGGTTAGACACCAAATAGAAACTGTAAAATACTATTCCCAGATCCTTGGAATGAAAGGGTTAAAATAAATCTAATAAAAAAACCCTCTTTAAGTCTGAAGAAATTTGAAAATAATACTGAACAGTTCAGTATTATGACTAACTAACCATAACCTGTTGCAGAACATATAACAACAAAATACAGTAGTGAGGATTCATAGCTTTCTAGCTACAAATCCTCAAAAGAAAAGGAGGGATTGATATCTGTAAATGTAAAAATTCCACTTACTAGAGTGATTGTAATTAAACTAAAGTAGATCCATGCTGTCTGCAGAGGATAGGAAAGCTCTAAGATAAAGAGGCTCCTAAATAACATTATGCAG
>Ga0181612_147954_pt1 | contig 12878 bp, 4 predicted proteins | sample HoacroProtozoa21_FD_119630 | JGI IMG/M metagenome (GOLD analysis project Ga0181612, IMG submission 119630) | Hoatzin crop microbial communities from Cojedes, Venezuel. Combined Assembly of Gp0051906, Gp0051904, Gp0051908 | reverse complement strand
CCCAGTTTCTGAACCTTTCTGTACTGGCACCCATAAATATTTTGCTTATTAATGACTGATAAATGTAACGGAATTTTATTCTGTAGATGTGAGCGGGAAGCACGCAGCCAGGCTCTGCATCCCTGCTCAGTGCATATGGAAGCAGATTCAGAATTTATCCTGCTGCTGAGTAAGTCCAGGCCCCAGTGCGTAGTCAGGATTAATTTAACAAAGCTTATTTAGCAATGACACCACAAGTGACAGCTAATGGCATGGTATTTCACTCTTGTAAGTGCATATCAGATGCTGCCTTTAAGGAAGAACAAAGGAATGAAAGTCTGTTTCTCTGCGTCAGTCTGACAGATAAAATGGGAAGTTGTGTATTTCTGACTTTCCCCACATCGGTCCATACTTGCTGAGGTGTTGCCAGCTGCTTGAAGTGGCTTTGGCTTGCAAAGGAGAGGGTACAGCTTCCCCCTGTGCAAGACCAGGGGCTGAAGATGAGCACAATGTGTAGTCAGCGTGGACGCTTGTCTCACCTGCGAGCCCACGGTGGTTACAGGCACCACCTAGCCAGACTGCCAGCACCGCCAGGCTTGCTTGGGATGTTTTGGAACTAACCGTTGGGTCACACCGGGGACACAGCATCCTGCGTCCATGCGCACCCTGCCTAAACGTGGCTGCCAAAGCTATGTGCCTGTCAGCCACTTAATTCCATCAACTGCCAATGGTTTGTGGTGCAGCTTTGGCTTACCTAACAGGCTCTCAGGGGAAGGCTGGCAGAACTGTTTGGTTCAGCAGCTCCACAGTGAACATACTTCCCAGACTGCACCAAAACTGTCAGACCACTGGACACCTGCCACGTGAACAAATGAACTTGTTATAAAACTGCTTTTAACCTGTAATTTAATGTTTTTGTGGGGGAAATTGCCAAATCCTCATTTCACACAAACAGATCTATGAGTCATTACAGTTCCATACGTTTGTTGTACATGGCAGTTCTTTTCAAAACACACATGTTTAAACAGATGGCTTATGTTGACTATTAATGCGGTTCCTGCAATTAAGTTCACTCCGAACGAAGTAGGCAGAGACTGACATTCTGTTGACATCAGAGCTGGTGTATTGCATCTTCTACTCATGAATGTTCAAATCTGGATCTGCTACTACAGCCTTACTGAAATGTCAACTGTGATGAGTCACGGTGTAACCGAAGAGGAGAGAGAAGGTACCTGTAATCTTGCTAATTTACTTTTTGACTGGGATTTGCATAGTCATACTGTTACGTTTTAATGGTGAAAGTCCATGTTTGAGCAAATTACTATTAAAAAAAAACAGCAGTAGGGTGAAACTTGGCCCTCTGTCTCTCTACAGCTGTAGTGGGCTCAAAGTACAGGCAAGCTAACTTCCACCGTCCAGGGAACGCGAGTGCACGGTGGTGCCATGCCGCGCTCAGCACACTGCCCACTGACACAGCGGCGTGGCCCACCAAGGCTGCTGTCTGGTTACGGTCCTGCAGGTGAGGCAGCCGTGCCGGATAACAGGGATGGCCCTGTGCCCAGTGAAACCCAGAGCTCCTCTGGTGCGGTGTTGCAGGATATCACAACAGCAACTGGCAAAGCAGGAGTGTGGGAGCAGCTCTGGCGGCACAGCCCGGGCTACAGAGCTGAGGCTGCATCGGGGCTTCCTGACCTGCAGGCCGTTTTGTCGTGTTTAATAGAGCCTGACAGGCTGCTCCTCTGCGAATCTGCTGCAGAGCTTTTGCAATTGATGTAAACATTCATTCCTGTAGCAACGTGTTTCATACCTCAGCTGTGTGTTATGTGAAAAAGCATCTCCCCCTTTTTTGAACTTGCTGCTAGGTTCTTCTGATGATCTGCAGGCCTTGCATGGGAAGGAAGAGTGAACACTTGTTCCCTGTTCACTGTCTTTGTGTCACCTGTGATTTTATAAGTCCTTCACCAGTTTTATAAGTCAATCATCTGATGTGTTTTGCAGCCTGAGGGGTTCTATGCTATTTCTGATACGGAATGAGTTTGGTACCTATTTTTGTCACTTTTTCCTCTATTACCTCATCAATGTTTTACTTACCTGTCTTAGTCATTTCCAGATAAACTTGTGCAGCAGGTAATATGCTGGCCCTGAAGCTGGAGTCTTATGGCTGCATTTCAGCAAAGAGGGTCTCCAGCCCCCTGCGACCACTTAGGGGATGTTGATTGTAGCTGTTGGAGCGACGTAGAAGAACAAGTATGGTTAGGCTTAGTAAAGTAGAGCAGATCCTTAAAGCAGCTCAACAAGCATGTCATGTCTATTAGATACTGTTTACGTTTTATGCCTTCCTTTGTACTCTCCTACAGCAAATTTCATCTTCTGCTACTTCTATTATATTCTTCACTTAAATTTATTACTGGAAAAAAAACACTGCAACATGCATTTCACATATGTGTTTGGGTAGAGATGTTTTCAAATGTCCTTTCATTAGTAGAGATGTTTTCAAATGTCCTTTCATTATTCAGTAGTAACTTTCTAAACATGCGTGCATGGGAGTAGCCTTGTTACAGCACAAAGCTGTGTAGTACTTATGCTGCTCTGGTATCTGCTCTCGCAGGGCCCGTGATACAGTTCTTGGAAGGTCTCCAAGTGTCACTGCATGATGCTGGACAAGGCGGAGGTTGAAGCAGAACAAGGTCCCTTTTATTTCTAAGCCTGGCATATTTTCAGTGTTACAGGGCTGGCACTGCCCAGTAGCAAAACACTGCCTCCGTGCTGAAATACCACCTTCTGTTGGAGGGGAGAGCTCCTCTTCAGTCACACTAATGCAAATACCCAGACAGCCATATTCAATAACCTAATTAGGCCTGAACAGGAAAAGAAACTTGATATCTACAACCCGAAAACCAGCTAACCACCCCTCTTTGAGTGGTCATGGCTGGAATGAAAACAAAACCCACAGCATTTCTGGGAAAGCCCTAGGAAAGCTCTTTCAGGAACAACATGCAGTGCTTAAATTTCTCCCAATTTGTTCCTGACTATCTGTAACAGAATTTACACAACAAGAATAAAAGGGACAACTATATCTCCCATTACATAAAGTCTGTAAGCTTTCATTTCGGTGTATGTAGTGTAATAAACATGAACTTCACAGAGTTGTTTTTCCAGCACTCTAGAATGGTATTCTGAAAAAAAAAACCCAAAACACCCCAACAACCAAACAAAAAACCCAACAACAACCCCTCCCCCAAACCCTAACCCAAACACAACACCCCACCACTCAAACCCCCAAAACCCAAACCCAACCTTTCAGAAAGCCAGCGAAATAGTATGGCTGTAGCAGATTTACCCTCTAAAATGCTACAGTTGGCATTTTAGTTGACATGGAGCTCCAGGAAGGAAGTCCTAGACCAAAGGGACGAACAGCCTGGATGCTTTTCCAGCAAGGGGTAACTACAGCAACCACCAGGCATGGCTATTAGCTCTCTATAGAGAGAGAAGCTAAACTTCAGTCGTGCTGCAGCTTGATTAAATATTTGCGAAGCTGATTTAATGTCCTTTCACCAAGTGAACGTATAATGCTTTAAATGGCTGTGCAAAAATAACCTACGAAAACAGATTCTTTTTATAACTTTTCTTGAAAAATGGCTCCAGAGCAGTACAGGTAACGTGCAGACACCAGAAGCATTAGGAGGCTGATTACAATTGCAGCTCCTGGCACTAGTTATTCCGGTTGCTTGACGCTTCCTGTCATCGATGCTGGATTTCAGTCATTTGTAACTTTGGCAGATTGTAAGTGTTCGGCTTCATGTTTTCTAGCCTGAATGTTGACCTCAGGCTGCATTTTAGTGAGAAACATTGATCAAAAGAAACGGCTTTCTCTAAGGTTTGAGTACAGGAACGAGATCTTGTTTTTTAATTCTTTAAATCTTTTAATTCTTTAAATCTTAATGATTCCAATAGAGCATCAGCACAGCTCTTGCAGCAGGGATAGACCTCTTGATGTGCTCATGCAAGCTAGAAAGCTTTGATGAGCTGTAACTTGCACATGATTCAAGCAGACTTGGATCTTAGTTGGTAAAATGTCGGAATGTCTTACCTAGTTTATGCATACTTGATAAAATTAATTTTTCTTGTTTCTGATCAAGCTGTGTGTGCATGAACTCCAAAGGGTAATTAAGTCTGATTCAGCCCACGAATACAAGTAGAGTCAGACTTTCCCTATCAAAGGGATAGGGAAATCAAAGGGATATCAAAGCCCTAGCACAGAGCTTGTCTTTTTTCTGTCCGCACTGACCCTCCTGCTAGAACTTCATGGCAATCTGAGAAGCAGGCAGAGGGAGGGCCAAGGGGAGTGAGGTGCGCCTCGGGGAGCTGGCAGGACATGGCAGCCCCTGTACAGGGGTGGGGGATAATTCTGGTGAGGTGGTGGTGGCTGGGCGGCCACCTGGCTGGCCAAGGAGCCAGCAGGAAAACAGCTCAGAGAACCGGGGCCTTGAGAAGACACAAGCAAAGAGGAATGGGGAAGAGAGTCAAACTAGGAGAAGAGGCAAAGAAATGGAGAACTGGGAGGGACCGTAGCTGCACTGGTCAGGGTAAGGACGCAAACAATAGCAGCAGTGTCTCAAGCAGCAAAACCAGTTTACTGGTTTTGAGGATATAACATCCGAGGTCAATAGAATTTATTTATTTTTTTAATGGCTGTTTTCTGAAAGTTAAGTTCTAAAACAAGCTATTTCAAAAGAATAATATTAACCATAGCGAATTCCTATCCTATCAGGAAGCATCCAGATCTTCTACGGAGCAGAATTTTCCCAGTTATCTCTGAAGGATGTTGGGAGAGGGAAATGGCTGTTCAAAGTGGTGGGGGTGGGGGGGAGGTAGTGTGCGTCAAGTCACTCAGAGTCAGAGATAATCTGAACAACACCACCTGTTAGCAGTTAATGACTGCAGGTAACATGCATTGATTTAACAACTTGTCAAATAGAAATTATGGAAGGAAGAGAAGGAAAAATGATTACATTTTGGCTGCCAGTATTTTTTGGATTTTATCCCCTACTATGTTAAACAAATGATGTCATTTTGCCAGTGCCTTATTTTCAACTTCCTGTTTCTAAGCTTATTGGCATTTCTTCATGCCATGGAAAGGTAAAACTAATTTACTGAGAGATTATAGAGTAGTCAGTTTATGTTGGTTTAGGCAGTGATTCAGCTTCTGTCTGTCATCAAAGATCAGTCTCTACTTCCTTTTGGCTTATGGATAAATGCAACAAACTTTCCAGGCCAGACAGGTAAGCTAAGGAGCCTCACAGACAAAGCAAGCAAATAAGAGTGCTGCTCTTTAAAAAGTTTGTTGCTTCAGAAGCGGAGATATCAGTCTAACAACCTTGTGACTGCTGAGCGTTGCTAGCATTTCCTGGGCTGTGCTTCCATGTCTTGTGATGCCAGCTGTGAGGATGGGGTGTCTTCCTGGCAGTGGCCCTAACAAACTGGTAGGTCAGAAAGCTGGACACTCGGATAGAAATAGATGTGAATAGTGATCAGATGTTTGGGTTTGGTTGTTTGTTTTTTTTCTTTCCCCTCAACATTTGCTACAAGTGAACAGATTTCCCTTTTTCCGTCTAGCAGCAATCTGTCTGCATGTAAAAAAACACTGACAGTTTTTTTTTCCTTGCTTGTATGCAGAGTATGAACCGTCATTCAGAGAAAGACATCTTGTCAGGCAGCCTCTCCACGCTGGTGTTTTTGGCATGCTGGTGGTGCCCTCCTCCTTCTGTATGTCATTTGGCTTTAGCAACTCTGAGCGCGTACAAAGAGAGGCTGCTAGCAGGAGGTACACACCTTCAAGATCCTAAGCGACTATTTGCTGCCTTCTGCACGTATTTGATAGGTGGGACTAACAAATTCCCAGGCTAACTAGAGCGGGCAGCAAGGGGGCAGGAGGACCGTGGGCCTCCCTTGTTCCCTGGGGCAGGCTCACCCTCAGAGCTGCTGTCTGTCTGTCTGTCTTGTCCAGCTCTAGCTGACATACTGTCCCACAGCTCTTTCTCACAACGTAGCGGTTTTCTCAGAAGCCCGAGTGAGGATTATGCTCCTGTGCTGTGCAAAACAGAGCTTGAGATTACAGCGAGCTGAGTCAAGAGGAGGAAGGTAACAGGGGAGGCACTGCCGTGAAGCCTGCATTTCTGTGGTTGTGTCCTGAGCAGGTCAGACTGGGAAATCTGGCACGGACCCCCACTGGTGTGCCGGCACAGAGCTAAGAGCCCATACCTTGGATTAGTTACGACTGCACAGAGGCTGTTTTGGAGCATCATTACTGATGGCCAAATATTGAGACAGCCCTGTTTCTGTTTGAATTAGCAAAAGAGTTACGTATCTTCCAGAAAAGTGCACATCCGGCATTCCTGTTGGAGCAGAGAACAGAAAGTTTTTGTGGCTACGCACTACAGCTTAGGGACAAACCTGAGCTCACAGTGAAGGAAAGGCAATCAGAGGATGTTGCAAACTGGTTAGGTATTGATGAGTATGTAAGAAGAGTCTATGCCAAGTATTTCAAACTCTATTTTTATTATAAGAACTGGTAAGTCTTCTGGGGTGGGTTTTTTGTATGTGTATGTTTGTCTTATTTTTTAACGCTAAGTATGTCAACGCTGAAATCCTATGAATTGAAATGCTATGCTTGCAGTGAGGGGAGTCGAGGTAATATAATTTGTCATAAAATCTGAATGGTGACCATGAAATGATAGCAGAAGCGAGACTGGCAAACTCATACTGCCTGGGCATACTGAGTAAATGCCGTGCTGGGACACAGGGTAGAGCAATTGTTTCTTTGTTCTTCAAGTAGCCAGAGAACCAGAGCATGAGAAGTCAATCCTGACATACTCCTGACCAGTGTGCAAGATATATAAATTCAAATGTGCTCAAATATCAACTCACAGGAGGAAAGAACAGATTCAATACAGTAATACACAACAGCAGACAAATGACGAGGCTTGCTAAAAGGAAATGTTATTTAAATGCTCTCTGCACAGCTTAAAGAACTCTTACCAGAGACTTGGACGTATGCACCCCTATCTAACATGCTTCCAAAGGATCAAATCACAAAGAAAGTGGTGTGGCTAAACAGCAAAGGGAGCCTCGTCAAAGTGAACAAACATCCTTCAAAAAAATGACGTCCAAATCACAAAAACAGAGAAGAGTATAATCTCTGGTTTTGGGATTAACTTCCCCAAAAAAGGAAGCCGCAAGAACTAGTTAAAAAAACCCTAAATACATCTAAAGTAAAAAACCTGCCAGAGGGTTAACAGGGTTCACTAAGGAAATGGTATATACAAGCTGGCTCACAAAGTAAAAGGTGATACCAAAAGCCGTCACAAATGGGTGAGGCTGCACAGTGGAGGAGGAGGAGGTGGTCAAGGAGAGTCCTGCATGCCGGTCTGTCTTTACAGGGACTCGGTGAGAGGAACTGTCTCAAATGGTAGTGTCCGGAGGCACTAACTTTTGAAATGTACCTTTGAACTGAACTACATGTAAGTGTCAGGACCACACAATTCTCAGTGCTCAGCTCATGGCTGGAAGACTGGACAGCAGATGGCTTGGAATTACCACGTTACATTTTCTGTCACGCCTCATGGCTGTTCTGGGCCTGTGCTCTTTGGCCAAGTACAATTTAGACAGCACACCTGGCACTCGTGGTCATCCTTCTGTATTGAAAACATGTAAAAAGATCTTACTTTCAAGACTTCTCATGTCAGTCATGCCACTGAAAAATCTTACTCTCTGGTTAGTTTAAACACTGCCTCTTTTTGCAGGAACTTGTTCCATTCGTAGTAGCTGCATATTTCTTACCAATTGCCAGGGAAGTGCAGTTCCCGCCAAGCTTCAGGATAGGAGGTACGTTCACAAGTTGCACTTCTGAATTACATTGTGTTGCTGTGCACTTGAACCATTCAGGAAACAGTCCCTTTCTTTCATAAAGGCCTGTGATCTGCTTCCTGGGAAAAGAAACAGTTTTTAATCTTTCTTTGTTGCAGAGCAAGATTTTTTTATTTTTAGTTCAAGTTAATTGAAAAGCATGGCAATTTATCTGGTATTTACAGGGAAATCTATGGCTATAAAAATTGCAAATTAACACAGACACAATCAATAGAGGAAAAGTACATTGCTAAAGAGAAACTGCTCTTCAGAAACACCAGATATGTAAAAATTTGGAACTGGGTTGTTGAGCACTCCTATTTTTGCGGATTTCTAGGTCTTGTCGTATTATAAAGCTTGTCCAGAGCCTCACTCTCTGGATGAGTACGCTCCGCATCTTCAGCCAGGGTCAATCTCTGCCAGTCTTGGCCTCACTAGCTCTCCTCCCTCTGTAAGAAAATCTGTATCCAGAGCATCCTTCGATTTGCTAGGCTAATCCAGCCAAGCTCTTCTATTCTTCTCCTGTAAGATACGCTCACCTGTCCTCTGATCATTCTAGTGGATGCATTTTAACTCACCTTTCTTGACAAGGGGTGACCTAGTCTAATAAGGGCCTTTGTTTTTAAAAGCCCTAACTTGTGTTACGTGAGACCCGCAAAGGGCTATTAAATATGAAAGCATAATCTAGTTTTGTGTGCTTCCTCTTCTTATTTTAAATGAGAAAGGTAAATATTAACATCACAGAAGTGCATCACATCGGCTCAACTACTGTAAACTGAAAATGAACAATATTGTTATCAAACCAAAATGACAGTTGAGATTAGATCATGTGTTACCAATTAAATTGGCTTAGGTCACCCATTTATGAAGTCATAAAGTTAGTACAGTGTGTAATCAAATCATGTGCCCAACAAAGAGAAGATTTGATATTTGCTAATTTTGCATCAGGTGTTTGAAAGAGGAGTTGTTTCCTTTTGGTAAAGGCCTGTCTGTGGCAGGAGACTTTAGCAACCTGGGGACTGCCAGTGCCAGGGTTCACCAAACAGAGGACATTGCCTGGAAGAGAGAATAAAGCCTGTTTAGCTCACCGTTAGGAACTATACAGATCTAAGCAGGCCCTCTGCAGTTTTCTGCTTCAACACTTTCTACTAAAAACTGCGTTGCAGTTGCAGGGCTATTGTTTATCCTCCTTAGATATCACTTGCCTTTACCCACACAAGCACAAAGCTGGCCAAGGGTTTTGCAGCAAGGTGAATTTCTGGACCAGCCTTAGGACTAACAACAGCAGGTCAAAATGGCCTACTTGTAGAGGAGTCTTTTTTGGTCTCAATTTAAACAACAGGATTGTGAGCTGGGGTTTGCTTTTCAGCTAATTATGGAGTTTCTCTACAAACCAGTACTGCCCAATCTTCTGCACTGACTGACAGTCAAGTTAGCTGTGCACTTTGGACATGATCTGTGCAGCCCAGTCTTCTTCAAGGGGGAAATCTTTAAACTTTAGTCCTGTTCAGAGCTGATCTTCATCACTCTGTGCTAAAGAAGAAAATCCCAGAAGGGAATAATCTAATTGTTTTTAGGTTAGGTACTGAGAATCATACAACTGGAAATATTCTGGGTTTTTTTTTATTTTCATCTGAGAACATATAATAACTTCAGTGCCAAATGTATTATTCAAGATAATTCTTCTGCATCCACTGATGTTTTCTGATATCTGGGTAATCTGAACACTCATTTGCTTTCATTAAAAAAATGAAAATTCTAAAATGTTGGAAGCGTATCTTTCTAAGTTGCCACCTCTTGTCTGTATAATATGTAAATGGATTGTATTTTGGAATTTGACTTATTTTAGATCCAAGTCTAACACTGTCTGATTATATATTCTTAGTGCTTCTTAAATATTGAGTGAAGTGTTTTTCAAAATATTTCATAAGTGAAAACATGTATTTTTGTACAGCTTAATAGCATTAACTATGAAAGATAAAAATTGGAAAAATTTCTTTTTTCCAATCGCAGCCTGAAAACCTAATTTATGATTGAGTTGATGTCATTAACTAATTATAATATGCTTTTATCCTTTCTTGACTACACCATTCCCAGAAATATTGCAAGTGGTGCTTCTGCACACAGTTTAACTCCCTAGTAAACATACCCATCTGCTCAGTGTTTTCCTTCCTGCATAACTTTTACCTCAGTGGTAAAAGCAGCTGACTGAGGGCATTAGGCAAGAAATACATCTGTTCCTACAGATTGTCCTGTTATAATGGAATCGGAAATCGGATGATGTTAGTTCTATCAGACAATACCTATGTTGACAAATGCCAGCCAGAGTTCAAGGATCTGGGTAACAGGAAGCTTCTTTGCCTACTACCTTAAGTGCCTAAGTGCCAAGGAACATTTCTGTTTGCTTCTGGATGGCTCTGCCTTGGAGGATGTTTCAATTTAAAATGGCTTTTCTCAAAATTGTATATTCTCAAAGTAAATAAAATTTGCTGTGGTTACAGGCAAAATCATTGTGTCATGGAAATTACTATGACTCTCCTGATATCCAATATTTTTCTTTTTCTCAAAAGAAGTAGCCTTGTCTTCAGATTTGAATATTTCAATGGCAGAGGTATACACATGGTGTTCATATGAAGTCTAGGATAGTGGCAGGATCTTTCTACGCTCTGTTGGAGACTGGAGGCGGGTTCCATTTCTAGCAAAATTCAGCTCATCAAAGCTACGTATACTCACTGGCTCTGTACTTTGTACACAAAAATGTCAAGCTCCCAGTTTTACCCCTGGGAATTTTCTGATAGTAACCACCAGTTTCACAGGCCCCACAGGCTCTACAGGGAAGAAATCTCATTGCAGATCAGACAATTTCAACACTACAGTAATGGCTGGCGTGTCACTCTTGAGCTGTTGTACTAAAACGCTGAATACAGAACCTGGTCTGCCAGTTGCTGTAACAGCAAGTATTTGGTGTGCTCATATCATGTCTCTTCTCATAATAAGTGAAAAGGGACAAACTACAGAGAATGTGTGTTATGTGGGCAATTGTACCCTGCTTACGTGTGCTCAGCTGCCTTGATCCTCACTGGAGAGCATGGTGTCACCAGGGACTCTGCCAGCTCGCAAGCTGAATTTTGCTTGGCAGCTGTGTGTCTCCATGCTGAATCCAGCTTCTCTAGGAGAGAGCACAAGACATTTTTCTTCAGTTCAGAGGATCAGGAGTTATCTCCCACGTTTGTCAGTCCTTGGTTTTTGAAATGAGGACTGGCTGTTCTAGTCTTACTAATTGCTTCCTATTTAATGGGGAGTATGCTTTTGAAACAAATGAGTGTCTAATTTAAAGCGAGTGTAGATCTTATCCTGTGCATTTTAGAGGAGAGAAAATAATAAAAAAAATTTGAAATGACAAGGCCTGTGTGCTTCTGAGAGTTACAGGAGACATGTAATGTTGGGACCAAGCACTTATATATCTAAACAGGACAGAAGAAGCCATTATGTAAACGTGAATGAGTTGAACAAGGACAGCTTGGGCAGGCAGGCTGCAAGAAGTACTGGAGATAACTGTTTAGAGATTTCAGCTGGAGCAAAAACATTTAGTTTGGTATTTTAAATTATTGTTAAACTGAGGTTAAAATAGAGAAATGTTTGAACATGAGGGGTTTTCGATCTAGCAGTGGAATTCAGATGGATCCCCGTGCCCATGCAGTTAACCCATTGACATGACTATGATTTTGTATAATGTGTAAGATAACAGGGCTCTTGATGTGTGTCTGTAGTTCAGGATTGCTAATTTGAATTCTTAAAACACATAAACCAAGGGATTTGTCATTCAAATAGTCTGATTTGCAGAGACTTCTGCAGCACAGCATGTGAGTGCTTAATTCGTGTACATGTTTAATGTTTAACAGAGTGCTTCTTTCTTACAGTAACAACAGGAAAAAAGTACATATGGTTCACTGCTGTCAAAAAATAAAGATGTAGAAGCACGGTAAGCAGACGCTCTTAATTGCTTTCTCATCTGCCAAGTGTAACCTTTCCCTTAAAAAAAACAAATCACCTGTAAAACGTAGTTGCTATGTTATTATTCTTATTACGTATTATTAAATAGCTTTTACTTCCTTCTGGTAAGGGATAGCTTGCAATACGTGCAACAACTTAAAACACAATTCATATCCGTAAGCTTCAGCCTTTCCAAGTCACGTATGCTGACTGTTCAGAGGGTTAAAGTTTCGTGCGAAAGGCAAGCTTATGAAATGAGGCTAAATCTATAAATAGCTTTATTATTGAATGCTGGTGTTTAGGGTTGTAGAATATGCTGAAAATGAAGGTTTTGTGTTTCCCAATATTTTCTACAAGTAGCTAGCATATTATATAGTCAAAGCCAGGTTGCCTTTACTGCTTCCTAAGCAGGACGAAAGAGGCTTTCGGGGCAATTCCCTTTTTACCTAAGAGGTCACAAAAACTAGAATACAGCTAGAACTGCCAAAAATTCAGCTTGAATTGGATGCTGTCAAAGAACTTGATCCTTTGGGGTTTCTTTCTCTCTCTTTTTATGGGAAGCTCTTTACTGCTATCATAATGCAGGACAAGGGAAAGGGAGTGGCACTAATCTGCAGGGGAGCTGTAACAAGTGAGGAGCCCCTCTGCTAGCAGAGAAGGACGAAGGTAGGGAACAGAGCAGCAGAGATGGTTTCCCTGGGTTTTCTCTGGCCAGGGCGCTGTAGTTTGATGCTGAAGGCACATAATAAAGAAGAAACATGACAGCTGGCTTTGCCCCACACCAGAGAACTGACTGCAGCAGTTAACACAGGGGAGCAGAGACTGCTGTGTGCATGCTTTCTTTGGGACCGCTGAGGCAGAGCTCGGGGAGATGCTGCCCTTTGGCATGCTCTTCTTTCTCATAACAACCACTGGGATCAGTAATGAGCACCCAGGTTGGCACTAGTGTGTTTGATCATTAGATTCTGTACAGATAAGATATCAGTCTGCCTCGATTATGT
>Ga0181612_146984_pt1 | contig 12878 bp, 8 predicted proteins | sample HoacroProtozoa21_FD_119630 | JGI IMG/M metagenome (GOLD analysis project Ga0181612, IMG submission 119630) | Hoatzin crop microbial communities from Cojedes, Venezuel. Combined Assembly of Gp0051906, Gp0051904, Gp0051908 | reverse complement strand
CTTTCTCTTCCACCTGATCTCCCCTAGAAGCTCCTTGTTTAATCATGTAGGTCTCCTGCCTCCTTTGCTCAATTTCTTTCTCAGGGGGATGCACCGCTCCTGAGCATGGAGGAAGTTACTTTTAAACAGAGACCAGCACTCTTGGAACCCCCTTTAGTAATGATCCTCTACATAACTTAAAGGTTTTAGTTTGACAGCACAGTGCTATCACCTCCCAAAGAGTCCAAATGCAGTATCATTTTTAGTGCATCAGCCTGAAGAGCTTGCGTTTTTCTTGGGAGCTCCAAGTAGGCAGCACTAGCAACAGCATGACCTGCATCATTTCCTGGCACAGACGCCACTCTCGGTGGCTTGGGAACAGTTGCCCCTTTTTTTCTCAGTCTAGAGAGAAGAAGCAATTGCTGAACCAGTTCAATCCCGTTCATGATTGAACATGAGAAAACCAAAAGGTCTTTCTTATTTTGCACCCAACTCAATCTTTTCCCAGACTTCTCTATGTGGATCACAAATGAGAAGTTAGTTACACTTTGTTGTGCAACTAGGGGAAACCTGTCACTCTACAATCCCATTGGTATCCATCTGACACGTTTACAACTCAAAGTAATCATTAACTCAGCAAGTCTTCTGCAAAGAGCATGAGGGATGTCATCCCGTGAGAGCAAATACCTCAGCTTAGCATTAAGAGAGACCACATAAGATAGGAAGAAAGTGCAGATGAAAAAGAGAAGGCTTAATAGAGCAAGCAGATGAGCAACAAAATGGAGGGATGCAGCAGATGGAAAAAGGGCTGAAAAGACAGAAATAACCAAAACCAGATTAGCTGCCAAAAACCAAAATGTCAGAATACTGACAAAGGAAGAATAGTACAAGCTAAATGTAGAAATAAAACCATTAAAAAAATGACAAAAAAGAGATAGACAGTGAAACAAAATTAATTAAATGTTAAAACAGAGGTAAGGTCACTGAAATATGACATCCTGAACCCATTTTAAAAGAAATCCTGTTAGCCAGCTTAAGTGTGCAACAACACATATCACAGAATATGTGAATCTCCAAGTTGTCTCAATATTTTGGGGTATTTTAAAAAAAAACTTAGTGTATTACTGGAGCTGCAGAAATACGAAATATTTGGGAATCATACTTCCAAAATATGTGTTTGAGAATTTACCTTTTCTGGATAACAGCTGCCATGACAATAATAACAGACTTCTCAGTAGCTGTGAAAATATTGTATAACTGTCAGGTGTTTCCGTGGTGCTTCTGAAAGGCAGTTAAATATATACACCATAAAACTCCCATGGGCATCTCTGGGTTCAGACCTTCCCCACAGTATCTTACCCCTGGTTTCTGGATCCAGTCGCAACTGAAGTAGCAGCAAAAAGAGTCCGTGTTTCTCTACTGGTCCTGCAGCTACCCTGGCCCTGACCAGCCCCCCAGTCTGAGAAGATACCACTCACAATCCTATTTGTGAGGGGAATTCATAAAATTAATTATTGAATAGTAATACTAGACTATTCCTTCAGCATATTTTTCATGAATTGCTTTCCCAAGGCTATAGATTTTCTTTAATACCTTTTATGACATTTTTATGTCTGCCTTGTTGACTTTGAGTGGTTCTTTATCTATGGAACAAAACTCATAATGTGGAGTTTTTTTCAGCAGAGCTAAGGGCTGGCCAAATTCAGAGCAGAGGAAGTGGTCCAAGCCAATGCTTTTCTACTTGTGGTGTAAGAATCACTGGTGGACCTTTGGGCATCAAGCGATTGTTCCTAAAACAATGGTAACATTTTATTTTTGAAAACTTTTGTATATGACCATGTCTGCAAGCAAGTAAACAGACAAGCCCAGCAGTAAGAGGAATATTCATGGTATTAACCTCATTTTCATTTGGTTGCAAAAGAAAACTGTGACAGCGGCACTGTGAAAGTAGTTATGGGATTATTTTTTTTTAATCCTCTCTCTTTATAGAAGGCATAAACATGTGTCTTAACCTCACTGGTGTGAAAAGAATAGCTATTTACATCCATATCCGTACATGATTTATTTCAGTGGTGATGTCACCCACAAATTTACTCTTAGTGTTTTAAAGTACAAAGCAAAAAATGCAAAAAAAACCAAACCACGGCACCAAACCCACTCTATACTTTGCTTTATATGCATTATATGACCAACTGTATTCTAGCAAAAGCAGAATATTTTTCTGCTAGGATTAATGGGCCCGTATAGTACTTCAGCAAAAGCTAAAATGTTAATGCCAACCTTTATCACATATGAGATTTTTAAAGGTTTTCACTATGTCTGGGTATAACATTCAACTAATGTTATTCATGTGGCAGCGAATTACTTCTGTGACCTAAATCAGTGGCTGATATGCCCTTCTCTGTCTCAGAATATCATCTTTCAACATCCCAGAGTGTTCAGCTGAAATATGCACCCCTTGGCTTTGTAATTAGATACTATCAGACTGGCAGCAGTATCTGCTTGTCCACCAAGTCGGCCAAGGCAGGAATCTAGAGGACATTACAAGCCCTGCGCCAAAGATGCTTCAGTGAGTAAACGCAGTGTTCATGACCTAAAGAAAATGTTGAGCAAGGGCAAATGAGTGTGTATATATATATATATATATGTATGCATATATGTGCATACATAGATATTTTTAGGTATGCTTGCATATCTAGAAGCTTCGAATTAAGCTGCTCACTTCATAATTGATATTGTATAGCTTATACTTTGAATTAGTATCAATAATTGAATGGCAAGAATTAGGTCTAACACTAGTTTTCTGACCACAGTCTGGTTTGGACTTTTTGTTTTTATTTTCCACTCAGAAATAGAAGGGAAGAAAACAACTACAACTTTCTTGTTGAAGAAATTCTGCAGAAAAAAAAATCTGTTTAAACATTCCATTTCTGCAAGTGAAAAGCTTTTACTAACTTTTGAGTTTCAAAAGATTTTCAAAATGTATACTAAAAATACTGTAGTATTTCTGAATAGAATATTCTAAAGGAAAAAGCTATAACCAAAATATTTCAATTTTTTTCCACATGACATTTCACCAGAAGATACACATTTTCCAAAATGTATAGCTTTTAATGAAAAACCTATTTTTCGTTATGTCACTTTAGATGAAAATGTCCAGCATTCTTTGAATGAGATGGCTGGAGATTGAAGGTCTGTGTTCTAGTGAAAACTAGAACCTTTGCCATCAAAAGAACAAAATACAATGCTAACGGAGCTGTAAACCAGTCCGTTCTGTCTGTCGTTGCTGGTTGCTTGCTTCAAATCAAAGGTTTAATGGCATTTTTCAGGAAGAATTTGTTTGCTGGCCAGAAGACCTCTTCCAGGAAACAGACCTTGTTGACCGAAGTGAAATGTTTTTCTCTGGCAGGTAAGATCTATTTATGCATACAGGAGGAATTGCAAGTGGTCCCCAGCCACGACATGTGTTCTCATTACGAAATCATATGCCTTTCCACTTCACTGTTTGCAGTTCCAACCCTCCACGGGCTCTTACACAGCAAAGCACAGTGCGCACTTAAATTGAAATTTAAGCACTCTCTTAAGTGTTTTATTATGTTAAGGCTCTAGTCCTGTTTGCACTGTCTTCAGGGACCTGGCACTATATCAACAGTCAGGAAAAATCAGAACTTGAACTTTACTGAATTCAGAAAACTATGCATTTTAATAGAGCTGAGTAGAATAAAGACTAAATTTCTGCAACAGTGCAAGTCATATGCTCAAGTCAAAGCATGTACTGACCTTCTCTTAAATAGATTGCTTCAAAAACACTACACTTTTTCTTATCCAGCTTTGGTAATTACAGGGGCTATAGCTGTAGGACATGGAGTCTGTGACCCCCTGGAACACTGGAATGATAATCACCAGTTCTCTTCCTCATAACCATCAGCAAGCTGGGAAGGTCTATCAACATCAATTTACAAGTGAGGCCATCAAGAGCTGCACTCCTAAACAAGGTAGCCAGAGATTCCGGGACAGTCCCAAGTATGGATACTAGTTTTTCTTTCACCAAGAAAGCCGTCAGGTCACTGTTTTTCACAGCGTTTCAAAAGCACTAATACTTGTGTTCCTTTTGTCTGCCTGTATTCTGGCAGTTGCCTCCCCCACAAACAGCAGCCCTAGGAATATGTCCATTTCCAAAAGCTGTATAGGAGCGCTGGCTCTGAGTGTCCCAACACAAGGCATGAAGCATCTCATTTTTTTCCCATTTTAGTTTCAACTCTGAGGAGCTGGTCACAGTTGTAGGCAAAGACTGTGACATAGCAAGAACCTGAATTCTTTCATCTTCTAACTCCCAGGTGAATGTTGTCTCTTCTACACACCCGCCACATACTGCTGACTGTAAAATAGCACAGTTTTACCTCCTTAAGTTTGTCATCCTCAAAATTGTTCATCAACTGCAGCATAAAATAGACATAGGATTTCATTATACCTAAGATGCTGGTATAGAGTATTTACACATGTCTGTAATTCATCAGTACTTTTCAGGTCATATATCAGTTTTGGGGTTGTCAGATGAAAATAACAAAAGAAATAATAATAGTTATGATATTTATATTGTTCCTTTCATCTTAAATGATGATTAATCCAAATCCATTTCATTCAAAAATTTATGGGGCCTTGATAACATTATTATCCACATTCAAGCCACTTGACTGAATAGTCAAAACAACAAAATGAGGACTTTCCACCCTTGTTTCCATCCATGTGTATGTGGATTTTGACCCTTTCTGTTCGTCAAATAATAGGGTATAACACCATACCTTTTTTTCTGCCACTGCAGGCTTTCCCACATACCTTCTGGCACAGAGTGCTGTTCAGGGGATGTCAAAGTGTTTTCATTTCAAAGCAGAAAAAATACTTACAACACCACAGCAAAGGAGTGCAGGGCATGACCCTGCCTCTCCCTGCTCTTTGCAATGCTTCAGCTATTGGCAGGTTGAGAAGGTACAAAGACTACAACTGAGCTCACCTCCCAATGTCCTTATCACTGTTCATCCAGCACACACCCCCACAACCAGGCTACAGCCTGCTCTCAGGTGACCCAAGCTCAGATAAGAGAACAGGTTATCTCCCTATGGTTCATGGTTTCTTCTAGACCCTGGTGCCTCTGCCCATGCACATTTTCTAATGTCAAAGTGTGGCACTGACTCGGGGGGGGAAAAGGCAGCTCCTGTTCAACAAGGCAGAGTGATGCTGTGGAAGTCAGCCAGGTCAACATTCATTACAGTGTTCAAACTAGTTGAAAGAAGATCCATATCTGTCCATGCCTAACTGGATTTTATTTATCAAGCATTAGAAAGTCTATCAATACTTTCTTATTAGTTTGTTTATGTCATTCTGTATATGATAGGAATAAATCTTTAAAAATCAGAAGAAAAAGATAATCCCATGAGTAATTCTAACCTAGTCTGCAATTCTCCCAGGAAGAAACAACACTGTGATATAAAGCTTGTTCCTCTGTTTTGCTTGCTCACTCCTTATTTCTCTCTCTTCATAATTAGAATTCAACATCTTCAATAAAATATTCGCAGAGAAAAAAGAGAGAGAACTTCTGGGAAGACCCTTGGAAACGTTACATAGTAACTCTGTAAGAAAGAAGAAACATTTCTTTGTTGTGCAAGTACACTGCTCACAAAGACTGAAGGGGAAGAAGAAATTGCTACTGAAAATTATTCTGTCCTCAGCAATTTACTTGAGGCACTAGAAGCTGGTTGAAAAAGGAGTGTCTAACAATATGCTTTCACATCGTGCAGTTCTTTGAACTGTTCCTGTACTCAGCAGAAGAGGCCTGAAGCCAGACTGGTTGCACCTAGACTATCCTGCAACATCGCTGAAGCTACCTGATGTAGGTTAAGACATGTAATAGTGGAGCTGTTTCCGTTAACTGAGTGTTTCTGTCTTCTATACCTTACAGCGCTCATCAAATTTGTAGATCTCATCTTCCTTTTTCTTTCCGAAGAAAATGTCGTGACTTCAAAGAAATAGTAGGGTGTTTTTGATCCCTGAAATATCTTCTGCTGCATAGTCAGCACAGAAATGTATTTTCTAGCTGATAAAATGTAAGCATTTAGAGGCTCAAACCACATCTCAGGAAAGTATTATCTCTCCTATCCCTTTTTTTTGAGCATTGAATTGAATGGGTACTTAAAATCATTGCAGATCATCTCCACAGCCATCACACTAGCTTTTCAGGCTCCCAAACAACATTCCAAACACTTACAATCAAAGCTTTTCCATTTCCTTCCATGAATCCAGATAGGAGGAAGCTTTCTCCAGCATCCCATGGATAAAATCATTTTTTCTCTACAAGTGTTTATCTCCTGAATTCCCTCTGCAATATCGGTGTTCCTATTTTATTCCTCTCCAGCCTATCTCATATGTTCATAGTCACAGATCTTGCATAACTATCACCTGAAATTTCCTGCAAACTAATTACTTTATCTCAGTAGCTACAATCCAACCGGTTTCATTTGCCATGATTTTGGTTTCCACTAGTTCTTCTGACTTATGGTTAGTTTCATCTTTTCAAATATCTCTACAGAATAATTTGACAAGGATGCTACATAATTTCATCCTATCAACTTTTCTCAGAGAGGTTTCTCCATTGACATTTCAGTTACCTTTATCATCTCGGAGGAGAAGGACCTTTGCTTCCCCCACCAATAACCTCTTGTGTTTAACCCGTTTACTCCCAGTATTCACTCATCATAGCTTTCTGTCTCACCTCCTGCATTGCTTGATGTAAGCTGAATTCTTTTAAAAATCATGATACGATGTATTCACTAAAGTAACGAGGTATTTGACTATTTGTAAATAATTCGCACTAAAATTCACACCCAGTCCACAGAAAACATGGTATCTATGAAGCATGGTGACATATTAGTGGTTAAACTGAAAATTCCCACTTCTACAAGAGGAATATTATTTCTGACAGATAGGGCTTGTATTGTGACAGGCCTGAATACAGCTGTGAAGTCTACAAAAACATACAGCATTATGTTGTTACATGACTCGTGTGACCATTTAGAGGCCTTTTAATTTAGGTTGAAATTTTGGCCTGGATTTTCATTGCATATTCGACTCATTTTGGCTCCAGCATCATGTCTGATCTATGCAAAACTAAGGGGACATAGTTTTGAATTATCCCAGTGAGGGCTTATGATTGTGTTATATCAATGAGAAAGGAAAGGAAAAGAGCTGAATTTCTACTTTGCCTGTTTGCAGCTGTTTACCTGGAGACAGTTATCTGCAGGCTCTGCTCACAGAACAGCATTTGATCAGTGTTTATTTCACTTGTATCTCTTTATCGCCAGCAACAGGGAGAAACAGACTGAGTAAAATTAGAATTGAGAGTCAATAAAATGGAACTTTTTCTCAAGTTTAAAAAAGGTTGTTCAATATTTACACTCATTTTCTCTGGGCGTTTCTGTTTTCTGGTTCTCCTCAAAATAAGAATAAAGTCTGGACAGAAAAGAAGAGCACGTATAGGTGAACTTGAAAGAGTTCTGACTAGTCCTTAGTGTTTGGCCACTTGCCCAAAAAGAACTTTTAAACACGTTTAGACTTGCCTATCTTTGGTTGTACATATTAAATACTTGAATAAATTACTATATTTTTTTCTTATGTAGTTATTTTCTTATTGTCAGTTCACTTTTTAAGTTATTTTGGAGGTTTCTTTTTAATAAGAGGAGGAGGATTTTTCAAATATGTTTAATTGTCTTGAGAGGGAATGTTTTGTTCTGCTACTTACTCAGACTTTGGTGGTAATTTTACTGTTTACTTGTGTACCATTTCCCATGATGTCACCCTGAATTATTAAAAAAAAACATGATACATTTGTCTTAAACAGCACCCCTAGCTGTGGGGCCCAAAACCTATTTTCTCTTGTCAAAAGCAGTTTTTTCTTTTGCTTGTTATTTATCACACGGTTCAAGATGTTGGAATATTTAGCTGTCTGTCTGGGGAGGGCCACCGGGAAACCTGAGTCATATTTGAGAATTCTCTGTAAGTAAGGATGGCTTTAGCCAGAAGTGAACTAGAGCAGGACTTGCTGAGAGCAGGCAGATAAAGATGAAGGTGTTTGATATCTCAGATCATGTGAAAAAGTTAGCAAACAGCATGGCTCCGAGTGAGCCCTGGTTTGAGCACGCTGGCCCCAGCAGTCTATAATCACTGCTGTTTCACTCAGTAGAGCATTTCATACTGCAGAGAAACAGTTGTGTTATCAGCAGCAAATGGCTGTCATGAAAATTACTATGTCTACTCTGGCCCATTTCTTTTTAACTTGGCAGCAGCTTTGGAAAACCCTGTTTGATGTTCTATGGCAGGCAGATGAAGTTTTTTTTTAAAAAAAAAAAAGAAAACAGTTGCTATCTCTTCTTTCTTTCTCTTTTCTCCTCTCTTTCACCAATCCCTCACTCATCCTTTGCAAAATATTCCCTTTGTATCCTTAGACTGCTAGAGAGACTGACAGATGCTAATAATAGCATAGTAATGCATACATACATGGATCTCTGACTCAGTCATTTTACATTTAAACATAGCCAGGTGCAGTTTACTCATGCAGTGATCCCCTTATAGTTCCCAAATGTCAGTTACAGTTTGGTTAATTAAAAGGCATTAGTGGTCTATGAAAATGAATTCTAGTCTGTTGAGGTTCTTACAAACACGATTCATCATATTTCTGACTGGAATGTCAAATGGTTAGCAGGTGAAATCCTGGTCATGATACTACATAGCTCTTCCTTCTTTGCCAGGCTATGCTCTGTGTGGTGAATAGATGTGTTTTCCTAAGACTTACCTTCAGTCTGCCAGAACATCATAGGCAACAGCACTATAGTCCATGACTTCTTTCTTACTTGCACCAGTGCTGCAGCCAGTGATTTTCCTAGTGTTAAAGTCAATCCGCAAGTAAAAGCCAGTATTCAGGAAAGTTCTTATCAGTCAGACTCAGCTCGGTTGAAAATTTGCTGCATTTTCATTGGCAGGTGTTTCAGCCTTAGGGCCAGTCTGTCTTCTGCAACAGAACTACTTCTGCTCACTCAGAAAACAACTAAAGAAGGTAGTAGTATAAATGGAATAAGGTGTCCCTCTGAACTGCAATCAGTATCAGAGAAAATTCAAAATTACGATCCATTCTTCACAATTTACCTTCTTAAGAAATAAAATCAGAGGAAAGAGTTAAATGAAGTCTGGCTTTCATTTGGGATACATCTTGGAGTTTTCATGTTTGGCAGATAACAAGCTTTCTGTCAAAAGTTATTTTATCTTTTATTGTATTCCTGTGAATGGAAGCTGGAATGAGATGCACTGACATCCTGAAACTCCCAAGGAGTGCTGAACAAAAGTGGGAAACCTTCACCCTCCCAGTATGCTTAGTTTTTATTTCCAAATATATGGCAAACCTTGTACTTTTCCTTTCCTGACGCTTTATACAATGTATATTCTACCTGAAAATGTTACTCATCTGGTCTGAGATAAAAACAGACTATTCTGTAGAAAGCTGATGTTGTCGTTCGTGCTGAACAGTTAAGGTAAAGACCAACCATTTTTCAGGTGGACACAGAGCATTCTCACATGTGGTCACAAAGCACTCTGCAACTGGTCGTGAATTTTGCACAGGTCTTTGAATGAGGCAAAGGGCAAAGCCGAGCTATGCTTAGTACAACAAAGTGCTGATGAAGTGCTGATTCAGTCCTTACTCCTCAATGAGAGAAAGCCTTATCACTCAATACAAAGAAGTTATGAAAAGGAATCTGGTGAAGTTATAGCACTACTTTGTTCTGTATTAGCACTGAGTGATGAAGGACCTTGTTTCCCTGCTACATTAATTCACCCAACTGAAACCACAGCTCTCAGCTGTCTCATTGCTTAGCAATACCTAGAACTTTTGTACATTCATCTTCAAACCCTGAGTAGTTAATTACTAGTTATACACTAGATCTCCATTTCTTTAAATTGAAGATCTATCTTCATTGCACACATACAGTGCCTCATTCCTTTTCTTATGCAACAGAATCCAAAACCAAAGGCAGAGAGCTTGAGATTTTTATAGAGGATGCAGCTTCTAGAGAGCATACATAAAACAGCTCTGCTGTAGAATAGCCTACACTGTGGTTGCTAGCCTTCATGTACAAAAGGGGACAGATGTCTCACCCACCATTTCTGTATGAGCAGAATAGAGTACATCTCCATGGAGCAGAGTTACAGACCTTGTTGCTGAAAATATCTAAGGTGTAAGCTTTTTGTGGCTTTTTTAACCAAATAGGTAAAATGTCTGAAAATCAGAATGTAGCGGGTTGTAAGCTTTATACCAGCTCCTAAACCTGTCAGTCAAAACAGCTGCCAAGTTTGTAATTCTGTATATATCACATCTGCAGTTGGAGTAATTTTTCAGCAAGGTCAGTGTGAGCAGTTTTATGATCTAGTCTCATTCAGGATGTGGCCCAGAGATCTGTATTTTTTAAATAAAACTGAAAATGTTAGTCTTATAATCATACTTTTCATATAATAATGTGCTAGGGCTAGAATCTCTATTATGTCATAGAGTTAAATGTGTTCTGATCAAGGAATATGATTACAGATGCAGATGCTGAGATGATTAAACAAGCTATCTGCTTGTCTTCTGGAGCAACATTTCAGTGGCTCCTTTGCACAGGTATCATTTAAACCCCTGCAGCAAGAAAACTCAATAACAACATTTAGTGTGATATGTCATGTCTCCAAACAATGCTGAAACTCCATATTGATTAAATTTCTGCCAGCTGCATAACCTTCTACCGAAATGAGAATTGAGACAGAAGGAAATACAGGTCAGAAAGTTCACTACACAACTCTCCTTTGTTGACTCCCCTTGCCTTTATCTGCTGTGGCTTCAAAAGACAATTGCTAGAGTAGCTGAGGATAAAACTACCTCATTGGAGGAGCTAAACAGTTCAAGGCTGCCCCCAGTCAGTGGCAGCAGAGAAAAGGATGATATTCTTCATCTGCATGCAGCTGCAAAGCTTAACCTGTAAAAGTGTCCTTCCACCTCACAGTCTCTCACATGAGGATCCACAAGAATATCATGCACCAAGTAGATAGGTTTTTACAAGGCCTGACGACCCAGCAGATACAAAAACCATAGCTGCAATGGGAAAATTTTGCAGATAGATTTAAATGAACAGAATTTCTATCCTGAACAAGTCATTTAGGAACCGCTGTCTCTCTTAAATCTTCAGATAGATTAAGTTTGGACTTGGAGGGACTGAGTAGGTGGTTACATTTTTGGGATCGTGGTGGATTTGAAGAACAACTGGACTTACCCACTGCATGTTTGAGACTCTGATTGAAAGTATCAGCTAACTTCTGGAAAGGGAAGCTCTCAAGATGCAGATTAAGACCTGTGATAGGTGGAAGGAACTCTAGTAATAATGCTTAAAGGTCTCATTTTTCACTGCTTCTATCAGTCTGTCTCTTGTGACACTCTCCACTTGAATAGCAATGAAATGCTTCACAGCTGCATGTGGGGCTGGGATGGAGAGTCCTGTGCTTTCAGATATAGTAAACCAAGAGCAGGACATGAGCAGCTGGGCAGGAAAACATCGTATTTTCTTTAAAAAGCTGAAACCTCTGTTGCAGGTTCAGAGACTGACTGCTTTCTGTCTTATAGAAGTGGCATGGGGAAACAGATTCTTCTTAAATTGTAGTATGACTGCTGTCAATTCTTAATATTTTTTAAATTTGTTAGGTAATTCGCAATCAGTAGTATTCCAAACAAGACTACCAGGAGTCAATCACAAAGAAAAATTTATTTGACTTTGCACCAGCATTGATTAGTTTGTAAATGCAGAATGTAACACCACATGTTGTTATAAACGTGTGCAAACATTGGCCAGTAAGTTTTTCCTTATTTCTTTGCGAGAAAGGAAGAGTTTGTCTGTGGTATTTCTGCAGTATAGAAGACATACTCCTCTGACATTACTGATGGATGGTGTCTAGATACAGTTCCGAAGCAAAATTGTACTAAGGTTGTTGAAATCCTTCCCACAATTCATACTAGCAATGAATGATGTTTTTTCTGTCTTCTTTCTTGCATGTGTGAAATGAATCTCTACCTCACTGACTCCAGCTGCTCATCTGTGACCATTTCTGTTGCTTTGTATGATGGAGGCTGTAAAGAGTTGTGCTGTGGCAGCCTCTCCACAATATAACTACGGTGTCAAGCAAAACCACAAAATTGCCTGTTTGGATGGGAAGCTGTATTTTTCCAACTCCTTTTCGAAGTCAACAGACTGGAGATGCTGTCCTAATTACTATTGATCTTACAAATTCTGTAAAAATTCAGTGAGATTTGAGTTTCGTGCTTTGTACTACCTAGTACTGGGTGTTGCAGCAATGAGGAAGGTTTTTGTGCATGAAAGTCATATCCTTCTTTCTCTGGCCACAAATTCAATTCTGAAGCATGTTGTATTGCACTTCGGCTACGAACTTCTGATGCTGCTGGACATTGCAGGTTAAAGCTCCAGCCAAAAAAAGCTACATCTCTTTGACCACTTCTTCCTTTCAAGCTGTTAATCACAGAATCACAGAATGTTAGGGGTTGGAAGGGACCTCTGTGGGTCATCTAGTCCAAGCCCTCTGCCGAACAGGGTCACCTACAGCAGGCTGCACAGGACCGCGTCCAGGCGGGTCTTGAATATCTCCAGAGAAGGAGATTCCACAACCTCCCTGAGCAACATGTTCCAGTGCTCCATCAACCTCAGAGGAAAGAAGTTCTTCCTCATGTTCAGATGGAACTTTCTATGCTTCAATTTGTGCCCGTTGCCCCTTGCCCTATCGCTGGGCACCACTAAAAAGTGTCTGGCCCCATCCTCCTG
>Ga0181612_102801_pt1 | contig 12878 bp, 19 predicted proteins | sample HoacroProtozoa21_FD_119630 | JGI IMG/M metagenome (GOLD analysis project Ga0181612, IMG submission 119630) | Hoatzin crop microbial communities from Cojedes, Venezuel. Combined Assembly of Gp0051906, Gp0051904, Gp0051908 | reverse complement strand
GCCGGGTTGGGTTGGGCTGCAGCCCTATGGGCAAGCCACACCAGGTGGGAAAAGCAGGGGCTGCCAGAAGTTTTCTGCATCTTTATTTGAAATGAATGGTTTCCAGAGACACAGGGTTAGTCCTACTGCCCTGGCATCACTACAACAAGACTGGTGAGCGGCTCACTCTCCACATGGACACAGAGAACAGATGGCCCCAGGCCAGGGCCCAGAACAATATATACAGGCTCAACAGGAGACCCATGATACAACTCAAGAAAACTGACCGGAACACGAGGAGGGGCAGGAGGCAGCAGGTAGCGGCACAGCCGGAGCCAGGCTTGCCCCAAGCAGGGTGCTGGCACCCTGCTGCTTTGGGAGAGGGAGGCCAGGCAGCTCCTTGCTTCTGACAGTGGCAGCCCGAGCCGCTGCCAGAGCAGAGGGCACCCACCAACGGCACCTTGCACCAGGGAGGCGGCTTATGCCAGGATGGGTGACAGTGGGGAGAGAGGTGCAGCACTGGCACAGACCCGTCTCCATCAGTTTTCTGCCAACTCAGAAAACACTGACAAAATTGAGGGAGGGGGCCCGGCTGCTTACAAGGGGGGCATCCCTGCAGCAAGACCAGGTCGCTGCCCTCACGTTCCAGCACTGTCTCCCTCTGCTCCCCACAGCCAGCCTAAACCTCTCCCACTCCTGGGAACAAGCCCTCTCCCTGACCCAAGAGCTCTCACCCTGCCAGCAGTCCTTCCCACTTGCTTGGAAACACCATCCTGCTGCAGCAACAGAGCTACATTCCTGCTGTGCCACCTGCAGCCTTGTCAGGGGATGCTAAAGGAAGGGGCAATTAAAAGCCTCGGGGCCACTGGTCCTAGACATCACTGCCATATTGTGCGGTTCCTGCCCCAGGGCATGGGTAGAGGGGGGTAGTGTCAGGGCTGGGGGTAGAGGGGGACTGGGCTGGGTAAGGGGAGCTGCCCAGGGGCTCTGCCACCCCTGTGCTGTGAGGACTGGCCCCGGAGAAGACGGCTCACCCAGCAGCCAGGACGGGAGGCAGGGCTGAGCGTGGGGGCCATATATGTAGGAGAGGCCTGTAACGAGCAGGATGGGATGTCCAAGTCCGGTAACGATGAAGCGACAGCACTGCCGCAGCACTGTCCCCTCCCGCGCTGCACGGACCCTGCCCTGCAGTGGAAGGCAGGGAGACAAGGCGTCCAGGGCTGGAGCACAGCCAGCCCGGCAGCACCTCACTCTTAGTCCATGTCGTCCTCCAGGCCACTGAGCCGACTGTGCTCCTCGTAGATCTCCCTCACGGCCAGGATGCGGTTCAGCATGCTCTCCAGCATGCTCCGGTCCATGGGGATGACCGAGTACCAGAGTGGGGACTCAGCAATGCACGACCGTTCAGGTTGCAGGTAGAAGACATCATTGCGGTTCCGAAGACTCTCGGGACTGTAAAGAGAGAGGAAGCTGAGCCCAAGGATATCAGCTCCAGGGCCTCAGAAAATCTGGCCTGCCCTCATGGTTATCAAAAGGCGCTAAAGGCTTGTCACAGCCTCTCATCCTTCAGCAGGACAAGGATACAAACTGAGTCTGCAGCTCCTCGCTCAGGACCAAAGCCCCTAACCAGCCAAGCACCAGGACTCATACTGCACTCCTTCCTGTCTGGAGAGAGGCAAGTAGTGGAAGGGGCCAGAGAGCAGCATTCTCTCAAACACAGTCTATAGGAGCAAGTGCAGACCCTGGGCAAGGCTTCACACTCAAGTACAAATGTTTGCAGAGCAGCAGCCACCCCACAGGGTCCCACCAAAATGGAGAAGTAGCCCCAAAATGGCACATGCACCTTCTCCAGAGAAAGCCTCACCATTTGGAGAGATAAAACTCATAGAATTTGACAGGGCATCGGAGTGGGTTCATCCTGTTCTCCCGCTGCTCCAGCACTGGTACCTCCTCCTCACGCTTCCGTTTTCCAGAGCTGCCATCTGCAGAGGGGGAGAGAGCAGGATCACGGTTGGGACCCAGCCGGGGAGGCAAGGGGAGGGACAGAAAGATGCTTCATCAGACCCTACCTCGGCCTTTTTTCTGCTTGGCAGGAGCGTAGTAGCGGATGCTCACCACCTTTGTCACGCCTCGGGCCGTGGTGCATTTGCGGGACTGGCGCACCACATTGGTGAAGGACAGCTGCATGTGCTCCTCTGCTGTCTGCAGCCCAAAAAACTTGGTGTTGAAGAACATGAGGGTGTTGAGGAGCACGAAAGGTGAGTAAACGCCCAGCTGCTTGCATTCCCAGAGGTGCTCCTCCTCAACACGTGAGAAAACTGTGTCTGCAACGCACAGAGGAAGAATCAGGTCACATCAACAGTGGCCTTGTGGCAATCCCATCACCCTGCCCAGGCAAGGTCACTGCAAAAGACTGACGCATCACAACATTCCCTTTTCCACGAGGTTACTTCTCCAGAGCCATCAGCAGAGCTAGATGCTGGCTCTGCCCTGCCATGAGCCACCCCAGAGCGCAGCCAAACCATGGGCCAGAATGCCAATCAGTCCTAAAGGCTCTTCCTTATACATGGCCACAAACTGAACTCCAGGTCAGTGCTTCACCACACTCAGTGTGAGATGAAGGAAGAGCAGCAGGCAGGACAGACATGACCAGCTCCTGCCTAGACACACAGGTCTGGAGCCAAATGCCTCTGCGTGGGACAGCCAATATGCAGAGGTGAAGCTCAATCTGTGAAGTAATCACAGACAAGACACAGCAGAGAAGGCAGCCCAGATCACAGCATCATGAAAAGCCTCTGCAGAGCTCTAAGTCAATCCACCCACAAGGCAGCAGCACGGCAACCCCAGCCAATGCTCACCACAGTGTGCAGGGCTCGCCTATGTGCTGAGAACACAAAGGCATGGGCCAGCGTGCCTCCTGACTTGGTATCCTCTTTGCCAAAGGGTGGAGACATCATTGTGAAGTGTTGTAAAGATTCTAACTGTCCCAGGACACAAAGCAGCAGTGCTCTGCTCCCAGCTACCCCGACTCTTGGCAGCAGAAGCTGCTGAGGCGTAAACCAGGCTGGCTCCACTGTCGGTATGGGTCAGTATGACCCCAAGACACAGCGGGACCATGCTGCTTATTCCAAGGAAGAGGGCTAAGACTGGGGGAGCATAACCAGACCAGAGGATCCAAGGCTAGAAGCCCAAACTGGGTACATGTGGTGACTGAAGGTACTCCAGAGACACATACTATTTGGTAAGATTGTGGGTTGCCAGCCACTCAGGGACTTGTTCAGCTCCTGCACGAAGGTCAGGTAGTAAAGGTCTGTAAATATATTCACCATACGATTGTTCTCGAGCAGGTACTAGAAAGGACAGAACACACAGTCAAGAGAGACATGGCAGCACCTGGAATGCAAACCCTCCCCAGACATCCTGGGGCACAACATGCAGAGCACCCCTCCTTGTACAAGCAGAGCTGCAGGGCTGACTCCTAACACCAGCCACTTCTGAGAGCTGTGGAGAAAACCCCGGGGCATGACAAAGCAGACTTGGTGCTGAAGAAGGGACTGAATTTGGGAGATCTCGCAGCCCTCCTCAAGAACGTGCAAGAAGGGTGCAAGGCTAGGGAATAGCTGCCACCCCAGCTGCTGGGCTTGGGAACAAAGATCGAACCAGGTGACTGCTGTCCTGGGGTGAGGCACTGAAGGAGAGTCCAGTGAGCCTCTCGGGGTCCCCAGAAGACACCATAAAGGGTACAAGCTCCCTCACCACATCTGACCCCCAGGTCTGGCTGCGGGGGACTTGAAGGCAGCAAGCCCTCCCTTACCTGCTGGATGCCAAGACAGAGGTAATAGATGCTATCCGGTTCATAGCGCTCCCCATTGGGCCGTGTTATCTCCTTGACAAACTGGGCCAGTCCGTAGTTGAGTTCAGCTGCTGTGCAGGCCAAGATGTCTTCCTTGATCCTCATGGGCTTGGCTGTGGAGGCAAGCACAGCAGTCTCAGACAATAGCCTGCAAGGCCAGAAGCACCTCAACACCCTGGGACCCAGCTTCTGGGAGGTTTCTGCCACTCCACCCCATCCGGACAGGGCACTTACGGCCAAAGCGTAGCTCCTCTCCCTTACTGGTCTCTCCCCCTGCATACTTGGCTTGCACCCAGGACTTCCACGCATTCACACCGTATGAGTAGTTCAGCACTGTGCAGCTGGGCTGGCTGCTCATTGAGTCCCGGGAACAGCTTTCAGAGAGCACCAGACGCTTCTGTCCCTGCAGAGAGGTGTGTTGTGAGACTGGGCACCTACCTGGGACAGATGCAAGAGTCCTGGCCACTCCTCAGACTTGCTGACTGCCAGCTTCCTCCCAGTGTGCCTGTGCCCATGCCAGCATCCTTCTGCTGACAGTTAAGACAGCAATGCCCGTTAGTTATAAGAACCACAGGGAGGAGAAAGGCCAGCTCTCACACCACCTGTATCATTCACAGCTCCTCCAAAGTCTCCAAGTATTTTCATTCAAGGAGTGACCCACAGGCCAGGCATGCCCTGACAGGAGAGGGCACAACCACACCAGCGCACCAAACCCTCTGGCACGCTTCACCTCATACATCCCAGACAGCAGCTCCCACTCCAAACCCAAAGAGCTCAAAGCAGGCAGTACCCATGGAGAACTCACCTTTCGGACAGCACGAGGCAGATCTTGCTCTGCGGACACATCATCTGGTCCCACCAGCCCGCAGTCAAAGAGGAAGTCCACACTGGGGTTGATGTCTAGAGGGTCTGAAAGGAAACACAGGCAGAAGGACTCAGCTGAGACTACTCATCCTGTCCCCTGCACTGGCCTGGCTCTTACAGCAAGATGAAGGGGGAACACATGGCCCAACGCTTCACATGCTCCATAACTGCCTGGTATGAACTTCCAGCCACAGCCCAACAAAGGAAATACAGCTCTGGCAGATAATGCTAAGCTTTGAAGGCAGCACCCACTCAGACTAACCAGAGCCCCACATCCTCTGCTCTGACAGTTTCTTGTTTGTTTTTGAAACCTGAGGAACGTTCTTTATCTCCTTGTGCCAGGCCAGCACTGGGGACAGCCAGGCACAGGCACCCCAGTTCTCTGTCCGTTGCTGCTAGCATCCTGCCTCAGCACTGTTGTGCTCTTGCAAGTCCCGGCCTCTTCTTCCACCTTCTGCCCGCTAACGGACACTCAGCAATTTTGCCATCTCCCAGGATGTCATGCCCTGACCAGGTCTCTCTCTTGCCTTGCTGGATCCTCTAGAATCACCATCCATAAGCACACCAGTCCCACCACCCTGCCCTTTGTGCTGTTAAAATCAGCTTCTCATTCCTCCTTCTCTGCAGACCTATGTTCGCAACAGGTCAGTTAGTCTAGACAAACACATACTCCTTCACAAATGGTGGTCTCCTCATCGCTGCTGTGAGCAGTCATCTGCAAGACCCTCAGTTCCTGGCCTCAAACCCGGCTAGTTAGAGGGGACGGGGAGGTAAGTTCACACAGCTCTTAATGCTGTTGACAACAGTCGGCCGAGGGCAGCGGGAGGACCCTGCTGCAGCATGAGCAGCCCTGCATGCCTGCTTCACCCAGCTCTTACTCTTAGGAAAGTCAGCCTCCAGGTCCTGGCCCGGCTCATCAAGGACATTTGCCATCTTGACGGCCATAGCCAACACATCGTCCCGTGCTGGTCCAAACAGATCACAGTCCTCCAAGAGACCCTCTGCACTCTGGTTACTCACCAGGTCTGCAACACAAAAGCAGATCACAACAACTTTCAAGAAAGTCTTTTGCCTGTACTCCCTGTGACAGCTGGAAAATGAAGTCAGGCTCCCTGCAGCACAGTCCTGTGCTCAGAGCAGCCCCATGGCACTGCTCTGCCCAGTTTTCCCGGGGCAGCAAGGCACTGGACATTTGTCCTCTTCCCAGCCACAGCCCTCCTCACCAGGGCATGAGAAACGCAGCACCCAAATAAAAAGACCTGTGAGGTCAGGGGTGTTAATCTTCTGACAGGGAAGCTGCCTGAGGTAAGAGCCTGAACAGCCACCTGAATAAATTAACAGTACTGCACACGTGCTACAAGACTGGCACCCCCAAAAGCGACAGTGGCAGGCACTGCTCCCTGCTGCAGCTCTTCTCTCCTGGTACCTCCTCAGCAGAAGTTGAGGACTTGCTCTCCCCTGCTCCCTTTTCAAAGGCTTTTGGGGAGCTGCCATCCAGGCAGATGCTCTAGTTTAAAGAGCTGGCAAATCCCACATGATCCCAGCTGTTGGGCCAGACTAAGCCGTGGCTGAACTTACCACACAGGTCTGAGGAGGCCTTGTCCAGTTCCTCAGCCTCTGCAATCATCTCTGCCATGGCCAGGATGTCAGCCTCCAGAGGATTGGATGGGATCTTCACCTTCAGCTCCTCAATGGTCTCCACAATCTTATCTGTGCTCTCCAGCGTGGTGGGCAGGAACATTGGCACAGGCACCTGTCAACAGCAGCACACCAAGCAGAAAACTGACACTCAGTTGACTGACATAAAAGCAGAGGCAGGAGAAGAGGACAAACAGAGAAGCAGGAAGGCTGCAGCAGGGCAGGATTGAGACAGTAAGAGAACACAAGCGGGTGGAGTGTGTTGCTTACCGGGACAGGCATGGAGAAAGGCACAGGTACTTTCTGGCAGTACATATGCATAGGCACAGGCACGAAGATCGGGACGGGGATTGGCAACACAATCACCTGGGGCTTCCAGTCAGCCTCTGACAAGAGCAAAAGTATGTCAGTGAGCTTGCTCCCAGCAGCTCCTCCACCCAGCCCTGCTGCACTCTGCCATGCCCCCAGACATCCAGCACCATGGCTCTTACAGCCACCAAATTCTATGACTCATGGGCAGAGCTGAAGTAGCAGCAAGCCAAACAGCCCTGCAACAAGAGAGGCTTGCCTTAGCCAGAGGTGCAAGCCCTAATCTTACGTGGACCTGCTGAGAGGTCTAGTTGCCGTGCATATGCTGGAGATGACACACACATGCCCGACAAGAGCTACACAGTGGAACCTGCTCAGCAGATGGCTTCTCAGACAAGCTGATGATCTCCAGAGGAACAGGAGTTGTCCCATAAGAGGTGGGATCATGCTGCAGTGCTCTCTTCTCTCTTTTTGCTGCTAATGGAAGTGGGCTCCCTACCTCCAGCTCTGCCGTGTGTGCCCTGCACTGCCCTGAGACTCCTCAGCACGGTGCCAAACACCCAGCTGCTGTGTCCAGCATTTCAAGCTGGATGCACATTTAGTCTGGAGCAGGGATGTGCTACTCGCCTTTTCCAAAATGTCCCTGTAATCCTGCAGTTGTGTCTCGTTTTCCTACCTGTCTGACATCCTTTGGACTTCATTTCCATCTTGCAGGAAACGCCCCGGTTCTGCATCAGTGGTTTACACATGGCAGCTTTGTTTTTCCGAGGGGTGGCTGGAACTGGAGGGGGCGGGGGAGGTGGTGCGGCTGGAGATATCTGGGCTGAGGACGTCTTTGCTGAAAGCTGAGGAAACGCAGAAAGCAGGAGGTTGGTGTCGACCTCAGGCAGCAGCACCCCTTCCCAACCACGGGTACAGCTGGAGAGACTCCCAAAGCACCTCCTGGAGCCTGGCGGTCCTCAGCACACAGACACATGCACGTGGACACTCCCACAGTCAGTCAGACCTGGCCAAAGGACTGCCAAGCTGCTCCTGGTAGGCAGCAAGCCTATGCAGCACCTCAGCAGCAGCCAGCAGGGAGTCTGGCACTTGGTGCTCCTGCCCTACGGGGCCACAGGGAACACAGTGGGACAGGAACTATACCCAAGCATGGAGGTGCATCATGCAAAGATGAGCCGGTACCACAGTGGCAGGCTGTTCTGGAGCCCATCATCTGTTCCTGGGGGGTGGTTATTCTTCCCCCTTGTGGGAGATCTGCTGACACTGTCCTCCCCAGCAGCTTTTATCAGTTCACACTACCCAGACATCTTATAATGCATTTGCTGCAGAAGAATGAAATCTCCCTCAGCAACGGCAGATCTGTCCTCTCTTTGGGGACAGCCCCTTTGTGCTATCTTGCAAACTCCTACCTACAACAGGCCTTACCATGTTGGTCTCTGCCTTCTGTGGGGAAGGGGCAGGTGGTTTTGGCTCTGAAGTCTGACCTGTAAAAGAAAGCAACGACTTTAAGTTCAAGAGTTCCTGGGCCAACAGGTCCCACTGCTGGGACTGGAGGTGGCAGCAGCCAGAGAGCAGGGACAGGCTCCCCAGAAACTGCTCCTGGCCACTCCAGGAACAGTTAATGTTTCCACAGTCTCTAGCCCTAGCAGCTCAGAAGACACTAGAACTCCAAAACCAAGTCACTCTCATGTCAGTTTGTGCTCCCTTGAAGTCCACCCCATCCCCATCAGAGCACACCAGGAGAAATCCCAGCCCCTTGTAGAGAGAGGAGTCAGGGGCTCTATTCCCACCTCTGCCTATTGGCTTGCTGTACCTAGCCACGGCCCTTCCCTGTGCGTCCATCTCCCTCCTACAAGTGTCTTGGCAAAGTGCTTCGAGATCCCTAAGAAGAAGGTGACAGAGCTAGTAGTAGTGTTGCAAGAAATCCCTGAAAGCAGAGAGACAGCTTTGTCCCAGCCCTAGGGATGCAATCCATTCCCCTAAGGAAAGAAGGGATCACCTGTAGGTAAGAGGTGCGTGCAGCAGACACTAGTCTCAGGTGGTGACAATATCACCCTGGCTTGGATGGTAATTCCAGCTCATTTACTCTGCAGAGAACCTGTACCCATCTCAAAGGCTGATAAGCTACAAGAGCACCTTCATCCAAGTCTCCCGTGAGCCCTGGTTACTCATGTGGCTGGGAAAAAGAACTGCCTTCTACAGCACTGACTAACCGTGGGCCATGCATGGAGATACCTGCAAGGAAAGCAGCAGGTCTCAGCACCCAAAGGGAGTGGCGGGTCCATTTGCACCTCCTACATACAGATAGGCTCTCCAAGAAAGACACAGACTCCCAAAGTACCAACACACAGACATTCACACTGCACAGATTTCCTCTCCCAAGTAAAAGCAGGACAGCTCTTGGGCAACTGGACACCCGACAGGGTCCACTTGCTGACCACCACAGCAGGACAGGTAAGTTTGAGTAGGAGGAAGCTCCCTAGCCTGCAGCTGAGCATTCAGCCATAGGATCTGCAATAGTCTCAATGGGTCCAAGAATTCCCCCTGACCAGCCCGAAGTGGATGGGCAGCAGGTCTTGGTGGGAGACATCAATGACTTGAATGAGAAAAGACAAGCTATGGAGTATGAGCAGAGTTTCTGCTGCAGCAGAATCAAAAACAAAGATGATTGCCCCATCAGTCAATGATTAAAGACTAAGGAAAATAAGATTCTCCTGCCACAAAGCTCCATGTGCTACATGTCCAGGCTTCCAGGAAAGCTGCAGCTTGTTCTTTACTCTCATCCCAACACCAGAAAGGAGCTGTCAAGGCATTGCCTGCACCACCCATGAATTCTGGCCCTCTGTCCTCTCCAGCTGCACAGCCCTGTGCAGAGCCAGTTCCCCTTGGAAGAATTTGGGCACAGTTCTGTGGCAGAAGCTCCTCAATCCCTCATTACATAGACTGTTCTCGGCAAAGGAATGGCCACTTTTATCATCAGCAAGTACTCAAAGGATCATCAGGTTGGCAGCAGCCACTGGGTCACAGGAATGAATGGTTTTAGGCAACCACTGGCTGCAAGAGAAGCAAGTAGTCAGCAGCTCTGCCCAAGAGACAGGCCTGAAATCTAGGCAGTCCCTTGTGAGCTGGCAACACAGTTGCCAGGTCCACAGGAGACTGTGGCTTGACCAAGCAGAAGCTGTTCCTCACCATGCACTGACCTGCTCCTCGTGAAATACCCTGCACAGCAGGCTGGGCTGGAAAGCTCTGTGTAAGCACATGGTAGGCCCTGGCTCCAGCAGCCTTCCTTTGCAAGCTGAGCAACATGCCACAGTCCCGGGACAGGGATGTCCACTGCTATCCCAGAACTGGCAGGTGATGGGTGTGCCAGAACAGAGGGCCCAGTGCCACCAGCAGCATTCACCAAGCATGGCAGCTGCTGGGGCAGCCTTGGAGCTTGTGCTCAGCCAGGCACTCACCACTGCTGACAGGCTTTTCCTTGGCTGCCCTCAGTCCTCTGCCTCACAAGGCACACGGAGAGGCAGCTGTGGCACAGCGAAGGGTGATGCCCCACATGCCAAAGAGCAAAGTTCTTGGGGGCCTCCAGAGACGTGGTGGACGGGGGGGCTCAGACCCTCGTGGTTGGTGGTGGTAGAGAAGATACTTCTCAGTCTTGTTGTCCATGGCTCCAAGGAGACAATGGCCAAACAGTGTGAAACATGCTTCCCTCTGCAGGCAGAGCTTGCTCGTTATGCCTGTGTCCCAAAAGCAGTGTTACTGGTCCCTCACAAGGGAGATGCCTTGAAAACAGAGGACAAATGGAACTGCATGGCTAGGGCTGTAGAATGACTCACTTGGTGAGCTACACGAACCAACAAGCTCAATACCTCTTCCTTCCCTGGGCAGCAGGACAGTCTGTGTCCCATCAAGCAGACTCCCCTTGGGCACCCTCTTGTCAGCAGAAACCAACAATTCCTCATCCAGGTCACTCCAGTGTGCTGTCACTTGAGCCGTCGCCTCACACAGTGATTTACGAAGTGTGGCTCTTGGAGGGCAGGTTGGGACTCCCCTGGCTGGGGGAACCTGCTGCTTCTGGCAGACCAGCTCTGCTTTGCTGTCTAAGCAGCACTGACATCCAGGGCTTCCCCCATCTCGCAATCAGCCCACTGCTGTCAGGAGAGGAACCAGGAAGAGTCTGGAGATGGAGGACGATGTCTCTCACGAGAAGGTCCTTGTCTTGGTTTCCCCTCCTTGGCACATCCTAGTCAGGGTTTTACACCTCATGAAATCCCAGGGATGGCAGCAAAGCCCTGCGCCTGTGATGCAGGTGTCTGTCGAAGCTTGATGCATGAAGCCAGTCCCACCATAAGCTGCAGGCATTTTAACTAGATGACACAGATTACCTAGAAGATCACGGTCTATGAAAGGCCGAGCAGAATGAGACTACATGAGTGTCCAAGGGCCAAGCGATGTCTTGTCACTATGAGCACCTTCCATACTGAGGGACCCCAAAGCACTTTGCAATCTTCCGCAAACAACTGGCTCAAATTAATGATAGGAAATGGGGCAACAGGCAGAGAAAATCTCCTCTCCAGCTGGAACTCCATGGATGCAGAGTGGGGTTATCCGGGACAGGGGTTGACAATTCCCCAAAGCCACAGCAATCTTTGGGTAAGTGGTAGGACTCCAATCTAACATCGCGAGACAGAGTGCCTCCAGCAGCTGAGTGCTCCCTCAAGATCATTCTAGGTTCAGCTCTGGCTGAGGAGAGCCCACCTACAGCATCACCAGCACCACTTCCTGCAGCACCCTGCATTTTCCTTGAATGTTTCCCATCCAAGCACTGACCTGGCCCAATCCTGATTAGTTTATGAGATCTGAGAAGGTCACAGCTCGGAGGTGGTGTGGGGCTGCAGGTGGATTATCATGCCAAACCACGCTGTCCCCTAACCCTGTAAATCGAGCTCTCCGCTGGCAACATGAGGACGTTAAATCCCTGAGTATCCTCACTAAGAGTGTGAGCTACAGGCAGCACGCTGGCACCGGCTCCTCCCGCTGGGCCCTGTGTGTCATAGAACCATAGACGTTAGAGATCGAGAAGCCCCATTAGGTCCCACTCCGTCCTTTCCCCCCCACCAAGGGCCAGTGCAGGATTGTTCCCTAGCGTCTCATCCAGTCCCAGGCAAGAAGCTTCCACCCCTCTCTGTTCAGTCTTCCCTGTGTCTCTCGGACTGAGCTATGCAGGTCCCCTCCCTCCCTCCTACTCACTGTTCAGCAGGCTCTCGGGCCCCTTCTGCGTGTCCAGGTTGGGCTGGTTCTGTTGATTGTAAAATCGCAGCAGACACTGCTGGTTGCAGAAGTGTTTGATTTGCCCCCGCCAGTGGATGGTTTCCAGCAGCTTCCCCTGACGCTTGCAGGCATGGCACCGAGCTGCCTAAAGCCCGCATCAGCAGGAGAGAAACAACGAGTAACTAACCACACCCCCTCCGAGTGCAACACAACTGTCCAGTGAAAGGTGCACATGGCAAGGTGCTGTGAGCTTCCCCACAGCAGTGCCCTGCCAGTGCCAGCCGGGGTCTCCAGCGGTGCGAACTTCTCACAGCAGCACTAGCCGCGGATCCAGCACTGTGAGCTTCCTCAGTGCAGTGCTCTGGCAGGATCAGCTTGGGACTCCAGCTACGTGAGCTTCCCCGTAGCAGTGTCCCGTCATTGCCAGGCAGGACTCCAGCAGTGCCAGGTTCTCCGCAGCAGTGCCAGCCAGACTCCAGCAGTGTGAACTTCCTCAGTGCAATGCCCACTTATCTGGGTGCTGTGCCCACCACAGCACTTAGCACAAGCTGCCAGTGCCAATACTGACCTTGAAGTACCAGAGCAAGTATTTGCTTTTGCAGTCTTCACTACAGAAGTCCCAGGTGCTGCCCTCCAGCTGCTCGGTGACCGCCCGCTGGCAGGTCTGAGAACAGTAGGTGCAGGTGATGCAGCACAGGCCCAGGTTCTTGGTGAAATCCTGTTTGTAAAGAAGCACACACCCTGCGGAGAAACAATAGGAGTGAAACCTTCCCAGGATGAACTGGGGGCCTCCCTGACCCAAACATGACCAGAATCCAGGTCTGCGGAGACAACAGAGCACGCGCAACACACTGTAGGGAACAATCCAGCACTGGCCCCTGGGGCTGGGATAAGATGGGACCTCATGGGGACTTGCCATCTCTCACCTCCATGCTTCTAGGAAGAGTCTGACTCCAACCTCCTGTGT
>Ga0181612_158939_pt1 | contig 12879 bp, 6 predicted proteins | sample HoacroProtozoa21_FD_119630 | JGI IMG/M metagenome (GOLD analysis project Ga0181612, IMG submission 119630) | Hoatzin crop microbial communities from Cojedes, Venezuel. Combined Assembly of Gp0051906, Gp0051904, Gp0051908 | reverse complement strand
TCTTGATGAAGTATAGTGCTGACAAGCAAATAATGAGCTAAGGCCCAGGGTGAGGCTACAACAAGCTGGGGACACTTGGCTAACTGAAGTCCAAATGCTGGCACCACTGCTGGAGGCAGGACAAGCATAGTCAAAAGGAGCAGGATTTCCTTCTTGATTTGCAAATAGAGTATCACAGTTCATACACCTTGTGTGTGGGTGCATGGCAGTGTGTGCTAATGCACGTGCCTTGTCTTGGCTTTAAATGGTCTCAGACTATAAAAGCTAATAGCTTTGATCCAGTGTTCCTAAAAGGAAGTGTTTGTCAATTTTGCTGTAAGTGTTTGAGCTCAACAGTCTTAATTCAATGTGTCAGATAAGAGAAAATCGCGTTGGCTTATATTTATGATTTATCGCTTCTATCTTAGCACTAGAGATGTTTGTAGAGCAAACTAACTCTTCGGTTTGTGTATTGCTTTACTTTGTTTTTTTAATCCATCTAAGCCTTGCCAGGCAAATCTGTAACACTTCTACACCAGTGTCAGATCTGCTGGGGAACAGTGGGGCAGACACATCTGCAATGCACTGAGGTGGTATTTTTGATAAGTCACAGCTTATGCGACTTAAGAGGAGGGCAGAGATTTGAAGACAGGCAAGAAGTGAAGACAAGTTCATGATGGATAGCTGAGGCCCATGCTACTGCAAGGTCAAGGAGAGCCACGCTGCCACACCCAGTGGAGCACTGATGCTTTCATGTGGCCCTTGGGCATATTCGGGATTCTTGAGCTAAGATTGGAAAAAGGACAAGTATGGACCCTCAAGGGACTAATAGAACCACAGAAAAACAAAGAAACTTGTAGTGAATAAAGAAAAGGACAGAATGCAAGCTATTTGTTTCAAGGTAAAAGGGACCAGATCATCTCAGTAATTTGGGTGCTTAAGTGTCTTTGTTTAGGATCCTGCCCAAAATGCCTTTGATGATCTGGGCGGAGGGGTGTCTTTTAAACCTACAGGTTGGTTACCAACTCTCCAGTAGCACCAAAGCAAACAAGAACTGGATGTACCATCTTGGTAATTCTACCATCCGGTCATGACTGCTTTTCAAGATTGTTACACACACGGGACCAAAGTGTGTAGAAAACTGGGTCAGTCTCAGTTGTTCCAAAATGTGCTACCTGGTTATTTAGAATGGCTGCCGAGATGTTTGTGTTAGGCTCTTGCTTTTATAGTGGTGCTGTGCAATACAAAGAATGAACAGATTTGCAGAGATAGCGTTGGCTTCCCCCATGTGCGATGTTCTCTCCCCTTTCATTTCAGCCTTGATACGCGCACACCAAAGATTTTCCACTTCTCCGGTTTCAAAGGGAACCTCCACCACCCACAAGTACCAATAACTATTTCCTCTGGTCTTCACAAGATGTTACTGGCTCAAACACCCTCCCTGTACTCTTTGGGAGAAGAGGCAGATAATACAGGGAGCTGTACAGCTACACTGATTCTTGGGACTAACAGTAAAGGTACCCAGTTAAAGGACTTAGCGAGGGGCCTCAGATTTGCTTGCAGAGTCCTGTGTGTCTTTTCTCGCGATCAAAGCGACTGTGAGAAATTGTGGTTTTCAATTCATTTTTTGCATATGGGAAAGAGGATGGCTTTGTGCAATGGCTGTTTAAAAATACTTCAAAAGAACTTGAATCAGTCTATGGCTGTACTATATACAAATTAAAATAATTGATTTTTGGCAGCCTTTTAGGAGATCTATAAATTAAAGGGATCACGTTTCTGATACATTTTGGGGGACTTTATTGTATGTTGACTTTCAGAGTGCCCTCCCTCCTAGAGCTGGAAGTCAGCCACCACACCAGCGAGAGATTCTCACTTTCATTTGCTCTGCCCTCCTGCCATAGGAGTCACTGGGTCTCCTCCAGGAGTGCCCATGATCAAAGTGGGTCCTGGACCCAAGCCAGCTCTGTACCCTTCCCTTTCATTTCTGCTTTGAGAACTTTACACCAAGAAATAGAAAATGCCCTAAACCCAACAAGAATCACCTCCTTGGGGAATTAGTTTCTCTCCCTTTTTCTCCATCAGTAGAAACTGATACCCTCACCCAGTTTGTGTTGCACCTGGGCTGTCCCCATTCTGTGTACTGATGGCAATGGGTTCAGCTCTATCTGTGATGACCTAAAAATAGCACTCAATTAACATTGCATTTCAAGAACTGGAAAATTTCCCAGAAGTCCATTCTTTTTTTCTTTTTCTGTTTCATTACATTTTACAGTAATAATACACAAGCCTGTAGAAAACATGACGGGTAATGAAAAAAATGTAATTAATATGAGCAGAGTAAAGCATTTTTTTTTCCCTCTGTTGTCCTTGCAGAAAATTACTGCTTTAAGATGAGCAGGATGTGAAAATGCATAAAGCAAACAGTAATATGCTGTGGTTTGTAAATATCTTATGCAAAATAGTTAAGTCAACTGCTGTTTATTTTTCTTACTTTGTGTCACAAGCTCTTACTTTCTTTTGTTCATACTTTTTCCATTTGTTCTCTTTTGGGTCTTGCGCTCTTTCATCTTAAGGAAGCCACTGGTTTAACTATATTTTTTTCTGCTACAGCTAATTCAATCAAACATATAGGACAGGCTATTCTGTCTCTTCTTACCTTCTCCTCCTGTTTGCTGGCTCTGAAATGAGACATGTACTGCAAAAGTGTAGTGAGCCAGGTCCTCACTATACTGAGAATCTGCTCTCATTATTTGGGCTTAAAAAAAAACGAAAGCACCCTTTTATCCTACAAACAAACAAGTAATTATCCCAAATCCTGCAATAGTTTTATGACAAACTGTAGCATTCCTGACTGTTACTGTAAGATTCTGCAGTGTTTTTACAACACTGCCTGGTCACGGTTCTGGAATGGGCAGTGAGCAATACACAATCACCATTAACTAGGATGGCATGGTATATGCCAGCTCTCCTTGGGATATTTCTCTCTGGCTATCTGTAGAACTTGTAATACCCAGCGATATCTGAAGGTCACAGCAGAGTTTCTGAGCTGAAATACAAAACAGCATTCCAAACACATCTTCTGTGGCCAGACAAGAAACTGCTTATGGTTTATTTTCCCTCCCCCCTCTCCACAGCTGACATCCAGCATTAGTTATTGTTTATTTTTGTCTTGTTCCTGGTTCTAAAGGTTTCCTTTATGGCCCTGGTTTATGTGAACTTTCAGATATCACTTGGGGCTTCTCTGCCTCATCCCCTCTGATGTAGCCAGTTCCCCTGTGAAGGTAGGTTTCCCCAGCTGAAGATCTGTGCCTCTCTCCTGTGGCATTCTGTGCAGCCATTTGGAGTCCCAGATGTAGGAAATGAAATAATCCACGCTCATACAGTCATGAAAGTGCCCATCTGGCACACAGGAACATCACGCATTGGAAGCACACAAGCGTGAGCTCACTTTTGTTATGGCATTTCATAAACAGAGATGCAGCAAGCCAACAAGTAGGGTCCTTTGGATCATAACAATCGTTCCCACCACACGTTGTGTTTAAAAAATAGGGAAAGAAAAAATCAAGACAAACTGGAAAGATTTGCTCTGAGGCTTCTGAGGAGAAATTTATACTTATAAATATTTTTTCCCAGTGGCCTGCTGTACTTACATCTCTGGCTCTCTCCTGCTCTCCATGTAGATGTAAGACATGGTGACAGTTGAAACGTAGCCAGTTAACTCTTGGTTAGCTCTGAAAGCTCTTCTTCTCACTGTTCAGTTAAAGAAAGGAAATATTAGATCAGACTTGCAAAAGTGAGTTCTATAAAAACAAATTGCATGTTACTGCTTTCTTATCACTACATAAAACTCACAGAAACAGTCTAATAAATGACCTCACCACTCAATTTTGAAGTATACAAATTAAAGACAGCAACAGATAAGCCAAGAGAGATTAATGTACAGTGTGTGTGCCTCTATGTGTGTGTTTGCATGCCTCTATGAGGATATACCCATATGCTGTTGACATTCAACCTCTGGAATTATAATTAGGGGAAAAGGCAGATGCGTAAATTCATCTTGCTGGGCAGCGTATATGTGTTGCACTAGTCCCTGATTAATTCAGGACTTGAACACTATTTGCTACAAGACACAAGGGTTCTGTTGAGATATGTTGGCTAATAAAGGGGTGGAATATGAGGAAACAATGAACAGCCCAAAATGGTGGACTTAGTTCAATATCAGTAAGTAAAGCAAGCTTATTTATATTATTTTAGCTTTATAAAGTAATTGAAAAAAGACACCCTGGGCACTTTGTTAGATGTCATTGCATGCTGTAAAGAAATCTTGGGATGTATTAAACTTCTCTAAAAAAACACCATTAGCCCTTCTGACAGCGCTGAATCTTCAGAGGAATTGCTGCTCAGAAGGGTGAGATTTTTAAGGTCAGGAAAGCGCAGAGAAAGGTGTCAGGTCTCTTGAACCTTTGTTGGAAGACCATACCTGTTCCAAAGTGGGGGGCCTGGGCCTGCCAGGGGCATGCCAATCCATGGTTTATGAACGTTATAAATTATGGATAATAGTAAAAGAAAATAGTCTGTGCATTTTACATGAGCCATTTTTGTATTGTATTTGGCAAACAATATCTGGTCCAGTATATTTTAAATACAAAGTGCTAAGTTGGGAAAACAAAGAGATGTTTGTAAATATGATAGACCATTACAATATACTGCTTCTCATTTGAAAAGTCATTTGTGCAAGAAATGATTATTGACCCGTGATATGTAAATGATTGAAATGCAGAAATTAATATTTGGGTCAACTCATGTATTTTTCAACCATGAAATGAAAAGCTCAGTATTCACATTCCAATTCATACATGAAAGCATTGCAGCACTGTTACTTGGGTATTGTATTAATTTATTACTGTCTTAGTTAATGATATACAGAGTTATATCTCTACTTTCAAACAAGGAAAAGGCGCTGCTGTGCCACAGTAATGTTTCAGCCCAGGAATGTCCCTTATTCTGGACTCTTCTTTTACGGGTGACAATAAGCCAAATTCACAGCTGATGGACGCAAATAAACAGCACTGCTTGTATTAAGCAGATTTTGGCCCTAATACACCTTAAATGTTGCACAAGGAGGACTCTTTCCTGCATTGCAGCTCCTGTGCTCCCACTGGACTTGATTCTCGTCTCCTGCACGTGAGTTTTACACCAGCATGATGCTCCTTATTTACTGCAATTAATCCAGAAATATAAATCAGTGCAGGATCCGTGCATTTAGTACTGTGAAGCAGTTGTCCTTTAGTCTCTGATTCTAAGGGACTTTGTTTCTGCTCCGCCCATCTCTTTCCCTGAGCCGCAGGGAAGTCAGTGGGATCGTGGAGTTCCTAACAGCACTGATGGGAGTGCACATTCGTACAGAGGGAGCCGCAACAGGCCCCTCAGCTCAAGGTGACTTTCATTACAGTGAATTTGGTGCTGATGAGACATGCCAGGTTGTTAGACCCAGAGATTCAGGTGCTCTCTTTCTCCCTAGAAGGAGTGTCCTAAGACCTGGAGCAGCAGTTCAACCGTAGTCCATGTTAAACTCTGTCCCCAAGGCAGTGAGAAGGCAGCCCCATGACTCTGCAATGAGGTACTTCGTCAGCCACTCTGTGAAAAGGTGCTCAGCTGAGGCTGTCAATAAGGGACAAGCTGTGCAAGCTAGACCTATAATGTGGTTGGCTCTTGGACTATTATCCGTTATGTTTCAATTCCATTGCCTACCAAGCTTAGCTGGATTGAGTCTGATTTAAGGTCAAACATCCAAATAATTCATTAGTATCCTATAAACTGTGTGCTCTATCTTCATGGCTTTTATGCAAAAGTAAATAATGCCTCATTCTTTGTGCCACAGGGTATTGCATCACTCGATGGGTCTATCTCCTTAAAAAGATGCATAATTTAAATACAAATAAATGTATGAGTGAAACCCATGTAGAATGATATTCGTGATAGACAAAATGAATGAAGAAGAGATGGGCAAAACAATTTAGATAATACTCAAAAGCAAAGCACCACAGCTAAATCAGGATTAACCCATGAAGCAGGATATGTTTCATGAAATGACTTTGGTATAGTCTAAAATCTACAATGACGTGAATTAAGCAGGGTAGTATAAGGTTCCTCCAGCGCTCATACTTGTTACATACATATTGGGTCATATCTATGAGAATGGACCTCATTTTTTTTTTCAGTTAAAATTATATATGATTATATTTGCATCTATTTTACAGAGAAAACATTTTAAAAATTATTGTGCAAAAGAATTTTATATTTTAGATACAAGTTATTTTAAGCAGCTTTAAACGGCATTAGACCCAGCTCTACATGACTTGCAAGATAAGGAAGTCCCAGTATAAGAGCATGTTTGGGTGATGAAGAACAAATGTGGCTACCCCAGCACTACATAAAATTGTGATGGAGATGAAGCAGAGGCAGTGGTGACATTCAGTGATGTAGCCATTGCGTTTATGGTGTGATTTAGAAACTGCCCACACTGGCAAGCTGTATGGGAGGGGTAGTATCCTCTTGGTCCTGCCCAATTAATCATCCTCTGGTTTTCTTAGCCTCTGGTGCAAAAGGCGGACCCAGATGACTAATTCTGGCAATAGAGGCCCTACTTGTCAATGAGACCTCCCCTTGATAGCGGCATGATTTGGTTTTAATTTTCTTGTGGCCTATTCATTTATTTGAGGCTAAGGGTTGACATGAATCATATCTTTAGGAGGGAGAAGCACGATTTGTACTAGCAGCCTAAAAAAGATGGCATGTCCAGCAGGGACAGCAGGAACAGAGGGTGCAGTTTCTTGATGCTTTGACCAGAGGAGAAGAGAAGGATTGGCAGCACCTTTCCTCAAAACACCGTGCCTTCCTCCTGCTCATTTGGAGGGCAGCATCAGCTGAGAGCATAGCCAAGGTGTAAGCGGAAGAACATGTGCTGTTTTGCAATGGATTCATGTGGGAGTCTCAAACCCACAAGGTGATGATTACTGTGGCCCCAACCAAGCACAGCCTTTGTTTAACTTTACTAGTATGAGTAAGCTAATTGGCATCACTGGGCCCGTATGTGTGCTTAAAAGTTATGGCTGCGTTAAAACGCTTTGGTGGGTCAGGGAATAATGGGTGTTTAGCACCTTGCAGGACACAGCCCTGGGAGCAAGCCTTGCTGTGACCTTCTGCAAAGTAGGGGGTGTGCTCCAAGGGCCTGATTTTGCTCAGCCTGTGGTTGCACTGCCCCACGCAGTCAACAGCCACATAATGCTGGGGATTGTCTAAATCATGAAACAACATGTTGTACCAGGGCAGCCAAAAACAACAATAAAATTAGCAGGAGCCAGTCCAGCCGACTCTCTGAGAAGCTTCAGGGTTTCAAAATTAATCTTAAATTTACCTCTAACCCTGAAAACAAAACTAATTGCAGAATGTAAGGCTCCCTCAATATGTTAGGGAACCTGATGGAAATACCTCAGAAAAAACACAAACACTTTAGATAAACCCCCATTTTAATTGTATCAATTCTGCCAATTAATGATAATGGAAGAGCAGTCCAATTAGCTAAATAGCTAATAGTTTTATCAAGCAGAGGCTGGCAATTTAAAGCAAACAAATTCTTTCTAATTTTATCCCCTCACACACCAAGATGTTTAAAGGATAATGGGGGATCCAATAAAGGATATTGCTCAAATAGAGCTACATTTAAATCGCCTAATGGCTTTAAGAGTTTTACCCCAATTAACAAAGAAGAAACATGAACATTCAGTGACTTCCAGCATAATATCTAAAAATCTTCATTCAAAAAGTAATTTATTCTCCAGCTAAGGCCAGAATGGAAAACATCACTGACTTTTCTCTTAAAAACACTGATTTCTCCCAAAACAAAGGCTCCTCTGTAACAGCAAAAGAATCAGAGAAAAAGGACTCTCCTGTCTAAGCCCCAGTATATAAATCATCTTCAAACTATGGTCATTAGTTTTAACATAACTGTGGATTTAAATAAAGGAGATTGAACTACCTAACATATTTAAGACCAAATCCTACTGTTACCTAAATCTGAAATAAGTTAAGGCTATTGAAGAGAATCAAAAGCCTTTTCAAAATCAATAGCCAGAACAAATTCCTCATGATCATAATTTTGAGGATAAAAAATCCATTAAAGTGATGTCTTTGATTGCCATTAATGAAGCAATCTGGAATAAATCCAGAGTGATCCATATGGATAATCGAATCTCTCTTTTTCTCACATTTTACAGGGCTCATATGTGGGGCCTGATTTATACGACAGTGATGGGCAAAAGACTCCTTCCCTTTTGACAACGGGCTGCACAGCCTGGACAGTTGATGGCACGGTCTCTAAAGGGAGCTAGAGAAGCAATGCCCTCGATGCTCAGAGAAATAAGAGCTCAGATAAATCAGCTTCTAGCCTCCACCACAGATCCCCAGATACCTCTCCTTCACTGCAGGTCTTGTGGAAGTTACTGTGGTCTGCAGAAACCACCAAAGTGCTGCTAATTAACTGGCACAAACCTCCCTCCCCGATGTCCCCACCATCGCTCAGAGGTGCTTGGCACTCTCACTGCCCTGCCAGGCTCAAGCAGAGACAGGGAAGGCACCTGTGTGGCAAAGGTGGCCTCCAGGAAATCTTCAAGTAAAACCTTTGACTTGAGCTTAGCCGATTTTTGGGGGGAGGTGGAAGGACATTACTTCACTGTTAAGCTCCTGTTTCCCCAGTTAAAGAGTAAGGGATTTAAGGCCCCTCTCTCATTTTTTTTATAATATGCCATGAAGCCAGAGGCACTGCTCAGCCTCAGTCCTGGAGCCGTGGCCAGGTAACCTCATTTTGGGGTAGGGTGGGTGCAGAAGGGTCCCTGCTCCTCCCTGTGCTCCCCTCCAGTGCCACCACAGGAGCTTCAGTGCTATCCTCCTCTGCCATATTCTTTGCAGACAGGAGACTCTAGCACCTCACCCCTCAGCACAAATTTTATGGCCTCTAGATATACCCTGACCAGCCTCCTCACCCACTAGCAGTCCCCCTCTTCTCTGCACACCCTGCTGCCTGCCACGCCACCTCCAAGAGCCCGCCTGCCTTCTTCCTGCCCCTTACCCCTGCATCTCTTCTTCTCCCATGTGGCTGTCATCTTCCCTGGTGCCTTGGTTTCTCCTTGCAGAGCTGAGCACCGCAATTCTGGTTCCCTTGGAGTAGCTGAAAAACTTGCCATTCATCTCAGCCACAGATTTTGAAAATTTCAGCAGAAAACCATTAGTGCTAGAAAGGAATACATAGTTTCCATACGTGACTTTGCTTTTTTGAGGGTCTGTAACATCTCTCTAGGGTAGGTGCCCACCTCCTTCACCATTCCCTAAAGGCAGAGTTGCCTGTGGTCTGGAAACTGTCACGTTGTGCAAAATGCTCCTGGCCCCATGCCACAAGGCCAGGACTTGGCCTACAGTCTCTGAGCAACATTGTTTCAGACAGAATTCAATAAAGTACTTGTATTATATGAACCTGGTAGGAATCGATTTTTATTTGAAACCAAATTTTAGGTTTCAAGCAAGAAACAAAGCAGGTCAATACGCTTTCTATGGGTATCAGACTAGGTCAGAAAGATTCTGAACTTTCACCTTTATTATCACCCTAAATGATCTTTGAGTCAAATTTAATTTCACAGGTGTAAACGCTCCTTCTCCTTCTAATCTACTGACTACACACTGAAGGCAAAAGCTTAGGGGTTTGGGTTTTTTTAATATATTTTTTATCCAAAGCAGATGCAAAAAGATGTTTAGAAGGCTGATCTATATGTAAGGAACAGTACGAACAGAAGCATCTGCCTCTCCAGCAGCTGAAATTATATAAAAAAGCTTTCACTCCAACTTCACAACCAAATCATAGTCTCCTGTTGCTCCCACCCCTCCAACTCTTTTCTGCCTTTAGTTGCCACTAAAACCTGTGCAACTCTGAGCTGGCTTCAGCTACAAGTGCTGCTTCTGTCATGTCAGCCAACTCAATGGATCCATGCCTCAGAGGTGTCTCTTTGTAAAAGGGTGCCCTTGGGTGACCAGGGTCAACATAAATTGTGCCTTTTCCACATGACAATACAATAAGGATAGAATCTGTCTGCTTTCTACCCTTACTAAAAATGATGTAAATGTAAAAACTTAAGCCCAAGCATGGTAAGTTGAACAAAAATCCAACTATTCCAATATTTTATGTCTGTTAATACCAGTAGTAGATGTTCAGAAGTGGAAGTGTAAGAACAGGTCAAAGGCTACAGATTCGCCGGTGTTATGTACCCTCCCAGCAATCTGTGGTTTAGGCAATCTTGTCCAGACCTGCTGGTAGCTGGTGGGTTACCAAAACCTTCAAGCTAGACTGGAGGCCAGTTGTTGACAATTCTTGAGAATATATAGAGACTGCTGTTATCATTTTAGAGTACAAATATTTTTTTTCCTACTTTTTAGAAGTCTGAAATGATACCTGCAATTCATCTAAATGCATCACATTTGTTCTTCATTGCCCACAGCTCTGAATAGTTTTCCTCAAATCCTGTAATGGGCTTGAAGCTGAGAGGTGAAAGCAGACACTTTACCACGAGATTTCTGGAACTTGTGCAGACACAGTAGCTCTGGAAACACCTGCGAAATGTTAAGAGGGTTGTTAGGTAAATTGGGAGAATTCAAGGAACCTGAACCAGCACTGGCAACATCAAGATTCTCTGCTGGGGATGAGAGCAAATAAGTATTCACCATGAACATTTGCCCTTGCAGATGGGTGTTTCTAAGAGCAAAAGTGCTAAGCTGTGGCATTTGCAGGGTGGTTTGGAGATTGTGGAGCAGGCTCCAGGAAGCTTGCCAGTCCCAACACAGCCTAGGCTGGTGACAATCTACAATGACCACAATGCAGTTCCTACATAAGATAGAGATCTAATTTCAGGGGTATCCTTAAACAAATATTTGACAGATTCAGCAGGGAAATTTGACCTGGAAAGTCAAGTGTCTTTCACCTGTATAGAGGCAGTGCCTAAGACAGAAGGAGCAGGGAATGGGGCAGGGGTATAGGAGTATCTCCGGTGGAGTGATTCAGGCTGCTAAGCCTGCTTGTCAAGCCCCTGACATAGAAGAGCTCTTCCACCATGAAGTAAAGCTATAAAAAGTAACAGGATTTCTTCACAGCCAGCCAGGGTAAAAGAAGAGATAGATGAAATTTTCTCCCCAGTATTATAAAGAGTCTCTACTGACAACACTAGTGGGCAACACAGCAAATCACAGTCACTGCATTTTCTTTAAACACCTCTGTCACTAGTAAGCTCAGGGACACAGACTGAAAAATATAAATGCAATTATGCATTCCATTAGCTTTTCTGAAACCAAAGGAACTTTACCACCAGAGGAGAACAACTGCTGCTCCTAGAGAGTAATGAAATTCCAGGAAAGCTGACAGAGTACTACTAACTCAGGTATGGGAAGAATCTGCTCTGAGCTCCTGGAATGCATGTTAGGCTACGCTGAACAGATATAACTATTGCACTACATTGAGTAAGAGGAAGAAAGAGACTTTTTATGATGTTCTACCCATTAAAAAGAAACCCGAACACACAGCTTATTTTTATAAATAAATGTGTTACCTGAAGAATAGTTGCACACGCTCATTTGCATAGGATTTGGTATACATCTGTGCTCTTCAACAGATTATTCCAAACTTTGGGCATTTGATATAATTAATGTCAGTATGTTTGGCTTATTTGTTAGAAAAGAAAAGCTTTTCTAATTAGCCTTTTTGATGTGTAAAACTTTGGTATTTCTCCCTAGTGTTTTCCAAATCAGGTTCCTTTTTTTACACTCCTGCACAGAGAGAGTGTGAGGCTTATGCACCACTTCAGTCTTATTCTGAAGATAGTTTAAATTGCATGTAAGTGATAACTAGGCCTTGAGCTGGCCCTCAACGTGGGATGAGGTTCACCTACTAAAAGCAATGTCAGAAGTCCACATAGTATAAACTGGCCTTGTGACAAGTCAAACATTCCAATTTCCTCTTAAATTCAATCACACTTTGCATATTTCCATTTAGTATAGTGACACATACGATCTACTTTTCAACCAAAGCAAACCCTACTTGCCTTCACTGAACCCCTGGAGAGTCTTTGGGAAGAAGAACAAAACCTTCACAGCAGTGACATTCAGAGGCTTATCACAGCAGGCCAGGGACACAAGTAAATCTCAAGCAGTAAAAGAGAGTGCAACTGTGGTGAGCTTCCCAGATGTAGCAATAAAGAAGGTCAAGGTGAGCACTTTTTCGTACTAGTCAACCCTGCAGAACAGCCAGAGAAATTCAGAAGTTTTTGGCAAGCCAAAGGCTTGGTCCTATCAGCAGCAAGTAACAGGAAGGTGGAAAGTTGAGCACTGAGACTCCCGTCTCTTACCAATTACCCTTCTTTTTCTTAGGAGAAACTCAGCGCTGAATTTACATTTACACAGTACAAGACTGACCAGATGCCTATTGGAAGCAATGGGAATGTTTTCCCTTTACTTTGGGTCTTGGATTAAGCTTTAAATGAGATTGGAACTAGACCTGATCTGTGGAGGCATACAGGAAAAAGAAATTGTGCTTCTCTGTTAAATTGGAAGAGCAAAGTTCTTTATAGAGTGCTGAAAGAAGATGTGAGATTCCATATGAAGTTCTAGTTGTTTTTCTTTCCCGTGTAACTCTCATTTAACACAAAGCAGCTTATTTTCCATATCATGGGGCCCTTGAACCTGAGCAATAAACATAGTATCTTCCCTAGAATCATGAAGAAGAAAGATGAGGAGCTACTGGAGAGAGTCCAGTGACTACAAGGATGACGAGGGGACTGGAACATCTCCCCTACGAGGAGAGGC
>Ga0181612_168726_pt1 | contig 12880 bp, 8 predicted proteins | sample HoacroProtozoa21_FD_119630 | JGI IMG/M metagenome (GOLD analysis project Ga0181612, IMG submission 119630) | Hoatzin crop microbial communities from Cojedes, Venezuel. Combined Assembly of Gp0051906, Gp0051904, Gp0051908 | reverse complement strand
TCTGGAGATACTCAAAGCCCACCTGGACAAGGTCCTGTGCAGCCTGCTGTAGGTGACCCTGCTTCATCAGGGAGGTTGGACTAGATGATCCACAGAGGTCCCTTTCAACCCCTAATGTTCTGTGATCGTGATGTTCCCTTCCTTTCATGCAGATACAGCTGGGTAAAATCATGTAACTCAGCTACCTCCCCATATGCCACAGGCACTTTAGACAGTGCACTTGAGCTGCTGGCCGAACGGTGGAGGGCTAAGTTCCTGCAAAAGCTGTACTACGTCACCCTGATTTTCAAAACCAATCCTCGAACTCCCAGTCAGGCAAAAGTCAAAGACCAGTTGTTCCACTGGTTAGAGCTCCAACACCTCCCTCAGCTCAGACACTTCTCCGCAACAGCCAGTACAAAGCCCACAGGCTGGGCTTCTTTTTTGTTTACGGCCAAATATTGGCCTTATCCTTTTGCCCTAAATATTCCTGAATTTTGTGTGAAAAAGAAAAAAGGTGTCTTTGAACCCCATCTACTTGCACCCTTCCTGCCTAAGCAGTTCTTTTCACATGCTGCAAATGACTTGAAAATGAGATGGTGGAAGAGAATTTCCGTAGTCGCAGTGAGGGACAACCTGTTAGCCAAGGTGGGCACAACACAAGGGCCTTTATCACAGTGCCCTTCTCCCCCTGGCAGGTAGACTTTGCTCTCATGCCCTGTGAACACCCTGCACTGCCAACCCAATCAGATATTTTGAATTAGGTGCCCAGTAGTAGTTTTTGTTTGAGATTATGAGAAGGGAAGCTCCTGACAAAGCGCCAAAGAGCAGATGGGCTTGTGCTTATTCAATAGGTGGGCTGACCGAAGGACCTGCAAAGGCCAGTTTGCAAGTCCAGCTGTTTTAATTGAAATGCACAGAGCCTCTCACTGTCAAGGCAGACAGCGTTCTTTCACAGCAGCCAGGTCTATTTCTGACAACAGTGTCAGGCTGCAGGAAGGCAGCCAGAATCACCCTGTCCCCCTCCATCTGTTTCTGACAAACACAGCCTGGCTTGCCTCACAGAGATTATGGAGGGAGCAGCAGGCACGGTGATGGGCACAGCATTTCAATCGCTGGTCTCCAGTCTTTCTTTCAGGGCACATCACCTTGCGTTGAGAGAAGTAAAAGCGCTCTTCACAACGACACAATGGAAGGGCACAGCCCAAATCAAGTTACTGTGAGGTCCGTAACAGCGTAAGTGGGGACACACGGTACCCTGCAGCCGTGAAGCCTTTATCACCTGCAGCACAGGTGGGTACCCATGCACCCCGAAGGATAAAGACCACGCCGGATTGGCCTAGCACGCAGAATCCTGACTTTATGTAGGCCAAAAATGTACAGTGCTCACAGTCCGCTGCTAAGATATCCCACTATGCAGACTACATGGTGCAGAATGGGACAGCATCCCCTCTCTGTTATACAGCTATATATCTCCTTAGATGAGCACAGACCTTGCATACGGGTACAAGAAGATGTCAGCGCCATAAAGTGATGCTGTGTTGAGCAAACCTCCAGCAATTCTAAGATTTCTTGCAAAAGCCAAAAGATAGGGACAAAAGATAGACCTGATAGGAACCCACACTTCTACAATGACTGAAGTTCTACCAACAGATCTTGCTGTGAAAAGTGGCAGGAGTCGGGGGAGCCTGACTTCTGGAAGTAAATGACTTATTTGGTCTCTGAAGATGGCACAGCAGCTCACAACTCAAAATTTAAAGCAGCCCTTCACGTCTCAGTTCTGGTTGCCAGAGGTCAATGCAATCTTACCAGCACACCTCTTTCATCTCCCACCACAGACTCACTGCTCTTCTGAAGACGGGCTTTGTAGGTCCTTTAACATAGTACAGGCAAACACAGAAGTAGTAGCCCCACCGGAATGTTCCATCCCTCCATGGGGACAGGGAGAAAGTCTGTACCAGAGAACTGCTGGATCCTACTGCAAAGAATGCGGATGACCCAAAGCCTGGCCTGTTGCTGCTGACCACAGTTCTCATCTGTGGTACCAAGCAGGAGACAGCACCCTTGTGTGGGACATTCAGTTCAGACGCAGTCGAGGTTCTGACAGTGCAAGGCAGGAGGGCAAGGAAAGTGCCATGCATACTACAGATAAACTGGCACTAACAAGTGCACTGGAAGAACTTCTCAAGGAGAAGGAGAAAGGCAGACAGAACAGTTGATAGGGAAAAAATCCTCAGGTGAACTAAACAATAACACAGATGTAATTAGTGCAAATAAGAAAAAAATTAATGTTAGCTGTGCAAACCTAGCCTCCAAGTTCAGCCATCCCAAGTTCAAGCTTGAGAACTACCATGGCAGGAAAGAGATGGCTTCCACCAGCAAAAGAAATGAATATAATTTAATTCTCTCAAACCTCACATTCACCAAAAGAAATTAAATTACTTCAGGTTCTTCTATATGCTTCCTTCTCCCCTGCAGAATTTAATTACCATGTGTTTATTAGCAGATTTTTAAAGATATCTGTCAAATCATCAGTCTATCCTATGAGTACACAGTAGCAAACACAATTTGCAAAAATGAAACAAACATTTCAGGTAGCTTTCAAGTCTGTGAGTGATCTCAAGCGCAGACCCCCTAACTTCCTGCTTAATTTCAAGTGTTCTTCCAATTAAAACAGGTTCTAACTGAAGACATCAATGAAACCTGTACAGCCAGCTGTAGAACAGAATTCAAACGGGGATGAAATACAAAGAAGTCAGAGTAGGGGTTTTTTATGAAAAAAAAAAAAAAGTTGTTCTTTCTTTCTTCTGCTTGTTTGCTTCTTTCCTCATCACCTCCAACACCTTTTCCTTCCTTTATCTTCACCTAACATTTTTCTAGCAAAGCTGCTGTAAGGATTTAAACAATCCTACAGAGCTACAGAACATGAAGCTGCATTTTATTTCTTATCTTTTGTAAGCTATTCTGACCAAGATAAATTTCAAACAAGTTTCCATTTTTCTATGATAGTTGTACCATTCTTTCCCATTCTCAGTCTATCCCTAAGTATCTCGTTAATAAGCATAAGCGATAAAAAAAATCAGAAAGTAGAATAAAAAGATGGGGAATCACCACGCAGACCTCAGAGAAATGAGATATGCACTGTCCCTTGCACAAGTTCATAGTACTAGAAAGCTGTTCTAAATCTTCACAGAGATTCTCTAGAACACGTCACATTCTGGGATTTGAGCTCGGACAAGACGAACCTTAAGAAGTTAATGCATTTGTTTTGCATAGTCATTTAGCTAAAAGCTGTTCACTAAAGCCAGATATTAAAACGCTGCCTGGAAGGTCTTGCTGGAGCATTTCAATGATTAGGAAAAGAGTTATTTCATATACGAGGTAGAGGCTTCACTGGTGCAGTTAATTCAAGGCACACTGCAAGTCGCTGAGCATTCAGGTATGGAAAACCAGGAGATCACCAAGAGACACACAATGCATTCTTCACATAAACAACACACGCTGATTCCTATAATATCCTAATCAAGATTAATCTTCAACTTAGACATGAAAAATCCCTGAGGAACAATGCAGACCAGAAAAACCCCACTAAACCCTTACTACCCTTACTCTTCCAGCAACTGGAAAACATTTTTTAAAAGTGCAGTCCTGCTTAAAAAAATGGGCTAGAGGGTGCTACATTATACTCAGACATTCTTCTGCCAATGCTGTCCCTTTGATTTCACACATCTCTCCTCTCTCCCACTAAACAACCTGAGGGTTTGTAAGAGACTATCATATTCCCTTTTAGTCTTTCATTTAGCTAAAAATGAAAAACTTCTCAGATTTACTAGATGCTCCTGTCCTCTGATCCCTGTGTAGCGCTTCTATGAACTAGAAATACAGTCAAAATTTTATCATATATAACCAACATTTTATATAAGAAAAAAATTACTGATATTCAAAGTTTCATGTAGTGTCCCAAATCAAATATCACCATTATATTGCGCAGTGACATTAATACTTAATGTGTCTCCTGATAAATCCTAAAGCCCTACCAAGTCCTAAAGAATTGCTTGCCTTTATCACATTTGTGTAACTTCAGTGGTCAATAATTCTACCACAGCCTCAGCCTTGTCAACCACTTCTACCTTCAGGAGCCCCCCATGTGTTTTTCTTTCAGACATTCACAGTTTTGCATTCTGTAATCACGTGTTAACTCCACTACTCTAACTCCATCACCATTATAGAATACCACCCTATTTCCTGCTATGCGTTATTCAAATCCTTCTGAGCACTAACAAATCTCAGCTTTTACAAGGGGAAAAAAAAACCCGTCAGCACTATTATGCTGTGGTTTAGACTTGCATAAACAAATAATAATTGTATGAAACATTAAAATTCTTAAATAGAAGCATGCTACTTACCTGAGCACAAGCAAAGGAAGTTTTTGCAAGTCTTCGGACATATGTCTGAGAAGAGCTGAAACATAATTCGACCAACTAGAAGATTAAAAAAAAAATTTGAGTGTTTTATATCCTTTTTATAACAATATAAGAAAATCTGCATATAAATAAATCACGTTTTGAAAATATAATTTCCCAAGAAAAAGTTATTTTATCAAGCACAATAAGAAGACATCTCCAATATGCATATATTTAAATAAGCGGCACAAAAGAACAATACCATATTTGTAAAAAAAAATTGAAGATTAAGTAACATCGTTACATCTAATTTATTGAAAATCCTAATGATTCCATTTTGATGTGAACCTGGAAAGCCAAACTGATTTACTAAAATAGTCTATCCTATCAATTCATTTCTGTTTTGAAAAAGATTTGCAAATACAGGTCCTAGAGAGCTGGGCAGAGAGCTGGGGTAATACTCCCCCCCCACCCCACTACTATGTTTATACAAGTACGTTAATAATTACACAAATACGATAATAATTACACTTCCACAGTTTTCCCTGTGATCATTTCCTAAAAATCCAACTGACTTAGTCCCATACTAAGGATTATAGACGCATTTGCACTCTCTTGGTCTAACATCCTTGTGTGGGGATTTTTTTTTTTTTTAATAAAACAGATAAATCAAACAGAAAAGATTAAAAGCTGGCAGAACAATAGTAGCAATTTTAGGAATAACACTCCACTTGCCAGATACTATGAACTAAATACTACTTTGTGAGAATTACTCTGTTCACTTTGCATAGTGCAGCCACCCCCGTGCTATAGGTGGTAGTTCTGCTATGCACCTTGGAAAACCATTACAATATTGCTGAAGAGTGCTTTAGTATAAAGAAAAACTATTTTAGAACTGATTCATATTTTTTAATTTGTTTTCCAACATACTAGGACATATACTACTAAAGACAAAATTTTAAAACTCCCAAATATATGAAATCTTTTAAAAAAAAATACATAATTAACAGAAAAAGTTGTTATCTCTATGGGTGGTGAAATAAACCACGAAAGCCACACTGTTGCCAGCCTTACAAGGAAACCAGTAATAATCTGTCAACGAGCACTACCCTCTAGTGGTGGACACTGGTAAGACTTCAAAGATAATTTTAAAAAGGAACTAGTCCAGAAATTACTTCTCTTTTCCTGTCCTTAAAGAAACAAAAAAGAAGCTCAAACGTACTTTATTCAATACCTCATCATCAAGCAAAATTCTGAGAGGCTCCTAAGAAATTGCGTTCAATTTTAAAGCTTTGTTCAAATGTCTACAATTGCCAACAGGGTGAATTGTTGGTTCAAAAAGGGAAGAAATAAAATAAAATAACACAGCGACCACCTGTATTTTGTACTCTTAGATAAAAATTCAAGATGCCTTTAGCTGTTGAAATGTCTGCATTTCATTAACTGCAGTACAAATGTTCTCTGAGCATTCATCATTACAGCAGGAAAAATGTAAAGAAAATGGGTAGGGACGATCTTCAAAGAATGAAGAAATCGCGAATATTCACAGACCCCACATCAAACCGTGGTAGCTGTAACCGCCGCTGTGAAAAGACAGCTGTTTGGAAGTGAAGGAACCATTATAAGCTAGGCGCAATGAGGATTCATACAGAGACCACAATAAAGAAGCCGGTTTCATAAAAGCGTTATCAATTTTCATTATAAGCACAGCAATTCAGGAGAGCAGAAGTCCCATTCCTCTGCTTGCAGCAGCGCTGAACGGAACAGGGACTGAGTGCTTCAGAGAGCCACGTACAGATTTCCTCCACATTTGCTATGGGAAATAACACACGATGCCCTTCAGAGAAAAAGTTGTCACTATCCCCATTCTACTCAGAGCAGAGGAATATAGAATCATAGAACGGTAAGGGTTGGAAGGGACCGTAAAGATCATCTGGTTCCAACCCCCCTGACACAAGCAGGACCAGCTGCTTATTTACCAAGCTCCCAGCTGCCACATAACCCATAGGTGTTGCTGCCCACGGGCTCCAGAAGGGACTTTTGCCTTCAGGCATAAATTTGGAGAAGTCTTCTGGTTGCAAGTCCCTGTCCCACGTACAAACCCCACCATATTTAGCACCTTCAGCAGCAGATGCCACCAGTTCTGTTTCCTGGTGGAAGAACATCACCTGAAGTTCTTGAACACGTCAAGGCAGAACACAGAAAAAAAAACATTCACAGCTAAGGTACCATGATTTCAACGGTATCGTTCACCAGAGCATTGTCAATAATCATGCTGAAGCTTCCCACACCTTTCAACCTCTACACGCTGCGCTGCGCAGACCCAACATCATAACACTACAGATCCACTTCAAAAGATAAGGACATCTCTCCTCCATAAAACCTAGAGTAGTGCTTACCCCGTTATATCAAGCTATATAAAATGTTGTCGTGTGCTCGTAAGACACAAACCACGTACCGTGTGTGCATCTGGGGAGTTACTATCTGTATTTCACCTAAACTGCATGAACACCGTTATCACTGGACGGTGATATTTTCCACTGACAAACTGTCAACTGAATGTGCCAGAGAAAGATCAAACACATTTTCACACCTTGATCAGGTAAACACTTATGAAATAACAGCTGTTATCAAAAAAAAAAAAAAAAAAATCTGTGTAAAAAGCATGCTTGGAACCTATGAATCTTTCTCTTACCTCTTCCCTCAAAAAAAAAAAAAACAAAAAAAACCTCAGTTTAAACTCGAAGCTGAGGTATAAGCTGACGTTAACGCAGATAAAAAAAACTTTGTGATCCTACTAATTTCCTCCGTTTTAGACACCTCTTCTCTGACATTATCCACTTTCACTGTATACAGAAAATTTCCAATATTTTCTTCAGCTTCATTTCCCTGGTACAAAGGTTAAGTTACCTGATTAGGGAACCAGCTTTCTGTGACCAGCCGTAAGACTGGAACAGTAAATTAAAACAAAAACTGCTCAGAAGAGTTATTCAAGCAGGTGAAGCCTGCTCACAAACCTACCCAGACTCCTCAGTCAGCTTTAGCCAAGAAATGAGCCTGCGGAGACGCCTCACTTTTAGACTAAAGAAAAAAATGCAGGGATTATATTTTTTCGCAGTGAAACTCTCACCTAACTTCAGTTGCAAATCTTCCAGTACCACAAGGAAGTTATAACAACTATTAAAAAAAAAGAATCTTTGTTTTAATGCGTCAACAGGCAGGACATGTCTACAATTTTCATTTAGTCTTGCTCTCAATAGAAGACCGATTCTCACCAGCTCACAGCTATGAAGCCATGTTTGTCTGGATCACAGCGCAGAGTTTACAGTACGTTACTGTACTTTTTGTGCTAGCCAACACCATAGAAAATTATCCAAGCATAACTTAACATATGCCAATTATTTGTAAAACAATACTTTGATAAAGTATTCTGATCTGTTAGTAGGCTTTTAACTTATTTTTTAAAGATTTTTTTGATAGAAATTAGAGTAAGTGATGAAAGAAGTATTTACGTTACTGGTAATTACACACAGTAAGTGATGCATATATAAAGTCTAAGATGTTTTGAAGTTTGATTTCATAATCTGGTATCTGTAGCTAATGAGCTATACCAATTATAGAAACCAGAAGGCATAATGACCAGAAATAACCCAATTTCAGAACTCTGTTTTCAAATTGCAAGATGAAAACACTTTTTTTTTTCCTCTTGTTTTTGAACACCTGATGAATTTTTCGGCTGAGTAAGAACTAGCACTTGATTCAAATTTAGTGGTAAAAATTCAAAGTAGTATCCATGCTATACTGCAATAAGGGTTCCCACTAGCAAAGTTTATTAAAGTGATCACTGATGTCAAGTGTTTGTCCAGTGATTTCCTCCAATGTAGCTCATTAACTTTTTAGCAACAACTGCGGGAGACAGACAGATACTGCCTGAATGTATTTTCCATGTAATAGAAACTGTTTTGCTAGATTATGTTATGTTTGGGCCACAAGGGTGTCAAATTCAGATAGATACTCCCAAAATAAACCTAGTTACTCAAAATTAAATTTAAATATATTGGTTTTGTCTTTTCCCGGTTTCTTAGAGCAAACCAAGTAAGAAGCCACTAAAGCACTTCTCCCAGTATATCAACAGGAATCTCTGCAGAAGGAGAAAGCAGGGGTTACATCCATTAAGCCAGAGATGCACATCCCTTACAGAGAGAGACCAGGCCCAAAGGCTTCGACAGATCTGAATGCAAGTTTACATAACAGCTCACTAAAATGACTGCATTTGTATTTTATTCATTTATTTCTCCCTAAATTTGTGGACACTAAGTCACACAAATTTAAAAAGACTGCTTTAAAGTAGAAATGTGGCTACAGTTTTCAGAAAAAGAAAAGCTTACGGTGGAAAAAGAACAGATTTTATTTAAACACCAGTTAAAACAATGGATGTCCCAGTTCCCCTGAGCAGGGTCCTATAGCCTTGGCACATGAACACTTTGTTAATGCTTCCTTACCCCACCTTACACTCGCTGCAAGGAAAGCCTACAGAAACTTCCTTCCACGGCTCTCTACTAAGCCCAGTCTTCCACAAATACTACCTGAAGCTCCCTCCATTCCAGTCTTCTGTGGTCTCCACAAAAACAAACATATTTCAGTACTGCACACAACAAATATTTACTGTCTTCAGCTTCACAGAGACTTGCAAGTGAGAGGCTACACTCTGCCTAGCAGAAGAGGCTGACCAGTTTGGTCTTCCATTTACTAATCCCATTTGTTCTAGACCTCAAGGTAAGTCTTCAGGCTACGTCATCCTGCATGGACAACAACAGTTCTATGACCATTAGATTGCAGTTTTTACTAAACCACTTCCCTCTGAATCTATATCTTGTCTCCCTTACACGCCCTCTGAAAGGGGTTGCTATATAGCACGCCCTCTTCTTGCAGGGCACTCAACTGGATTGCCAATCGCTTCATGGACAGAGTCAAAGTTCTGATCTATTTTCTGCCAATCTACAACTTTTTGCCTTCAAAGGGCTAGGAAGTTACTGGGAAGCCAGTTCAGAACAGTTTCTGTTTTCAGGAAGAGTAACAAAAACCCTGTAAGGCCTCCCTGGTTCTACTAATGCACAGAGTACTACAATGACTTGTTCAGTGGAGCTTACTTCACACAAATTTGTATCAGCTGAAATCCCAAAACACACCAAACCTGAGGGAAAAGTGACCAGAAGGAGAGACATAATGAAAGAACAGACTGACTGATACGGGAAGGGACACACCCCAGGAAGGAAGGAAAGTGAAGTGGAATGAAAAAGAGAGCAAGGGGTCAAACAACAGTAGAAGACACAAGTCAAAAAAAAGAAAAAAAAAAAAAGAAGGAAAATTCTTCTGTGAATAAGAATGTAACAAAGCAAAAATGAGTAAGTGCAATACTTTATGACAGACAAAGCCATTTGGGGGGGAGGCAGGGATAGGAGGTGCGTGAGAAAAGTCTTGGATAGCCACACAAACCGCTACAGCAGCAGATCATCTGTGTGACACCCTAGTTGAACATCTGTTCTAATTATCACAGTATCTGAAAGACTGAAGCTCCACACAGATTTTGCATCACAGAATCATTTAAATAGGCATCTGCTGCCATCCCAAAGTTCTTGGCATGCTGTAAGTAGCTTACTCCATGCACACGCTGTAGGCGTCCAAAACCATTGGTAGGGCGGACCCAAAAGAAGGGAGAGGTGCTGTCTGTGCCAGTATCAAAACAAATGCTTATTCCTGATATATTTTCCATTTGCTCTCTAAAAATTATAAACCACAATGTGCATTCACAAAAAAATGTTTAACAGGCAACTTATTAAAAGCAGCCTATATTTAGACTTAATCGAAACACACCCTACAAAGTTTGCAAAACTGCAAGAGGCACATAAAAGCAGGCACCAAGTTTTATTCCAAGATTCTGCAGCTAAAATTAAAATATGGACACAAAAGCTGTAATAAAGCTTCTGAAAGCACAACCAAAGCTACAATATCCATGCCTGTATTTTCTAAGGGATCTAGTTAAAGAGTAAAACAAACTCCCAACTCTGCAGTCCCCTCCTCTCTCGCATATGCGCGCACACACACCACTTTTTGTCGCTCCTTCTCATCTAGTCTGTGCACTGCTCTCTTATTTTCAGTTGCTACTGGTATCTGTACAAACACTGGGTAAGCAAAACCTGTAAGTGGAAAGCTAGGAGTTGGCAGCTGTGTGGGGGAACCTTTTAGGACTCTGAGCACTCTACGGTGTTAAAAATGACACAGTTTTGCATTCCGCACGCAAAGAGACGTCTCCAGTCCTGTGAGAGGCATGTCCTCGTACTCTGCATTTTGTGGAGAGATGTTAGTTCAGCTTTTTGATGTAGACAGGGTGGGGGCAACGTCTTATTTCTTGGCTGGCAACAAAATGCAGAACTGTTCTCTTCCCCAGCTCTTTTTTCCTACATCTAATCAAAATGAACAAGCAGATCAGCTTATTGTATTAAAGTCAAAATAAGCAAAATGTTAATTTGGAAATCTGCTGGCAGTTTAAAAGTTAAAATTAATACCTCGCTAGTATCAGCAGGAGAGTACAGCTCTCAGAGCGAGTGCTTCATGTCACCTGGAAGCACTGCTTTATCATTCACACTTTATTCAGCTTTTGAAGGTCATCTTACAGCTAAAAGAGCAAGGTTTAAGTTTTTTAAACACAACCTTAAATCCAAAGACATAGCTGTAGAGTGAATTAAAAAACAGACACTAGTATAAAGCAGTATAACCACATTACACACAAGTCCCCATACCAACATTTTACAAACTGGCACATTTTCCTGCAAAAATTCAAGTCAGTCAGATGCAATAAAACCAGCAGGGCTCTGAATCTGATATAGAGCTGTGAGATTCCTGTTACTTTAAAGAGAAAATAAATACAGATGGCCACGAACAGAGCCGAAGCTCCTGCATCTACTCCAGGTAGCTTTGCACCACCAAGAATACCAACGCTGCAATTCCTCTCTGACACCGCTATCAGTCATCAAACCCAAGGAGATGCGAGGGAAAACAAGGTAATCCACTTCCACTCGTGATGCACAGCACAAAACCGAGGAGGACACCAGGCAGGCAGCAAGCGGTGTTATGAAATGGGAGCAGAAGCAGGCACATAAAGAGGGAGCTGAAGAAAACAGCCCAGGGAGAGAATCCTCAGATGAACACCCAAAACAAAAAACCCTACCAAAGATTAAAAGCAAGTGAGATGAAGAATAAAATGTCTTTGCTCCAAATCAATTTCATCAAACTACCATGGCTAAACTGGAAACCCGCCCAACCTAAAACATGTTAAGTAGTCTCATTCCATAGTTAGTCTAAATTTAAAGCAACAGAAAATGTTAAAGCTCCACTTACATTAACATTTTTCTCTTAAAAAAAATTTTCAGAGAAGGCACTATTAATAACTCAAATAGGAGTTACAATAGCAACAGATTTATAGATCTGCCCTATCAGGTCACTGAAGCTAGAACTGAATCTTTCTTCTCAGGTTTTGGTGAAAACAAAAAGCAAGCCAAATGGGTCACAGTTGCATCTGAAGGCAATGGAAATTTGAAAATGCAGAGATACAAACTCTTATTTCAAAGGCTTTCAGAGCAACACAGAAGCAGAAAATGAAAGTGAAAGCATGATGAAGCCATCACATTTATTCAACTTTCTGAGAGGCAAATGGTAGCAGTATAAAGCACTGAGTATATGTGAGACAACTAATACGCATCGATTAACTCACGTTCAAAAAGCTGGGTACATAAATCTGTACGACCGTTTTCACAGAGCAGGGGAAATAGAAGAGGGAATCAAGTAGCTATTTTAGGACTGAAACTTACAGTCTACAACCTATGGGTGATCACACTTCCTATCTGAAAAAATACGAGCCAAGAGATGAGTTTATTTTATTTCTTTAAACAGGCCACCTATTCTGTGGTCACTTCTTCATTTACATTCAGCAGACTCATTCTGAGCAGGAGGAAAGATTGAGACCAGACGATCTCCACGGGACCCTTTCCAGTTTTAATTACCGTACGATTAAAAACAATTCCAGGAGTACTTCCCCAGTTTCCTCACAACTTGCCCTGGTTTTCTATAGTTTATAGAATTGTCAAGGTATGATAAATAACCAGACAGCACTTCTAATGCAGAAGGTTTTTTAGCTCCAGAATAGCGTTAGCAAGGCTCCCTCCACGTACGCAAATCAAAATCAATCGCGAGAGAGAATAAAAAGCAAACAGCGAACACAAAAAGTTACCAAAAAACTAACTGGGGAATGACACAGGAACGGCAAACCCACTGCTAACGGCTGGAGCCAAGCATTAAGGCAAAAATGTGGTAAAAAAACTCGAACAAAACCACCAGCCCCGAGCCCCGCGCCAAAGCCGCCGGCCTCACCTGGTTCCCGGTTGATTTCGATCTCGAAGAAGCACTGGGGCCGGTCCTGCACCCCCATGGCCGCCGGCAGC
>Ga0181612_132514_pt1 | contig 12881 bp, 8 predicted proteins | sample HoacroProtozoa21_FD_119630 | JGI IMG/M metagenome (GOLD analysis project Ga0181612, IMG submission 119630) | Hoatzin crop microbial communities from Cojedes, Venezuel. Combined Assembly of Gp0051906, Gp0051904, Gp0051908 | reverse complement strand
CACAAAGTCAAGTTTATTCTTGCTTCCATCATAGTGAACAGAAGAGAAGTGCGGGGGGGGGGGGGGGACTTCTCCATCTGGCAGATGATCCTCAGAAGTGGAAAAGAAGATGTGCAGGCTTAGGCTATTAAACTTTTTGAGTTCAAATAGAATCCAGCTGTTTGGGATCCACAACATTCTTGCAGTTTAACTGCTCACAGTATGTATACTTTCAATCCCTTTATTTTTGTTTTCTTTAATTGTTGGGGCCTGAGATCATAAACGCCTCAGTCTTTCAAACGTGAAGTGCAACTCTTGGTAATTTGTTCTAATCAACTGCAGTAAGAAATGTCTGCTCCATAACCTTGAATGCTTTCTTCTCTCCCCTGACAACAGAATAGACTTCTTGCAAAAAATAAACATCTGGTTTGAATTGAACATCAAATTGCAGTTACTTTAAGTGCCAAATATTAAACTACCTCAAATGTTTTATGTTTGAACATGATTTTTCAAGACAGTTAAATTTTTTAACTGTAGCACAAATGTACATGTAAAATTACTTTAGAAGGTTAATTCCCTTAAACACTTTTTTTTTTTTATCATGTGTAGCTTGGTCACTCTTTTTGATTTCTGTTTACAGAAATTGTTATTCATAAAGATTTTTACACACCCAAATATGCCTCATCAGATGGTAAGTGGAAGAAAAGCTCTATCTAGAACTCAGGGACACTACAACACACAGGGGGATTGTCAAGACTGTCCAGAAGCCATTAAATCAAGCCAGAAAATCACACGGACCAAGATTACAGTCTGCATTTTGATCAGGAAGCTAAACATTAAAATTCATATCTAAGACTTTCCTCATCTGAAAAGAAAACCTTCCTTTTTTTATCTAGCGCTGTTTTCTGGTGATGAGTCTTATAGTCTGATTTGCGTGACAGCATTTCAAATTTACAGCTTTACATAAATATTGCTATTTTCCTTAAACTATCCAGCTCTTGATCCACCACATTTTTGCAAGAGATATTTGCGTCTTTTTTAAAATTTATTTTTAAGTATGCTTCCAGCCTTCTCAGTCACAGAGAATTTTTTAAGATAGAAAACAGTGCAATTTGAACTATTGAAAGCAAATTAAAATGAACATGAACACCAAATCCACTGTTTTGCTCTGCTTGCAATTTCTGTATGACTGGAATTCACAGTGTTGCTGAGGCTTCTTTATGCCACTCCAGGGAGGGAAAAAAAAAAGTTAATATTTTATTCACTGTGAGGGGGCTCTAAAAGGGCACGGGGGAAGTGTAAATGAAAGCCATTTTTGTATTCCCTTCAGTATTTCTGCAAAACCCTCCTCCAAAACAAAATAGAGTAACTGCAAGTGCAGACCAATATGATCATTGTTTATTTCTTCTTCCCAGACACTGATCAAAGTGAAACTACAAGAAGAATCGATGAAAAGAAAAAAAAAAAATTAAAAGCACAGATGACTGCAGCTGGGTAAATTGCTGGCAATTACTCTGGTGACTTCTAAATTGGACATGACCCAGTGTTAGTGGTTGTCTATGCTTGTATTTTCACCGCAGGTGATTGTAATTGTTGTGATGATATGATTACTCCAGGAAGGAAGCAGTAATTACAAAGGTGGAGTCACCTGATCAGAAGTTTCCATGTTATTTAGATGGCTATTTATAATACTGACTGTGGTTTTAGCTACAATATTCGAATACTAAAACACAGATCAACCCTCAAATTCACTGAGAATCAAGATGAAAGTTTGATCATAACAAAAATCTACTGAATGGTTTCAGGTACTGCATGGGAAAAACAGTGACTGTTTATGGACAGTAGATAGATAGGACGAATGACTTAATTTACCATGTTGTTTGCTGAAAGTCATCTGAACAGGCTTAAGAGTCACAAAGCTGAAATTCATCAAAGACTGTGAAGACAACATTTTCATTCTGGGGGAATAAAAAAAAAATCCCTGACTAGCCAACCCCAGCATTATTGGATGCTCAAAGTGTCTAGGCAACAAACGTATCTGATTTTCACCTAACGAACTTCTGCAGCACATATGCCTCAGTATATGTGATTAGGAGAAAAAACCTACACATCTTCAACTAGTAGTTCTGCTTGTACCTTGGATAAAAATACCTTCCATTACTACTTAAATAATGCAAATGGATACGGCTGAAAGTTAAGACACAGAATTACAGAATTGCAAGTGAAGAGGTGACCTTGGAAGAGACCTGTGAGTTCATCTGGCCCAATCCCTTGCTCAAGCAGGGCCCCTTAGAGCCAGTTGCCCAGGACCGTGTCTAGACAGTTTCTGACTGTGTCTAGATGGTTCTTGGAGTCAACTCCTTACTAATTCTATTCTTTAACTTCTTTAGTTTGACAAAGTAATTTTGGTTTATGTTACTTATTAGCAAAACTTTGCTGATAGAACACATGGTGAGAACTACTTGGTTTCTTTAAGTACTTTGAGCTGAAGAAGTGTTCTGGGACCAGATGTGGTGACTAGTGTGTGGGTACTCAAACAGACACGCTGTCAATACTGTTTGCATCTACATATCCTAACAAGAAGAAAAATGTATTCCCAAATACCTATTCAACTACCTAAGCCAGTTTTAAAAACAGTATGAGTTACCTTCCTTCCAGTTTTCCTCCAAAATTCATCTGCCTGGTTAATGTTAGCAGTAAAAAAAACAGAACAAACAACTGTAACTCCTAGTTTTCAGCTCAGATCTGTTACCATTTATTGAAAGTTGTGCTGAAGTAAGCTCCAGGTTTCAGGGCTCTCTACTGCGGCTTTCTCAAGCAGCTTCCTCCCAACATAACCCAGGAGGGTAGGCAGGCCCTAAGGATCTGAGGCATGTTAACGTGTTAAAAAGTTTTCCTGTTAAAATAATTTGTGGAAATCTATTCCAGTTGAAGTTGTGACATAATTAAGGAACAGCATTCAATATCTGTGCAGGATGATTTCACAACTTTGCCACACAGGAGTCTACAGTCAGTCTTTAAACCAAATATCATCTACTGAACTGGATATGCCTTGAGCAACAGGGAGGTGGAAACCTAATAAAGCAACCTTTTTTCTGTGTCTATGAAAGTGGTTGGAGACTGCAAATCACTAATTTCAGAATAAATATACGTCCAAATTTTATGAAGGAGACATATAAACTCATTCACCAAATCAAACAAGGATGTTTGGACAAGGGAGAGAAAGAGATAAGTGTGCTTTCATATTGGGAAAGGGGATCCAAGTAAAACAGGGAGAAAAGGGTCAAAGAAAACTAGCTGCCCTAGGAATGCTCCACGGTTTTCAGAAGGAGCCATGCACAGTGAGAAAAGGCCTAGAGACATGGACGTTGCAGACTGCTAGGGTAACTCAGGCAGAGAATACATGTGCTGAGGTTTTTTGTGTCATCCAGCTTTGTATATACATTCTCAAATTAATGATTAGCTTGTTTATAATCCTAATATACCAACTCTGTAATTATGTGCAACAACATTAAAATTCTGAGAAGGTAAATTGCACATCCCCAGGGATGAACTTGTGAGGAAGCATGCTCGAACCACAACTTTTCAAGGGGCTTAAAGGAGTTGATTTGTAAGCCATAGATTTTTGTGAAGTAAGAAGAGAGTAGCTGTGCTCAGGAAACGGGTCAAAGTTACCATGAGAAAATCTGTCATCAGATATGCTGGGAATCTTTGAAATATAATTAATCTGGGTTTTTTTCTGCAATACAACATAAAAGGTTAATCAACACCCAGACAGAAAGAACACCGTGAGGGCTCTAACAGATGTGTGGGAACAATGTCAGTAGAAAGGAGTTAAAGTCAAAGAAAAATACAGAAAAATGGGTGAATATGAAAAAGTGAAGGAAAGAGAGAGAAAAAAACCCCAAAAATGACACAAAGGCAAAAATAGCATAAGGGTTGCATTTTAAGAAATGTATATATGTTTGTGCTCTTTTTTCCCTTTTCTCTCTATCAATAGTTCCAAAACTTCAAAAAATTCAGCTACTATTTTGGACATCCAGTGGGGCTTTCTCTTTCATTCAGCTTCTCTGGCCTCACAGAGTCTGTAGGCGTTTTGGCTCATACTGATCTCTGACTCTTAGTGGAAAAGAAGAGAGGTTTGAGAAGGAGGATATGGGTACAAAGGCAGAATGGAACAAATTCTGCATAGTGCCTGCAGCGAGTAGCCCGACTGTTTAAAAGGACGCTTAAATAACTGTGTGGTGTGCCTTGAGCCCTTCTCGGAGGCGAGCCCACCAGGTTTACCCGGGGTACATCACCACCAGTTGAACTCTCAGTCCAGAAAACAACTTCTCCAGAGGCCAAATATCCCCAGGAGCTCTTCTACCAACTGGGCAAGTCAGCTGCAGCAGGGAATCGCTCCACACCTCTGCACACTCTGCATGGGACCTCCAGTGAGAGCAGAGGAAGAAGATCCCATTTACTCCTGAAAAGTACCTAGACAACTCAGTTACCTTTGGGTTTTGTGGCTGAAATCAGAACTGAGTTTAATCCTGTGTACCTGCCCACACATCACCATCTGTCTTGTAAGTAGAAGAACAACTCCATGCAAAGTCCACCTACATTTGCTAAAAATTACGCTGCAACACCCAGCCAACACCACCATTACCCTGATGGGAGCTTACACATACACCTCATTCAGCAGTCTTTCAGCAGCTTTTAAAGAAATTACTTTTATTTCCAAGAAATGTGATATTTGTGCTTACTTGTGATTTACCATCATCAACCCACAGCCGTAAGCCTCGTGCCAGGTGCCTGGCAGAGCAAGTGTGATGCACTGCAACTTCTGCAGGGAGAAACAGAAGCAGCAATGCTGTTAAGCAAAGGTGGGAACTTGTCTGTGGTGCCTCTCCTTCCAGCTGCCCCAGAGCCAGGAAGAGTCTGTGACCGTGTTGAAACTGCTTTTAGATCTGCTTACTGATAAATGAGACTTTCCTGCTGGATATAGCTGCCTACAGTGTGGATGGGCCACTTTTTTCAGGAAAAATTCTGTCGCCAATGATCTCTGACTAGTCAGCGCACAGATAGGCAAGGGGGAAGGGTCTGGGCTAGGGAGAGTATTGAAACATTCATATTCCTTTCTTCTAAAAAACTCCAGGCAAAGAGGGAGCTCTATATCCTGGCTGTTAGACAGGGATGTAAGAGTGGAAGAATTTAGCAGGCCAAAACAACGCTGTGAGCACTACTGGCCTTGAATTTTCATAAACTGGTTAAAGGTTCTGCATGCTTCAACCTTTTTTCCTCACCAAGCCCTAGTTTAGCCATCATCCTTGTTGTCACTACAGTTTTGTCTACAGGCAAAGTCTCCCTCTCTTTTTTCCCATCCCTGCCTACTGGTTACACAACTGGTCCTGAAGTTTGTCCTCTGGGCTTCTCTCCTGCATGGCTGTGGTGACTCTCCTTGGAGCTGCTCCCCTCTGGAAGACAGAGGGACTTTGTCCTTTGGGTCCCACACTGTTAAGAGAAGCCTGCAGGGATTGAGTGCTTGTACACAGGGAAGGACTCCAAGATCTGAGCATGAACAACTGCTGCAGATGGAAAGCAGCAGCAGCAAGGAGCAAGGCATGCTGGAGGCAGGCTGCAACACAGCTAGAGAATCACTTGTGGTACTGAATAACCAGTTTGAGCAAACCAAATCAAACTACCCCTAGTGCACTGAAGATCTAAAATTGAACCTCCTTAGATGATGGAAGTTGAAGTTGTCCCTGCTCATTGCGAGGGGGTTGGACTAGATGACCTTTAAAGGTCCCTTCCAACCCAAACTATTCTACGATTCTATGATTCCATGATAGATAGAGCCTTGGTGTATAGACCTACTGCATAATAATCCCAATCATCATAACAGTTAAACATTTGCATTTATGCTCCCTTCCCTGATGGCTGCTTTATCAGTTCACCTTGTAGAGTGGGATGTCATTGGATCATAGATCTACCATTCACTTAGTAGAGCTGACTGTTCCTATTATCCATGCATTGTCATTGACAGATGCAAACAAACAATCCAGTGATCTTGCCAACAAGTGGCAGGGAGTGACAATTTATACTGCCAGGAGTGCTATTACCCACCATGTGCTGGATGGAGAGATGGAAGGAATCAGCATCCACCAGCAAACAGGACTATTATTTTTACAGCATTCTGGATTGTGGTAGATTAACCTCACTGGGAAACTACAGTTTGTTTTCCTCCCCTAGCTTTGCTCAGCACACCAACAAGCAAGGGAGTCACAGACTTACACAAACACAAGGAACCTTGAAATCCACATTGTTTTAAAAGAATATTCAAAGCCAGTGTGTGTTAACATGCAACAAGAACACTGATGCAAAACTGCAGTCCATTGGGGATATTTTCTTCCTAAGAAATAGCTTTTGAAAGAAAACCATTTCCCACATAACATTTTCTCGTCGTTTGTTTTTCTTCATCCTCTCCTGTTTTATTGCTGCTTGATAGCCCTCGTCAGGAGAATCTAGCCAGACTTCAAGATGTGCCAAGTAACAGAGACCTCAGGTTTTTCACAGTTAGTTGTTCTTTTCACTGCTGGACTCTTCCAAAGCAAATGAGATTGAATTAATATGTTTTTACTGTATCTGTTCCTCTGCTCTGCTGTTTCCCATGGCCTAGCAGAGGAAGTCTGATTGCCAAATGTTTTCTCATTTTGTTTAATCTGATACAAAAGGTCACCTCAAGTATCCTTTTGGTATTTGCTTTAGAGCTGAGTATAATAGGTGGCAGCTCCAAGAAGAATGCATGTTGCTAAACTTCAGAAATGTTTGGGTTTTCAGATACAAACAGATGTTTCCTTTTGGTAGCTTCATTTTCCGTGTGATATTCCAAGAAGTACAACAGGCGTAGCTGAATCACAGATGAACATTTTCCAGAGATTAATTAGTTTCACACACTGTGCCGCAAATGATAAGACTGTAACTTCACAGTTACCTGAAAGAAATCAATAACTGATTTTTTTAATCAGACTCCTGTTTAAATAGACCACCAGTTCTTAATACGCACAGATGATTTTTGCAGCAGAAGCAGAAAAACAGAAAGACTGGCTCATGTCCAGGTCTGATGTAGATCCACTGAAATTAGCAAAAATTGGGCTGCCTTGGGACCCATTGTGCTGCAGTGGTTTGGCATTATGTATTCACACTGATAAAACAAATAATTCTAGGAATAACAATTTAATCTGGAGGATTAGTAAACAACTGTGGTTTTATGCTGTAATCCTGTAGTCTATATTTGCTAGTAATATATAATATATATAGTTGCAGTTACATCCCTGCAGCTCTCCAAAACAATCCCTTTTGCAAAGTGATATTTAACTTTACGTGCTTTTAAATGGATGGTTAATAAAGTCTTCCTGGATATCTTGAGAGGGCTTCTGTCCCCTCAGGAAAAGACATGCCATTCTGACCTTTTCAGATGCAGAGTATTTGTTCTTTGGAATTTTATATTTATGGGTCCAGCGTAATGATTTACATGGAAAAGATGAGGCAGAAAAACTCCACTTACTTTTTTAGAAAAATAAATTGAGAATTTGAGGACACAAAAATGGCAGAGGAATTATTAAAGATTGATTAAAATGTTTCGGCATTATAAAACATCGATTCTAACTCCTGACTTCAAAACACAGAGAGGTCATTACATCAGTTTCGGCAGCTCTGCTGTAATGACCCAGTTGCCGTAATCCTGACATTTTATAAGCCTAATAAGGCAAAGAAAGAGGGGACATGGATAGGGCCTATTATACATCAGGAAACAAACAAAACAAGAAGCAAAAAACCCTCCACAGGCTTCTGAGAAACGCAGACTGGTCCCAGCAGCGCACAGAGAGGTGGCATGGGAGAGAGGGACCCCTCCGCAGCGCAGGTCCCTTGGGGACCAGAAAGACAAGGCTGCCTAAAGTGAGATTAGTGCCTTTGAGAAGAGTTATGCTGGATTCAGAATTCCTCTGTGCAATGTATGAAATACTCTTGGTTTGATTATTCCGATTCATTAATAAAAATTTGGTGTCTGACTGTTCCTGTCTGATTCTGACCACTTTAGGTCCACAGGGCACTGTGTGAAAAACAGGCAGCTACACAAGTTCTTTGATGTGAAAACATTTACAGGTGATAAAAGCTCTACCACTGGCCTGTATGTCAGGAGTTTACCTCCTTCTGTAAAGAAACGTAGGAAAGTAGTTTCATCCAAACCGGAAAGATCACAAAGGCAGAACAGGAGAAGCCTGACAGCTTTTCCCCTCTCAGGAGAGAGGCAGCAGCCTTCCTGAAGAATCAGACCAAACTATAGATCACAGGAGCTGTCTGCCTGGATTATCGTCAGCTGAATGGTAAAGCTTTAGGCAAGAAACACGTTTTCTAAATCCATAATCCTTTACCTCTTGTACTTCGTTGATACTACATAAAAACAATACACAATACATGTCCTGGCCGCTCTGGAGAGAAATGCAGTCTGACTGGCTATGGTAGTCAGGATCAGGTCAAAACACAATGTAAGAGGTACAAACCTTGACACCTCCTTACAGATCACAAAAAGGAACAACAGGCAGCTAACTGTGATAAGGGGATAAAATGGGAATGACAACACATGAATTCAGACAGATCTCTGCATAATGACCACAATCATAGAATCATAGAATCATTAAGGTTGGAAAAGACCTCTACGATCAAGTCCGGCCGTCAATGTTGAACTTGAATGCCTCCCGAAGTCTATACTTCACACATTCTCTAAGGCATTGTATTTTCTAAGCACCTGCAGCTTCTCAGACACATTGGGTACTCAGCAACCTTAAACACATGTTCCAGTCACTTTTGTTGCATTAATCCAAAACTCTCTAGCCAGATGGAGAAGGAGGTAATAGAACAGGGGAGAAGACAAAGAACTTTTTGGAGAAAAAATGCACAATAACATAACTGGTAAGTCCTAAAGGTCTAAAATAATTCCTAGTGATGCTTTGCACATGTCCAAATTTTGTAGAGTTTCCAATCCAAATGATTATTCCAGTGCACACACATTTGGGTCCTGCCAATACTGTCACTACTGGTAGACTTTTGCAACTGTAGTATCTTTGAAAAGCTCTAATCTAGTAGTTATTTACCACATAAAAAACCAAACCAAACCAAACCCAACCCAACCCTGTTCTGGTTGTTAGAGTTTGGCTGCATTTGGAAGGCTGGAAACTGTCCATTCTCCTGTTTCATACGCAGTTGCATATCACAAGGCCTAGGAGCTTGTAGATTTAGGTGATTTTCTACCATGGTATAAGTGAAAAGAGTAAAAGTAAAAAAATGTAAGTGAGAAGGGCAGGAGTTTTCCAAGTACAGTTGTCCTTGTTGGAATGGTAGGTGATTTTAGCAGGTTGGATAAAAACATACGGTCAGAGTGAAGTTCAGGAATGCCTCAGGTGCACTTGCAAGTGCAAATTTAAACAACAAACGAATCCAAATTCTAAGTAGGTCAGCATCATTACAAGCTAACAGTTTGGAATTCTTTAGTATTTTCCACCTGGGACATATTCTAAATACCTCTAAATAAAAGACACAACAGACTATTTTAACTGAATAAAGTGTGCCCAGTTGCATATTACAGACACCTCAAAGAGTTGTTAACACCTTCAGCAAACTGCCAGTTACTTTAGTCTGTGCTGATTTGGGTTTTACAGAGGAAAAGTAAGGAGGTTTTGTCTCAAAAAATGTCATTTTTTTGATGCTGCCTTTAGTGTGAAACCTATTTATAACTCTCCAGTTACAAAATCAGCCTAGGTCAATATATGTTTTACAGAATAAATAAAGTTCTTAGCCAGTGAAAAAGATGCTGACCCTGAATCTCTTTTCCATTTGAGCCACAGAAATGGAAGGAAGGAATGTCTTTAGTTCCCACTGGACCTCTGCAGTCTCAGGTTCTCAGGGATACATCCTGGCAGGAAAACCAGAAGCCTCTGCACTTCCCTTTGTGCCAGCAGAATAGTATCAGTGGGATCCCAGTGAATGATTCCAATCACAAATTGTTTCTGAATAAAATAACTTCCGTTTAAGCAGGATTTATTTAAAATTCATGTACTCCTTCCTTCTCTTTCGAAAAGTAGACTCTATTTGAAACAGCTGTTCTCTCTATTTCAGACCAGATAAAACAAACCCAAACAAACTCCCATTCTACAGAATTTTAAAAATGAGATAAGAAAAAACAAATAACTGAATGGATACCAGGCTGAACAGAATGTCCCTAATCTGTTGGAGAACACCCTGTGTCAATGAGTAAGATGTTAGAAGAAGGTAGTGCCTCGACAGTATGAGCAGTCAGGAGGAAGGCACAAGCGGCACTGCAGAACTGTACAGAAAGGACCCCAGCACCTGCACCAGGCTTACGGGAACTACTGGCAAGTTCCAGATCTGTTGGCACATTTACTACTTTATTCATTTTCATATTGGACTGAGTACAGTTCTCTCTGAGTTACTTCTGCCACTCTTACATTATAAAGTTGCAATAGGTTGCAGAGTTTTGTACGGTCAATACTTAATGCAGGAGCACTGCTGGGAGAAAGAAAATATGAAGATTTTGACAAAATATTTTAAATAATAAGCAGATTTTTTTAGGCAACATGAGGAAGTGCAGAAGTTTGATTTGGGGCAAAATGAGTTAATTGGGTCCTTATGGTAATGTCATTGACAGTGAAACAGTTGGTGTCTGGTTTGGCATCTTTAGGTTTCAGAGTGAACAGCTTAGTACAATGATCATGAAAGACTCTCCCTCTTCAGTAACTATCAACTGAGAAAGATATTGCCATGCCAGTTAACACTGAAGTTCATCTCTCCAAGCTGATCAGATCTAAGAACCGAATAATACTTTTTTCTTTTATAAGATGAACACTGAATCTTAGAGCACAGTTCTGCAATACAGTTAATTCCATTGCCACAGACCTGTTATCGATGGGTACCTAAATTAAGATACTTGAAGTCTTTCCACTCTCATGGAGTGAAAACAGAAGAAGGATCAAGCTGTTGATGCAAAAAAATGGCATGCTAAAACATCTGCTATGTGTACTAAGCAACACTCCAAATTGTCTCATAAGTCTAACATATGAGCCTTGTCTAGTAGTATACTCATTCAAGATTTAGATCATGACATTGTAATGGCAAATAAACCATGCTATCCTTCACTTATAAACAAAACAATTTATTTTTATTTCTGAAAGCATGATTTTCCTGAGTGTGTTCCTCTAGAGTAAAATTATTTCTGACCCTTCAGTTGATAGGTATCACCACTGAGTATCCTCCCTTATTTCAAATTGGTTTACAGCAGTCAGACAGGGGCTGCTACCATGCTAAGGAAATTCAGTATTTAAACTAAACTTTAATATTTAAACATTAAGCAAGATAGAAAGAAAATTAATATCAGTGGTACAGTGATACATATGTCAATGGTACAGTGACAGGTGAAATTAACAATTGTACTGAAACACGGATTTGGACAAATCAAAACAGGTCTTTCTCACTGTCAGGATGATCTACAGCAGTGTAACAGTGTATCTCTTAGTTTAAAAGTGGTAGCACGGACATAATTTCAGTGAACTTTTCTGGATCCAGACAGAATACATGCATATCCCCATGTAATATAATTTGTTAACATAATGCCAATCTTTTCTTTTATTGACAAGGAATTAAATAAAAGTGTCATGTAATTATTTACAACCTTCCTACTTTTTTCATGTTCTAAAGAAAGAGAATTTCTTTCTTGACTTAAAAGTGGTGTTCAGGTTTATTTTAACAACATCCCTGAAATATTTGTCCCTTATGAGATAAATCAGTTTCTCCATGAGAAAATTTGTCTCATTATCTTTCTGTACATAATTTTTATCTATTATATGTTTCCAGGCCTTCAAATGACTTCTGAACATTTACCACAGCTAAGCAAACATACACTAAACTAATGACAATGAAACAAACCGCACACGTGAGAAATTAATTAAATTAACCAGGCAAAAGTCTGCCTAACAGGATTTTTGCCAAGGACCTCACAAAAAGCTTATCCTCTATATTTCCTTGAAATTCAGGTCTCAGAATCAAGTCTTTTTTCTGGTGTCACATGACAAAATAAAATGAATCAGACTAGTAGTACATTTTCCATAGCTAGAGGGCACAACTGTGGCCCTATGCGAGTATTTTGTTGGTTGTTCATTCTCACAAGATTATAAAAAATAGAACCCTCACTTCACAACCTCTGAGTACTTGCTACGTTACAAATTAGTATACATATGTTGACTGACAGATTGCTCTAATGTTTGTCCAGATTCTCTCTTGGTACAGGTTCCACGTGGATGGATCTTGGAAGAGCAGTAAAGTATTTTGAAACACTGAATACAGAAAAAAATTGAAATTTTATGAAAAAAAGTTAATGTGATTTGAGAAAATGTTTGTCTGAACATTAAAAAAACTTTGGTAAAGTAAGGAATGGGATTACACCTATCTATCTGAAGTCAAGAGACGCCATTTAATGTATTAGCTAAGCACGGCTGTGCCTGGCAGCAACTTCAAATGAGCTTTGCAATGAAAAAACAGGTAATACTTTAGTTGCACTGTTGTGGGTGTTTAGTACAGGCTGGTCAGCCTCACCTCCACCCCTGGAAAGGTGATGGAATAGCTCATTCTGGATGTCATCTCTAAGCAAGTGCAGGAAAAGAAGGTGATCAGGAGTAGTCAACATGGATTCACCAAGGGGAAATCGTGCTTCACCAATCTGATAGCTTTCTGCGATGGCACGACCAGCTAGGTAGATGAGGGGAGAGCAGTGGATGTTGTCTACCTCAACTACAGCAAGGCTTTTGACACGGTCTCCTGTAACATCCTCATAGGGAAGCAAAGGAAGT
>Ga0181612_104224_pt1 | contig 12881 bp, 8 predicted proteins | sample HoacroProtozoa21_FD_119630 | JGI IMG/M metagenome (GOLD analysis project Ga0181612, IMG submission 119630) | Hoatzin crop microbial communities from Cojedes, Venezuel. Combined Assembly of Gp0051906, Gp0051904, Gp0051908 | reverse complement strand
CCTCCTCTGGACCCATTCCAACAGGTCCATGTCTGTCCTGTGCTGAGGGCTCCAGAGCTGGATGTAGGACTCCAAGTGGGGTCCCACCAGAGCACAGTAGAGGGGCAGAATCACCTCCCTTGACCTGCTGGCCACGCTTCTTTTGATGCAGCCCAGGACATGGCTGTTCTTCTGGGCTGTGAGCACACACTGCCGGGTCATGTCCAGCTTTTCATCCACCAGTACTCCCAAGTCATTCTAGGCAGGGCTGCTCTCAATCCCTGCATCCACCAGCCTGTATCAATACCAAGGGTTACCCCAAACCAGATGCAGGACCTTACCCTTGGCCTTGTTGAAACTCATGAGGTTCACACGAGCCCGCTTCTCAAGCTTGTCCAGGTCCCTCTGGATGGCATCCCGTCCTTCTGGTGTATCAACTGCACCACTCAGCTTGGTGTCATCTGAAAACTTGCTGACAGTGCACCCAATCCTGCTGTCTATGTCATTGATGAAAACATTAAAGAGTACTTGTCCCAGTACAGACCTCTGGGGGACACCATGTGTCACCGATCTCCATTTGGACATCGAGACCTTGACCTCTGGATGCGGCCATCCAACCAATTCCTCATCCACCCAACAGTCCACCGATCAAATCCATACCTCTCCAATTTAGAAAAAATGATGTTGTGGGGGACCATGTCTAAAGCCTTGCAGAAGTCCAGATAGACATCTGTAGCTCTTCCCTTGTCCAGTGATGTAATCAATCCATCACAGAAGGCCACTATGTTGGTCAGCTAGGTCTTGCCCTTGCAAGGGTTGTAAAGTGAAATCTAGTATCAATTTTGAATGTCTACTCAAGGATCTAGGCTGGCTTTTTTCTAATGGGACGGATAGAGATTTGCTATGGATGAGTTGACTGGTACAAAAAAAAAAATCCTTATCCTCTGAAAAGAAGGTTAAAATTGATCAGCTCCGATAGTGCAGGAGTTGAAGGGAAACAGAGAATAAATCAAAGAAAGACAACTGCAGTAAATAACGTTTTCCATCATCTAAAAAGTACTTGATCAAGCCTTGAGAGTACAGAACAAGCTCCATTTTTAGAAAAGAAAAAGTAAGGCAGATTTAATGGGACTCCAGATCTAGAAAGTCTGTAGAGCTAAAAAAGAAATCAAATGGTCCTGGGATGGACACTGACTGTCTGGCAGAGCAGGGTTAGTTCAGGACACCAGCTCCTCACCAGTGACAAGTACCATTTACACAGGTAGCTGGGTCTTCTGCAGTCACTATGTTAAAACTGACTCCAAAATACCACAAATACCAGTGATAACAGTATGTTCTAAGAAAGGTCTATTGCTAGGACATTCTAAGAGGAAACTGTCAGTGATAGGGACATCTACAAAAAAGATACAGTTAAGGAGAAACCTCTTCCTGATAATTGTTTAAGGAACAAGCAAGTGCCAAAGTTGCAGTTGAGGAGGTAAAGAGAGGAAGGAACCAGTCTTGGAGCATTACAGCAAAAATCTTTGTTGTAGAAATGAATGTATGGGTCTGGTTGGGCAGTTTGTCTCTGCAGATACGACTGAAATAATCATCACAGCTCCTTTCTGTTTTAAATAGTGCGAAATAAAGTTGTTTTTTTTTTCTCCAGAAATACTACTACTACAGATTTGGAAACCAGTATGGGAATTACACAGTTGAGAAAGACAAAAAATAATGCTTGTCAAATATTGGCTCCAGAAAAGGGAAAACACGTTTTCAGAAAGCTTTTCAATTAGAAGGTAAAACTTCTGATTAGATATGTTAAGGCACAGACTGAATCTTCTAGAATTGTAAATGCCTCTGCACTTCAAGATCCTAAAGACCCATGCATGCTTTACGTGCAGAACACATCACTGAGACTAGGTCTATGAGCCCTCACCTTTGGAGCAGAAATATTATATAGAACTATTAAGATACGATGAGATGATATTTCAGTCATACTCCACAGTGCTGTAAAAGACTGCAAGAGGACTAAAGCATAGCTGAGGTAAGATAAGCCTGAACAGATATATGAAAAAGCCACTTGCATAGGGAATTCATACTGAACTTAGTGAGCTGAATGTATTATCATCCAAGCTCTAACCTTCATAAGTACGCATATACAGAACACAGTCTACAAATACACAGATTTTAACAATGTCTGTGGCTTTCCCGATAACTTTAAATGCACTTTGAAAGATTCAGCTTCAAACACGCTAAATCCAAACTCTTTCAAAATTCTGTTTGATCCAACCACGCCCATAGACTGCTATGGAGCTGTTAGGCTTGTATTGGACTGACAACTTTCATGCTTCAACAACATAATTATTTTATGAGGAATGTGAGCTAAGTTTGCTCACATCTAGAAAAAAAAACATGCAGATGAAAGAGCAAGTGGTATCACATAACTTATCACGAATCATTCCTTCTATGACTATTAGTTGTTTTTTTCCTGTTTGCCAGTGATTCGGGAACATTCCCTATCTGTCTGCAGTTCTGGGGGTTCACCGCATGATTTAGATGGACACATCCCGCTCTGCAGATAGTCTGCCAGGAGAGCACTTCAGCATTATTCACTGTGTGCTATTAGTGGTAAACAACATGTCATTTAGGCTTTATGGTTTTGTTTGTACTGTCTGGTTGTGCAACGGCAATGCTGAGGTACTTCCTAGATGAGGTTTCAGATGAATGACTGTTCATGGTAACTACCATAAGACTTTCATGATTTACTTAGGTTTTCCATGAATAGGCTTATAGTCATCCAAACAATGAATTTAATAACCAGAAGAACAAACTTGTTCTGCAGATTCCTAGAAACAGATTCAGGTCAAGAGTTCCCCGAGCTCTAAGCCCTTTTCAACATGCTGAAGTGAATTTCAGCATTTTCAAAGTCAGATAAATGCATTCTTCCCTTTTATTTTGTCTCTGGCAAAAAAACGAAGCTGATTAAAACTATTGTTTCTTTTCATGTAGTCCACACAGGAAAGGAAGTCTGTGAACAAAGGACCAGAGCAAAGGAGCTCCTGAGTTTTAAAGCCAACTCCAATAACAACAACTTCTGTGACTGTTGGTCAATTATGTGTTGTGGCTCAATGTCCCTGTCAATGTACTGAGAGTGTTTGTTTGCTTCAAGCAAATAATGGGCAAAAAACTCTTCTCTGATAAAGTTGGCCTGTTGCTTGTGAAATATCTGTCATCTGTTTGCAGTTTACTCAACATATTAAACTTATGCCTCACTTTTTTTCTGGATTTTTTTTTTTTGTAACTGTAGAAGGAACACAACACAGCCTTTAGAAGGCTTTGTGGTCAAAGGTGTTGTATAACCACTAGTTATTTGTTATTAAATGAATGCACTCTTGTTCAAGTGAATTCCAGCATGAATATCATATCACAGGACTGAGAGGAAGCTTGTTTATTCTTTAAACCAAAGCAGTATTTGTCTTAATAAAATGATAACATTGTTGATTTATCTTTAGAGAACTGATCTGATATGTCTCTTGGTTAAGCTTTAGGGCCAGATTTTTCAACCCTGATTCACCTTGCCGACTATTTATTCGTGTGAACAGTCCTATATAAAGTTCAGATCATACTGTGTGTGAAAGAAATGAAGGAACAGGTTATGTCTTCACGTCTATGCTGGGCAGCCCTGAGTCTAGCAACGACATTGACTGGGAATGTAACTGAAATAATCTAGGCAGTAAAGTTCTTACATTGAAAATATGGTAACATTAGCCAAAAGAAAAAACAGTAAGATTTAATTACCGTTATATATGAGAAAAAATAAAGACAATGGAGGTTCTTCCTGTTAAAAATAAAATGTTTCAAGGTGATCCTAGCAGAAGTCTACATAGCAGTAGCTTGAATCAAAGGATGGATAAATTATTTTGTTACAATAATCTTCTAAATATTTAGAAAAATAGACTAAATAAGAAAGTAATAACATTGTAGTCAGTCTGCAGTAAGAGTGAGCTACGGTACCTTCTTCATTGCTCAAGCATCTTTGTGTGACAAGAAAAGATCAGAAAGAAACACAGCAGCATGTGTATAGTAAAATGTACTTGTCTTCAACAGAAGTGTTTTCTAATCTGCCAATATTGCTTGTGCGAGAACAGCTTTGTAGAATACTTTACCCATAGTGCTTAAATGAATGAGTCTCATTCAGCAATTATTGAACCTGATACGGGTCCAAAGGCTGTGACAACCACCACAACAATTAAGAAATTACATTTCTCATGAAGTCATGGCATATGTCACAAAGACATGGTATACATGATATTAAAAACATGTGTTTCTACTTTCCTCTGAGAGGCCATGTCCAGGCCAGTGCTTGGGTCAAGACATAAGACCAGCTAGACTAGCAAAGTCTACCTCATGTAGCAGATCCACATTAGATCTAGATGTGAAACGGTTTTGCCACGCACATCCTGCACACACTCATCACCCTTAGCACTGTTTGTTACCCAATTAGCAATAACAACCACAGCTGCCAGGTGTTCTTACCCTCAAAGCATCAAATTCAAATAAGATAGACAAGAAATATATCAAATCAGAAAACAAAGCAATCATGAAAAAAGCTTTCATGATCTTTAGTAGGCTGATGTTTATTTTCGGATTCTAAAGTTTCGTACATGAAAGTCTCAATTCTTTCTGTCTCCTACGCACACATGCAGTGTATAGATGCAGTTTTGTGTTACAAAAACACCACTCTAAAAGCCTGCAGGCCAGTACCTACATTATTTTTTTTCATCTGAAAAAGCCCCCAAGCAAAGCAATTATTTTGCTTTGTAATTATTTTACTTTGAAATTATTTTGCAACTATTTGGCCCCCACAGGAGCTTCACCAGAGCAGCCCAATTTTGTTTAGCATTACAGATGTAACCCAAATTTTTCTACCTTCTATTTTGACACACAGTGCTTACCAAACAGTGACTACTACAATGATAAACATTAACTCTGCATTATTTAGAACATTACTGCAACTCATTCTTTGAGGAATATCTGCATGCTACTGCAACCCACTACATGAAGTGCTTTACTACAGAAGCAAGGTTCATTCCAAGTATTTACAACTCTACAATTCAAGCTGTGGCTTATGATTTTGGTTCTGGAGGTCCCAGCTTCAGTTCTCTGCCTTTTGGCTACCAGGCAACTGCTGTGCTGTAAATCTATACGAATCTATAAAAACTGATTCTTGTATAACTATTTTTAGGCATTCCGTATTGTGCTGTAAGACCTGGCAGCGAAAGTCAGACGAAAGAGAGCAAATGCAAGAATGTACATTCAAAATACATTCCTGACCTGGAAACTTGGTTTCTAAGATAGCAAAGACCAGAAACATCTCCACACTTACAATTGGGAGCATCTGTGCAGAAGCTGCCTTTTGGTCTACGGCGTTGCTTTGGAGGGAAAAGAAGAGGAGGTCTGCCTCCCGGTGCAGACCTGCATTTTCTAGTGCTTCCCCAGCTTTTAAACTGGATCAAACCTAAATCCCAGACCCTAATAGGAGGTGTATAGGCTCCAGATCTGGATCTCTTATTCGCATTTTGTACAGGTTTCCAACCCCAGGGAAGAACAGGAGGGTGAAAGTAGCTTTAGATCTGAATAACACTGCAGGTTAAATTATCATAACAAAACTTTCCAAAGCATTTCAGGGTACTTAATCTCGGTTCCCTATCTCAGCTCTCTTCCTCCAGCCCCCCAGCTCAGGAAGCTGGGGAGGGCATTGTCACCCTGCTCCGCACTCCACCGGCAGACGCCACAGTGCCAAGCAAACAGAAGGAAATAACATTTTGCAATCAGAGAAGACATGGTTCAGCAGAGTCCTGTGTGTGAGCAGAGGCAGCTGCTGTGCAGGAAAGCATGGGCAGTGCACCACACCACTGGGAAGCAGGAGCTGCTGGCAGGTCAGACGTTGCCCCCACCAGAGGTTTTGCAAGGGCAGCCAACCATCAAGGCATATCTATGCCTGCATGTTTGCAAGGAGAAGGATTTCATGTGTTAGGGTACCCTTTTACAAAGGTATCTTCATGCTTCTACACTAGATACTGTGTCTAGCTAAAGCATTCCTTTTTATGCTTGCATCTCCACAGATCATTTATGGTAGTTCTGTGTTCACAAGCTAGAGGGGATTTCAAAATCCTGTGCAGGCCTCTAGCCTCGTGCCTAGAGAAAGGTGGAGCAGGACCTTGTAGGACAATCAGCTGCAGAAGGAAGGGCTGTAATAAGGTGACATTTCTAGATCTAGAGCTAACAGAGATACAGAGAACACCCAGAAGTAGCAGAGACCTCTACAGCTTGTAAGCTGTGTCTGACTCTTAAATTGTTTAACTGTGGCCCGTGTGGTGGGGCTGCCCTGCACAACTGGCAGTGACACTGTACTGGTGCTGTTGGCACCATGATTCCCCATCTGCCAGAGAAAATAATTAGCAAGAACTACTGAGCCCAGTGATGCATCCACAAAGGCATGTTGTGAAGCGACAGGCACCTCCCATCTGTGAGCGCTTCCCTGTCCTTTGGGTCTCTGAAATAAGCAGCATGTGGCTTCCAGCCCCCATGTTCTCAAGAGCAGTCCCACCTGATCACAAGCAGCAAGTGTTAGATGTTGTGCCCTGGGAAATCCCAATCTGCATTACCAATGAGATACTCAAAATCTATGCCAGATGTTCCCAGAAGAGCAGTGAGGAAACATGGCCATGGCTGTGGTCATAGCAAATCATGTAGTGATCATCTGTGTTTTTAGCTGTGACGTCTCTGTCCTACGTGTAACCAGGGTCACGCATAGTGTCTTAGCATGCAAGTATATTACCTCTGCGGCACAGGCCCTAGCTGGTCGACATAGAGAAGCTCTGCTTGTAGCCAGGGTTTCTAAGGGCAGAGCTACATTAAAGGAGAGGGACTCCTTTGCCACGTCCCTGCCCATGACAGGGGTGTTGGAACTAGATGATCTATGGGGTCCCTTCCAACCCAAACCATTCTATGTTTCTATAATTCTATGAGATCAATTTCTAGTCATAGAGCTTGAAATTGAACTCAAAGCCCTAAAAGTCTTTAGAGGACATAAAATGTTCCAAGCATTTGAGTGAATTTCTAGTATCACTTGTTATTAATGAAGATTATTTTTTACTGGAGAAATAGAGTGACTTTGCATCATTGTGGTATAGTAAGCATTGCTAATTACAAAATAGTAACAAAGCCATTTTTCAAGCAGAGGCTGAAGAGTGCAAAATATGGTGCTGGTTTGTTCATTCTTTTTCACAATAAAATTGTGAACATTTTCATTCTGCAATATGTAGCTCCTACTTACAGACTTAAAACAGACACTGTCCCTCAGTGCAGATAATATTTCGTCATTTGAAATCTGTTTCCTATGAAAACTTCCAAGACTCCAAAATGTAGTACATCAGCTGAAACTGTCAATGTTGGCGATGTCTTAGACAGTCTGACATGAGGCAGTTGCCACCCTATAAACACCTTATAAATGTTGGCCGGTTAGGCTCTGCCTAGTTTCATTTAATAATGGAAGCCAGCATGGAAATATTTAAGTTATTAGAAAATATGCCTGGATTTTAAAACTCTGTAGTATAAGAGATAGATCATAGTATAATTTTTCCCTGATGGCATTGTTCTTTTTAATGAATGTGTATGTGATGCAACCCGTCAGGTCAGTGAATCCAAGCTTGGCTTGAAATGTTTGCATTGCTGGAACCGAAAGGTCTGTATGCCCACAGGTGATCTCAGAGGGGTGAGCGCCGCAGCAATCCAACATACGCAGCTCTGGAAATAAAGCACATTAACCAGGTCTGACTGTGCTTCCTTCCTTGCCTTGTACCATATACAATATTTATGATTAAGCTTTGTAAATGAAAATCAGAGGAGTTTCTGTGCTCATTCGAGCTGCACAGTCTTATTCTGGGTGATTCATTCATTGAGTCAGGCAGACATGCATGCAGTCATTCATAAGTAATGCCATGCTTCCCTTCAGCATGCAACAATGATTTACCTCCCTGCTGCCTTTCAGTGTTTGTTCAGCAAACACACTGATCTAGAGAGTTCCTGTTTCAAGCTTTACCCTTATTTTTAAAGAAGCAGTGCTTTCTAAATGCATGTATACAGGACGCTGTACAGAAAACCAAGAAAAAATGTCTGTAAGAAATGGCTGCGAACCACAGCATCCCTCCCAAAATATTCTGGTTTTACTCGGCATCCAGGAGAAAAGATTTGTGCTTATAAGCAAGACTGCAGCTCCTTTTACACTCACGTCTTTCCACAAGTAGGCCTATAAAACCAGGATCATTTTAACATTCACCAGGACTCCTAGAAGAGGACTGATAACTCACCCTAGCTTCATGCAATAAACCCTGGAGCACCAGAGTTTGGTTTTCTGTTATCAGTGATTTTTTTGCTAATTCAGCAGCTAGCAGGAAATAAAAACACAGAGGAAGTCACAGACTGAGGAAGAGCTTTTGACCTGTTCATTTTTAACGATCTATGAAGAATGAAGGTCTCGCCAGAGCTGCAGACTGGACAACAATATGTGCTTGATTCTTATAAAATCATAGCTTAGGGGATTGGCCTCACTCAGCTTTACACAAATAAAAGTGAGGCACTTAGTCTAAGTTAATCATTTCAGTACCCTCCCCACTCAGAGAGAGAGAAAGAACGTTTGCATGGACTGAAAGCACTGTGTGACACTGCCTAAATGATCGCTGAGCCTTCTGGCACCAGCGAATTCCTGCTTGTAGTGAAATTACAAGGTCAATACAAGTAAATATCAACAAATACACAGCTCGTGGCAACAACCACAACTAACAAAATCCGACTGTAAAAAACTTTGAGTGAAGCAAAAAGGTTATGGAGCATGGTTGCCTCCTCCCTGTTTTGAGAGGGGAAGAGATGGCTTTTTTTCCTCATTTCTAAACAGACTTCTGAGTTGAACAACTTCCAGCTGGGAAAGCTGGCCTTAAACAATGTTTTCTTTCATTAAAACTACAGGAAAAAAAAGGAACCAAAAGTTAAAAAAATTTCTGGGTGTGACATGTTCATACATCCCAAACATCTGGGGTATCACAATTAGAAACCCTTTGTGGACATATTTTCATTAGTCACAAAAAAGACAAGTCATTTTTTCCTGTTTTCTCAAGCTTTCTAAGCTCTGTGCTCTATCCTTAAACATAAATCATTTGATTATGCTTCAAGCTTAAGGAATTTCATGCTTTGAAACTCTTTTGAAGTTGGCAGATGATTTTATTTTTCTGTTTTGCTTTTATAATTTTGGTTCTCAAAAAAGGAACTTAGGTTTATCTTCCATTGTTTTTCTCTTTCATAGCCCATCAAAGGACACCCTTATGAAAAGGTACATATCCATGTTAAAAAATAATGTTTTGAAACACTCTACTGTATTTTGAAATCCTTGATAACAGCAGGGTTTTAAAAATGTCTGTTTAAATGATTTACTTTTTTTCTTTTTATCGGATTTTCAAGGAAATTGAAATTGTTTTCTTTGAATTATTGTTTCTTTACTCTTTGATCTATCTAACATATTGCACCAGAAAAGCAGTAATATTAGTCCACATTTTTCTACTGTCTTTAAAGTTTTGAAGCATTTTAAGAATTGACTGTGTTCAGGACACTGTAAAAGGCCATTATTCCAGGTAGCTGTCTATTGCTGATCTTAACTGTTTGTAAGAAGGAAAAATGCATTTACAGAGAATAGAGGCATTGCCATGTTATGGATTTACTGAAGTATCTGTCTCAGAATAATTTGTAAAGTAAAAGTTTGTCACTAAGCAATAAATTCTATAGAGTGTCTGGTTAATGCAGAAAATGTTGATTGTCAAAAGAATCAAACGGCCCAAAGTCAGAAGTACTTTTGTTGTTGTGTTACTTTGTTTCTCTGTACTTAGAGTTTTGAGTCAAATTTTTTCCAAGTAAGTAAATGAAATATACTTGCTAGAGCTTTATATGTTTCATTTTTAAGTTAAAGGATTTCAGCCTGACTTTGTCTGCATAAGAAATGAGAGCAGCAGCCCTCCATTGCTATGCATGTATGGCACCCAACTCTCTGAAAGATCATATCACACGCTAATAGACAATGAAACAAATCAAGGGACAGAGCAAAACCAGAAGGCTGTAGATGGGGCAGGAGAAAGATGAGACTTGTAGTGTAGCCATGACCATGGGATTCTGCTAGACTCTTTTGGACTCAAGATCTATGATCCCACACACTTTCTGTAAACTTCTCTGGACTCTGATTGCTCCTATGGACAAGAATTAAAATCCGTTATACTGAACCATAACTGAATGTCTAGGACACAGGGCAAAACCTTGATGCACAGCAGTCGTATGTTTAATTCAGTGATAGCATTATGTTCTATAAAGTGATAAATGTTACAGTAAATGCAGTAGTTTCTTTTCTGGATAATAATTTGAACACAGCCTGGCCACTTTTTTATATAGCTGGGTACAGATCTTCATTTAGAACAGGGAAAGTAACTTCTTCCTAATTAAAAAATATAGTAAAATAAATATTAATCTGACAGTGTTTTGTTGTACTGTTTTTACATACCTACTTGATCAAAGAGCCTGTTCTCTTTGTGCTTGAGGCAGAACAGTGGAAAGAGCAATGGAATCACAATCAACTCCCAGTGTCTTTCCTGGTGTTACCTAACACTAAGAAAATTATTATTCTTGGTGTAAAGCAGCAACAATCTGCTCTGAGGTTCAGTATGGAACCTTAGGTAAGGCTGGATCCTCCTGGCATAGGAACAACTAGACAATATTTGGACAAGGTCCTTCTAAAAGACCTCAGAGCTATAAATGATAAAGATTTGGTAAATTTATAACTGTATTATTCAGATGAGGAAATGAGGCAAATGAATCTAAAGTCTGCATCAGCTCTAGGAACTGAACCAGGAGCCTGTGATTTCACTGAATTGCTGTTTGGCAGGTAGTCTCCTGCCAGTCAGTTTCCTATGTAGGCCAGTGCAGTAACTCCTGCCGTTACCATTTTGTTTTTCTGCTTCATTTTTAATTGCCTTTGTTCACCTTTCTGAAACCTCAGCTGTGCCCCACTGCTGCTGTTCTGACCTTGTGCTCTGTGTAGTGTGGATGGCTGAGGAGAAGTCGTGGCCGAGTTAGCTGAATGCAAATCTGCTGCTTTTTTACACGAGAGGGAAGGAGCCTGCCATGACTGAAACATATAAACAGCCAACATTTCCTTTCTCAGAAAAGACCTGCTCTTCTTCTTTCTGGGGCAAATTAGACTATCTACACTAACTTCATATGTAAAATTAGGTCTCTTCTTTCCATGAAGGTGAGTGTTTTCAGGACCGAACTCCTCTTCAAGTTAACAGTCTTTAGCAGGATTATGCTGGTGAGGAACACTGACTACTAAAACCATTCTAACTTGTTAGTGTGTTTTTGAACTGCAAGGCATATCCCTTTATTAATTTGCTGCAGGCTATCTAAATCTCAGGTTGCAAATCTTGTGGAGCAGATGTTATTTTAGGATTATTACTCCAGACAGCACAAGGGGTGTCACATCCTCTTTGGAAACCCAACCACAACAAAAAGAATGAATAATCGCTGGTAAGAGTCTACAGAATAAGTACGTTTCATATGCCAACCCTCCTAGAAGCACAAACAGCTCAGTCAGTCATTGACGCGCTGTTCATCAAGGCATTTCTACATAACAACTCCTCTAAGAACCAGGATATTATGGGCTGAATGGCATTTCTGCTCTACTTTTCTCTTTCACTTTGAATCCATTCAGGCACCTTGAAGCCACATGTAGAAGCTGCAGTGACACTCCCTGGAGAAGGCTGAGCTGCTTACTTTCTGCCTCATGGGCTGCTAAGACTCCAGGCACCGGGTTCTTTATGGTACTGATTATCCTTGCATTTTAGTCCATTAAGCATTGCATATCTGCTGAGCTATCCAACTTTTATTCAGAAAGCTAAAAACCTGGGCCATCATCCAGCACTCTGTACATGCCCCAGATATTACAGCAGCACAATCACTCTACTGTTTAGAGTACTTTGTTCCTGTCTCTGTGAATTATGGGATGTCACATCATGGCATGTGTTGCTGAAGATGGAGGCAACCCAACATGACGTGACATAATGGTATACAGCCTGTGGGTGTAGAGAGAGGGGTGGGAAGGGAAACACAACTAGACCCATATCTGATGAAAAATCAGTGACCAAAACTTTAGTCAAACAGTTACGTGTACCTTACTAGGTTGTTCAAAGGAAGAATCAAATTTTTGTTGTACAGTGACCTAAAAACAAAGCAATTGTTGTGGTTTGGCCTGAATAAATGCTAGGTGCCTACCAAAACCGCTCTATCACTCCCCCTCCTCAGCTGGACAGGGGAGAGGAAATATGGTGCAAGGCTCGAGGGCTGAGACAAGGATAGGGAGAGATCACTCACCAATTACCGTCATGGACAAAACAGACTGAACTTGAGGAGAAAAGGGAGTTTAATTTATCACCAATCAAATCAGAGTAGGATAGCGAGAAATAAACCTAGATCTTCAAACACCTTCCCCTCAACCCTTGCTTTCTTCCCGGGCTCAGCTTCACTCCTGTTGCTCTCCCTCCTTCCCCGGTGCAGTGCAGGGGGACAGGAATGGGGGTTATGTTCAGTTCATCACACGTTGTCTCTGCCAATCCTTGTCCCTCAGGGGGAGGACCCCTCACACTCTTCCCCTGCTCTAGTGTGAGGTCCCTCTCACCGAAGACAGTTCTCCACAATTCTCCACAAACTTCTCCAACATCAGTCCTTCCCGTGTCCTGCAGCTCTTCACAAACTGCCCCAGCATGGGTCCCTTCCACGGGGTGCAGTCCTTCAGGAACAGGCTGCTCCAGCATGGGTCCCCCATGGGG
>Ga0181612_156398_pt1 | contig 12882 bp, 13 predicted proteins | sample HoacroProtozoa21_FD_119630 | JGI IMG/M metagenome (GOLD analysis project Ga0181612, IMG submission 119630) | Hoatzin crop microbial communities from Cojedes, Venezuel. Combined Assembly of Gp0051906, Gp0051904, Gp0051908 | reverse complement strand
TCTCACAGCCTGGAAGAGCAGAGGCCAGTTGGAGGTTACCAGCTCTTCCTGCTGCATGTCCCTCAGCCTTGTCTAAGGCTGATCTACCTGCCTGCCAGAGGCAATTTATACATCATGTACTGGTGGCTGAGCCCAGCTTGGCAATGTCTTTATGCAGAAATGAGGGACAAGTGGTGAAGGGTTTAAAATAGATCATCTGATGTCCTCTTTGTGTGTGTTTTTGCAAGTGACCTGTCCTGTCACATTTTTAAACATCCCTCACAAAAGCAGCAAGTCTTTCATTTTCAGTGCCTGATCATAACAAAGGTCCCATCCCGAGAAGTTTTGCTCTTCATTCTGATCCTTCTGCAGTTTACTGAATGCCACAAAAAAACCCATATCCTTTTGAATTTTTCTTAATCTTTGAGGACAAGACTTTAGGAAGATTCGTAAAAGGGACCAGAAATTTTTGTGCACCTGAGGAATGCCCTGTTCTCATAATGGACAGCAATGAGAAATACAGGAGTGTTCAGGCTTTAAGTCAATCTCATTGAAGCTGATCTTCAGAGATTGCGTTGAGGCTTAATGTAGAAGGAAATGTCCTGCATCTATTGCAGGGCTTTTGCACCATCTGACCACTGTTACCTGGAGTAGGCAGGGCCGTGTGCATGGCACTTGGTCTTTGTGAGCAGATCCAGTGTCCTCACAGCCCCAAGGGAAAGGCTTAGGGACTGCAGGACTCCGTTTCCTAGATGCACTGGTGATTGTTGACAAGGACCATGGTTTTTAATCATGCAGCATGGCCAGGGGACTGAAGTGATTTGGTGGCTGGCTAACCCAGCTATGCTGGAACCCCTGGAGTTGTTGCCTGCAGGATCTAACCCCCATGGGCTGCTCCTTGCCCTACTGGCACGCTCAGCCCACTGCCATCCCTTCTCAGCTCTGGGAGTCCACGAGCAAAAGCAAACACAGAGGTGAGTCCCCAGGTGGGTCTGGGACATGCTCAGCTGCTGAGGACACTTGCTGCCTTCATTTCACTGTGTGCCAAATGGCAAGACTGTGGTGTGCAGCACTTTCAGAAAAGTTTTTTCTGCTATGGTTCATCAGGCAGTGTGGCTTTCCTAAGGTTTTAAACAGAGCAGACACTGTGTAGTGTGAGCTGCTGCTCCCCTTAGTCCCGTAATGCTTCGACCATCCTGGCCTTGGTCTCACATGGTCCTGCCCTCCCATTGCTGCCTCTCCCGCAGGCCAGAATCAGTGTCCTGGGGAGAAAGGTGGGTAGCGCTGAGGTTTGCAAGCAAAATAAATCAAGAGCCTGGAGCTCCCAACCATCTGTCTCTCCCTGAATGCTATGCAAGGCGGAAGCCCTGTCATGCTATTAGCCCCTCTGCTGCTGGCAGGACTCCCAGATCCCTCTGTTTGTGACCAGCCAACATGCCCTTCATTTTTTCCTCTCAACCTTCATTTAATGTGTTTGGGAGTTCAGTGTAAGCACTGCTTCCAGATAAAAACATCTGCTCCAGATAAAAGTGTCAGATGGAGGCATCAATGTGATTTCTAAGTGTATGAAGAATAGAAGGTGCCCTCAGAGTGGACCCAACCTTCATGAGCAGGAGTCAGCAAGACCATCACAGTGTGGGGTACAGTGTGGGGCAAGGCTAGAGGAGGGGCTGGTGGGCCACGCTGGAGGAAGGGGAAGTGAAGGAGGCATTCCCTGCTGTCCAGCTGGGTCTAGCAGACTTTGAGAGAGCTTTCTGAGGAGCAGGTCACCAGAGCAGCTCAGGGGTGAGAGGAGGCACAGAGCAAAAGGAGGGAGGAGGTGAGGGTGATGAGGCAGGGAAAGGCCACAGGGGTCTGTGATACGGCAGCTTTGGGAGTGAGTGATGAATATGGGGACGTGGAGGGGAGGAAGGCTCCGGCTGAATTCCCAGGAATGTGACTTCTCATTGGCATCATGGATGTGTCCAACCCTGGTGAATCCAATGGGAAGGAAGAGTTTCCAGCCCTGGGGCACGCTTCTTGTGTGATCTTGAGCAAGAAGCACTGCTGTCCATGCCTCAGTTTCTCTGTCTACAAAACAGGTTCTCCACTGAGACGTTATCAGCATGAGGCGTGATCCCCCCACCCTGTAGCTGCTTGGTGCTGATAACTGAGCATGGCCAGCTCGGGTTTCTCCTCAACAGCCCATCCCTGGGACCAGCTGCTGGCCTGGCCCATCGCAGAGAGCTGTTTTGGGGGCTCTGATGCTGCACGATGGAAGACCACTTCCTTTTTGGAAGAAGGTGAGGTGTGGATTTGTCATTTAGATATGGGAAGGTGCCAATTCCCTGGTACTTTCTGGTTCATCAGGGCATCAGACTTCGCCCTGCCTGTTGCCCTTAGCAGCACCAGGGTCCTGCAGCAGACAAGTGGGGCAGGGGTAGCTCTTTTTTTTTCTTTTAAGCTCTTTCAAATCTATCTTACACCTCTGCTTCTCTCCCAGCACAATGCAAAGTCTCTTCAGGGAGTCAAAAGCAAAATCCAGATTCCCCCTCCTGGGACAGAGTCTCTTTAGAAGTCCAGAGCCTTTGCTGGGATTCTGGTGGTGACAGTTGTCCCTGAGAAGTGACAGGTGTCCCAAAGTGTAAGTGCCACCATCACACCAGGAACTGATGTTCTGGGGAGGAGGCTGGACACTGGCATGGACTGGTGATGCAGACTGGCTGGAGTGGGATCTCTCACTCACTGCCAGCCACAGACTGACCCTAGAAAGTGGAGGAAAACAACCGTAATAAAGCAAGGAAATGCCACTGCAGGTGAGTGGCCATGAATCACCCTCATGCTCCCAATTTCTCCTGTGTTATTATTCTTTTTAAAAATTAAAGATGGTAATAGGTTATTGCAGCTGAAAGTGAGATAATGGGTGATTTTAGTGAGATAAAATTATAATGATACCCAGGGAGACAAAGGGATAGGGAGAGAAAATGGAAAGGGATTCATTATGAACTTACCCTCTTTTATAAATATTCCCCCGGGTTAGGACCTTATGGTGTTAATAATTAACCAGAACCTTATGAAGGCTAAAATAACTACAACACGCATGAAGATCATCGCTTCAGTATTCAGTATGTGCACAAACCTTGCCCGCCACTCGTCTCAGTTACTGTGGCAACAGTACATCTGCTTTCCACGATATCCTTCATTAATCATTTACACGCGGGGGGGTGGGGGGGAGGTCTTGGAGGAATGATACCACAGGAGCTATCTCTGCTCCCCTCCCGCCAGTGAGTGGGACCAGCTCTGAAAGCAGCCTTTCAACTGCTATTTACAGCCAAACCCCAACACGATGGAAGGTAGGGGCTGGGTGCTCCACAGCTCTTAGACCATCCATAGCCTTGGTGGGTTTGGGTTATTCCCTTATTTTGGTGGCAAAAGCGATGTGACCCCTGGCAGAGGGGAGCAGGATCCTCAGAGGGAAGGATACCTGGAAGATGGATGCACTTCTCAATAGTACACTTTTCCAGTGCTATTTCTTTTTCTTGCCCACTGCAGGAGAGGAGCTTTTGGGAGGTAAACTGGGAGGTACCTCACACTCAGGCAGCACCCATGGGGAGGCTGGGTGGGCAGGAGGAAGGCTTGCTCTCTTCCTTTGTCTCTGCCCCTTCTTGACCTTTGGCAGTCTCCCATGCCTCGCCTCCCCAGAAAAAGGAAGGAAGCATCGCTCTCTGCCCTAGGAGACTGGCCAGCAGCAACATTAGCAAGGTGAGCATCTCCCAGCACAGTGGGACAAGCATCTTCCAGCTTCAGATCACGCCCACGGTGCTCCCACACCTTGTCTGGCCTGGGCTTTCCAGGACAGAGAGCCGAGACGGAGATTAGAGCAGAGTGGCAAGGGGAAAGCAGCAGTAACATGGGGTGCAGCTCCTTCATAAATGCTCTCCTGCCCACGCCTTGTCCCTCCAGCCAGAGCAGCATCTTTATCTCATGGCAGAGGAACCAAGCCAAGCCAGCACCAGCCTTGGGCTCATGGTGCTCCCTGGACACCATTGTCCTGAACATGCCAGGAACAAGTAAGTTCTGGTAGGACCAGACCCCTTTATCCCAGGTGTGAGAGCCACCCCCGTGTCTCCTCCTCCCAAGGTTCCCTTATCCTGGGATTTTCAGGCTAGTTTAGTGCAGTTAGCTGAGAGTCACTCACTCTGAAAGTTTCAATCCCTCTGCAGCCCAACAGGCCTTAAAGATAAGAAGCAAGCCAGCTACTGGGAAAGGACTAGGCATGTGTTAGCAAGAACCTCTTTCTATAGGAGCAACCTCAGACACCAGCCATTTGTCAGGCCACTTTGATTTTACTGATTCTGAATTTCCAGTGTGGAACTGATTAAAACCTGCTTTACCACAAATCAAACCATTTTGGATGAGCAGCTCCAACCAGAGGATCCTGCACTGAAAGCGCATCTTTCCAGCAGTGTGCTTTGCCCACCAGACTCACCCCTGACTTGCTTGGTTCACCTCCCACAGGCTCTTGTTCATCTGCAGGCTGATCTCATTGAAGCACTGAGCCCCTGTTGGTATCAGGGGCCAGGTCAGAGGCTGTCTGCCATCAGCACGTGACCTGTTTGTGGGAGCATCCCATCTTTCTGGTTCCCTGGAAAGTATTGAACAGGACTGAGGAAGGACTGGTATTTGTCGGACTCTGCCTTGAAGTGCTTCTCTATGGGATGCACATGGCTGCAGGAGGAACATGGACCTTGCTTCCTGCTCTGGGTGGTTCAGCAGATACTCGCAGACCACAGTGCCGGGTGCGGGAGGGATATTTAAAGGCAGTGAATGGACATCGATCAAATCTACCAACTGGAAGGAGCCACCTGGGTCCTGAAATAGTTTCCATTCCTTGTCCTGGAGAGAATTCAGACTGTTCTGGTTCTACAATGTTGATCTATGAAGCACTGGAAAATGTCCCCATGCACTAAGTGCCTGCAAATGCAGATGGTCCTTCTCACCAGTATTTATTTCCTGCTACTTCACAGTTCTCATCATAGCTGTATTGATGGTAGGGGACCTCTGGAGCTCTCCAATCCACCTCCCACTCAGAGCAGGACAGTCACCAGCACCGGTCACCTCCTCTGTGTTCCTGTCCACTGAGGATGCATGCCCAGCACTCTCTGTTGCAAAATATCCTGGCAGTCAGCAGGAGAAGGCCCTGTTGGGAAAAGGAAATTCCTTTGGCAATTGCAGTGCAATGGCCCCATGGGATGCCCCTGGTACAAAAGCAATGGAGCACTTGCCATTGACCAGAAGATGAGGTGTCCTGTGCACTGGGAGGTGATAGGCCATCCTTCAGAAGAGACCTGCAACACTGAGACGTGCAGAGGAACTACTCATTATAGCGGTACCTGCAGCTGGAGAAAGGGCTGACGACATGAAACGAAATGGCAGCACATGCCTCCCAAAGGCGTTTCTCTCTAACCATGTTGCAGCACAGATCAGACTGCAGAGGGTGAAGGAGGTCAGGTGGGATCGTGGACTGGGGGGTTGTGGGTAGCCCTGCCCCACAGAATGACTCCTTCCAGGTCTCACCATTATCACCTACCTGCACAGCAAGGACAGTGTCCAGGACCAGCGCAGCATCACAGCACCTCGCCAGTGTCCCCATCAGCCTCCAGCAGAAAAGACATAACCCCTCCTCCCCATGAACTTCTGTATTCTGTGCCCTGGACAACACAGAGTGGATAAAGGGAATCCAGCCAAAGCTGCCTGATACACGGGACATGCCTCTGAATATCTTAGTCCTGGGAAGAGAGAGCCCGTCTCTGCAGCCCAGTGCAGGAGGTGTCAGTACTGAGTCACGTCTTTGCTCAAATTCTGTGCCACGAGGAATGGAGATGAGGAGGGGTTGCTGCAGAGGACTCAACAAAAGAGAGTTACTTGCACCTTGCAGGACATCTCCAGAAGGTTTTCCATTCTCCGCTGCAAGAGTATGCTTGGAGAGAGGAGATTGTCAGGAACTGGGTGTTTAAATCTGAGAGCCAGCAACTTCAGTTGTCTTCATGGAGACACAAGACTGCTGAGAGCTGGTGCAGAGGTATCAGGGAAAAGGCAGCAGCACACTGCCATTTCCGGAAAGCCTCGACTTCCCAGGAGCATTCCAGGAGCATCGTTCAGCCATGCGTACCCAGATCCCAGCAGGGAGTTTTGGAGTCAGTGGGGACTCATGGTGAAGTGGTTCAAGGTGGCACAGTCAGAGCCAGCCCTTTGTCATCCTGTTTGTTCCTGCCCTTTGAGTGACAGCTCAGGGACAGAACAGGTTAATGGGAAAAGGTGTTCAGGGCTACCTGCCCTGCATCCCAGCAGGGTTGTGTGCTGGTTGCTACAGGCAAATGGTCCTCCTGAGATTTTGGAAGCAGTTCAACAGCCAGCCCAGAGGAACCCCTTCTCTACCATGGCCACAGGTGCAGGGAGCCTTGGTCCCAGCTCTGGACCTGTCACCCTGGGCTGAGGGAGGAGAGGACAAGTACACAGAGCAACTCCAGCCCAAGGAGCGCAGCATGGGATCTGTGCAGTTTCACCCAGCCCCTGGCAATGAAGATAGCAAATTAGACTTCTTTAAATAACCAGGACCTCTGCAGGAAAGAGAGTAAGATCCTCAGACGGCCTAATCTCCACTTAATCCCTGCAAACAGACACCTCTGATTAGGAGGACTGGTTTCTTCTGGAACGGGGCGGGGGCAGATTGAGGGCTTCGCCTGGCAGAAGCAAAGCAGTGACATCTGGTGCTGTGTTTCCTAAACCCTGAGAGCCCCTGACTTCTGTCCCCGCTTTAATTCCCAGCCTTCTCGCTTTTCCTCCACGTCGCAGCACCAAACCCTCTTTCGTTAGCACCTGACATGGAGCGTGAGCATCTGAGTCTCTCGGTCGGTGCGCACAGCCCTAGCGCACGCCGTGCCGGGGATCAGAGAGGAGCGCTGAGCCCCTGGCAGGGGCAGGCAGGGTGGGCAGGGGTGGGCAGGAGTCACCCCCGAGGATGTGGGGACAGCTTTGTCTGCAAGGGCTGGGTGGGCAGTGGGGCTGCTCCTCGTCCCCCTGCACCACCGACACAAATTAGAGGAGCCACATTACTGACACAGAGGTCTCGGTTAATGAGCAGGGGCACTAATGAATCTGTATGTTATCTCAGTGTATCCTGTGCCTGCAGGACAGCCCCGGGGCGCTTCGAGCAAACAAATGAAGGAAACATGTCTATTAGGGCTTGCCACGCACCTGGGCCAGCCCCGCAGGCCGGGAGCTGGCTGGGCTCAGCTCTACATCCACACAAGCAATTTATACAGGCTCACAACACTGAAGATTTTCTGTAGGATTTGCCAGGGTTTTTATCAAAACCAAAAATGATATTTCTCTTGTTGCTGGCGGTTTTTTTTCCCTAATCTCATTTTCTTAATGATATTCTGAAATTTCAACCCTCCCCCAAGATATACACGTTTTTCTGTGTTGATGCAGATCAGTTTTGGCTGAAAATAATTCTGATGGAAAACGTTCAGCTGTCTCTCCAGCAGGATAAAGCCCTAATGGAGCCGTGCGATGCAAAAGTGCTGGCATGACTGAATGCCGTTGCTTTAAGAGGCAGCAAAGAGAACAGCCCTTGGCAAGGAGAGAAGAGTCCCTTTCAGTCCTAGTTGCATTCCCGGAGCAGCCTTGGAGAGGCAGGAGACCCACCAATGTGCCTCAAACTACCAGCCAGTCGTGATGAGGAACACACTGTTTTCTGGCTGTTTTCATTCCATCCTAACCCAGTTGGATGGGTCTGAAGACAACTTCCAGACTGGCAGCAGAGGAGAGAAATGGGGGGGATGCTGATGAGACTCGGGGCTGAGCTGGGTACTGGGATGTTCGGCACCTGCGCAGGTTGGGTGTTCTTCTACACTCTCAGAAGTGCCCAAGCAGAAGGAAGGACATCTGGGTGTATGTTTTCCAAGTGTAAGTCTAAGGTGGTGGTTTTGTAACAGTTCAGCCTCAAGGGTCTTTATGGATAGCAGCAGCCCCAAAGTAGGGTGCTAGTGGGGAATCACACCACTGACTGAGTGTGAGGGGGATGTTGGACCCATGTGGGATGGGGTCTGCAGAAGGGGTGATGTGACACTTATGCTGGAGCTGCCACATCTCCCTGCAGGAAGAGACATCCTAAAGGTGCCAGGGAGGTCTCACGACCTCAGCACCCTGCACTCCTGCCATCCGGAGGTGGCAGACAGGTGAGAAGTACAGCTGCTGGAAGCATGACAGCGTGGTACAGAGCAGCATCAGCAGAGAGGCACACCGACTGGAACCAAAAGTGGAAGAGCAGTGGGGTAACAGGATGGTTTTGTGGGAAGCCCTGGTCTGAAACAACGGGAGGCATGGGATGTCACATGCCAAAAGACAGGAGATCTCAAATGCCAACATCGCTTCAGGCCTACATCTGAACAGTGAACTAAATAGGTCTGGAAATATACCTGGGCACTGGGACCAACCAGCATGAGCAGCCCACACTATCTCGTGGACTTTCCCAGTCCCTGCAGTAGGATGGATGCATCCAAAACAGTCCCAGGAGCGCTCCAGCTGCTGACCGTATCCAGGAATTGCTTTGGAGAGACCTATCTGGCACAGTCCTAAACCCAGGGCCCTTTCTGACAATTTAGCAGTGCAGACAATTGCATTTCTAACCCTGGCAACCACTGCCAGGCGCTGTTTATTGTGTCTGCCATGGTCTGCTGCTCTGCAGTGGAAGTGAGCACCGAGGGTTTGGCATCTGGCATTGGTTCACCCCATAGAGGAAGCAACAACTCATTTTCTGCCATTATATCCTGTAGGAATACTTTTAAAATGAGAGTTATGGGCTAAAACATCCTTTCTTCACGGAGTGGGTAGGCAGATCAATTAATCAGTCAACTGATTGCTTAGACATACAAGCAGACCATCAGCACCCAAGGCTGAGTGGAGATCAGTGGCATGCACTGTTGTAGCAATTTCATATTTGCTGCCATGCAATGGGGCTCTCATTTGCCATTTTTATGATCATTTATGCCACATTTGTCAATTTGTTGGCATCACATTCAGTAGCATTATCAACTGATTGAAGTAATTTTGAACACAGTTTCAATAAAAATACACCATATGTGTCCCAGGGTCACAGAGCAGCCAGGAACTCAGGCTCCTGCAGCCCCATGCATGGCATTGCTGGGGGAGGCTCATTGTGCTCTCCAATAGTGGACAGACACAGGCACAAAGACAGCAATGACAGGTTGGGGACAAATGATACTGCAACACATGGCAGCACCAAGAGGCTGGTGGAACCATCTTCCCTTTGGGTAATGTCTGGGACCTCTTCTCACGGAGCTTTTCCACTGTTGTCACAGAGTGTGGAGGTGGATTTGTGCCCTGGGCTGGGAACACATCCCACATCTCATTAGCCACATTTCCATCTCACCATCCTATTCTCAGGGACATAGGGGTGCAACCTCCAGCCCCTTAACCACCAGCCAATAACCCCAATCAGCCTAGGAAAGGATTTATAGGGCATGGTGCTGTTTCAGGGACCGGACTCAACCAGCCAGCAGTCTTTTCCTGGTCTGCGTTCCTAATTAAACCCTTGTTGATTCTAACACCTTCCAAACGGAAAGGGACATCTGCTTTGTCCACTCATGTGTCCAGCACACCAGATAATCAAGTAGATGCATTTTAGTGATCAAGAATTCCAACATGTGGATCAGTTTATTATACATTTCCTAGAGATCTTGCTTCAGGACAGTTGAACTCTGTGGCGCATTAGAGAGTATGAAGGAAGCTAATTCAATCCAAGCAAATTTCTGAACAAAGGAGTGCAGCCATTCGTCCTCCTGCTCAGGCGTGCTAAAGAAGACCGACTGTAAAGGCAAACACTGTTTGCCCAAGGCTTAGCTGCTGCGCAGTGGTCTGCCCCCAGGGCCAATATCTATTAGCGAGAGGAGAAGAGGATGGCATTGTCTAAGTGTGCTGAAATGCATGGGTTGGGGGGGAGAAATAAGCAGAGCAGCTCTTCCAACTCCAGCTGCTCCTCATTGAGGGAAGACTCCATGATCCTCATCCTGGCTGGATGGTCCTGTTAACCGGGGTCTGGTTTCGGGTGCTGTAACTTGGGGTCTGGTTTTGGAGAAGGTGCTGTGCAAGGCACGCTGTGGACCCTGCTCTCTGGGGTGGCCAGGAAGGCTCTGCCGTGCCCTCAGCTCCGGGCTGGCACTGCACCAGGTTTTCACCCAACGTCCCCTCACCCAGGCTAGGGGCAGAGTCAGTGGCAAAGGGTCCCCATCGCTGGCTGGGCCATGCCCACCTGGCAGGGCTGCCTCCGGCCCGATGCACCCAGCCCTTGGGTGCTGGAGGGAGGAGGGAACTGTCTGTTTGCATATTTTACACTGTAACCTTTTGGGGTGGAAAATAGCTCTAAGCGCCAAAGAGGAGAATTACAGTGCATTTTAATGATACGCATCTTCTGTCTGAATGAGCATCTCGGATTACAATATCATTTGGGTCCATGTGATGAAATCCAGCCAGTGAAAAATCTGCCATCATCTCTTTCTACATTAATACACGTATTTACGTTTTAGAGCTTACATTTGACTCATGTTCTTTCAGAAGTAATTAAACTAGGCTTCAAATGAGGAAACAACTTCATGTACTCTCTGCCCGCCAACCACACATGAATATTAAAGAAAGTGGTCAGAAACAGATCTATTTGTGAAAAAAATTATAAATTAATTAAATGCAGTTTTCCTTCCCTGTAGCTTCATTCAACCTTTATATCAAAAATGATGTGAAATGCATCTGTGTTCATTTATTTTAAAAAATCCTTTGAACACATCTCCATCTCCATTTAAATTAAAAAATGACTTAGCACAAAGAATAACAAAAAGCCTTCTGTGCAGGAATACAATGAGTAATGAACTTCAAATCATATCTGCATGAAAGATTGTCAAGTTGGATACTGTTTTTCCATATGACCTGTTTTTCTGTAATTATTGTATTTTTCCTGGCTCTGATTTTATAAACAGTGGCACCTCTCCCCTTAGCTGGCTTAAAAAGAGGTTTGTTTAATCTTTGACATTTCCTATTTCACAGGCTTCTTTGCAAGTGTCACACAATAGAGCCTTGTTGGTCTCAGTTTAATTAAACACAATTACTTTGCTTAAAGTAGCAGAGGCAGTGACACTTTAAAAATTTCCAACTCAAACAGTTCCTTTTCTGCTTGAAAAATAATACAGTGTCAGTGAATAATTAAAACATAGAAATCATCAGAATTAATTAGCATCTTAACACTTTTAAGTGCTGAAGAGTCTTTATTTCTGGACGTTTCTTTTGAAATGCTTTTTGGAGACTGCTAGAATTTGCAAGCAGCTTTTTGGTGATATTCTTCAGGGTCACGGACACAGACCTTCACCTTCCTCAGCAGCCGGGCGAGGAGTTAAATCCCTGCAGCGTGCTACAAGGTGACCTGTGACACGAAATCCTTCGTTCCCTGTCTCCTCTGAATATGCCAAGCTGACTCCTGTGCCAGCACAGCCCCCCAACGCCGCGGTGTTCCACAGCATCTTGCAAACGGAGTCCGGTAGGACCCAACCCTATTTCAGTGCAAACCAGATCCGTGCTGATTTTCCAGTTTCTCCATGAGAAACTGTGCATCAATTTCCAGCTGGTGCTGTATCAGCCACAGCTGGGACAGCCCACAGAGGCTTTTCTCATCGTTTCACCTTCTCTGCAAGGACTGGAGACCTCCAGAACGGCTCCAGCGCCGGCTCCGCAGCACATCAGGCTTCCAGTCACTTATTTCTATGCAGTTCACACGCGCTTGTATAGTAATCTGTCAATATTCAGTGTGGTCCTTCCCATATACCGGCCCATCAATATTTATTGCAGTAATTTCCACCCATCTGAATAATAGAAATTGCAGATGAAAAAGCCGGTCAGCAGCAGCGACAGGAAGGAAATTGGGTGTCGTCGCAGTTCTCAGTCCAGTGCCTGGAAGAGGATGCTCTCGACTTGGAATGTAGCTTTGTGCCTTTCATCCCGTTACACCTACTTGCTCCAAACCAGTTCTTCCTCTTTCATGACTACACTTTTCAAATGATAATGGGCTGGTGTCATGACCTTGCTGAAGCAGAGTCTGCCGTGCTAAAAATATTAACGCTTTTCGTCTTTTCTTCTGCGTCCCAAACGGTTTTGCTGGTTTTCTCTGAACATTTCAGACACACTGATATCATTATAGAAATGAACTTGCCCCTTTTATGGCTATATGATGATCCACTGCATGCACATGCGTATTTTGATTTCACAACCATTTTGGCTGTGTGACACCCAGGCAGCCCCTCTCTGCCCATCAGACTGGTGCATCATGTGGCAGACAAGTGACTGATTCAGGACACCGTTGCAAAGCCAGGAACAGAGCCCTGGATGTCCACAACCCAGTGTGGTCTTCAACACACTCACAATTTCACTGAAAACGTGGATGTAAGAATTGCATCTCATATCCTACTCCTGTCCAAGCCAGATCTTGTTAACCCACTGCACTGGCCAGGCAGAGGGGTTGAGTCCTATTGTACCTATTATACCACCTTTGGAAATCTGGCAGGGGCAAGAGCATCGTGCACAGCCAGCCCCAGGCATGCTCTACACTCCAGCAATGTTTAGGACCAGAAATCTGGATGTTGAAGGCCACCTGAGGAACACGAACATGCATAAGTCCATGGGACCTGACAGCATGCATCCCAGATTTCTGAGGGAAATGGCTGCACTAGTTGCCAGGCTACTGCTCATGATATTTGAAAAGTCAGGGCAGTCAGGTGAAGTCACCTGTGACTGGAAAAAATGAAACATTGCACCAATTTTTAAAACGGTATCAAGGACAACCCTGGGAGCTACCAACCT
>Ga0181612_100640_pt1 | contig 12882 bp, 6 predicted proteins | sample HoacroProtozoa21_FD_119630 | JGI IMG/M metagenome (GOLD analysis project Ga0181612, IMG submission 119630) | Hoatzin crop microbial communities from Cojedes, Venezuel. Combined Assembly of Gp0051906, Gp0051904, Gp0051908 | reverse complement strand
TAATTTCTGTTCAGGGAGAAATTCCACAGCAGAAAAAAAATAGAGAAGAGGAATACTGTTTACATTTAATATTTGCTCACTGCATTTTTATTAGAAACAAGGAAGAGTATAACTCTGAATATATATCCTTCACTGCCACACAGACAATAAGCAAAGCTTATATATAAAAGTGATTGCATTAATTTAATATCTTTTCTATTTACAAAGTGCTTATAAACATCTTATAATTTTGGCTGGCTAAATAAACTGTGAGAAGGGGTTAAACTTTTGTTGAATGCTCCAAGTTCAGCTATTGAGGCTAGCGCGAACTAAGACAGTCCCATCTGAAGGCAGTGGCTAGAATCAGTTTCTTGAAACACAGTACTGGTTTAAAGTCTAGCGCTTTATACTTTGTTTCTATTGGCAAATGCAATTCACTAGAATACTTAGAGAATAACATCTGTCTTTATGCAGAGAGCAAAGTGAGTACATTAGAAAACATAACTTGCCAAAGAGAGCAGGAAAGCTTGGAAGAACATAATTATTTACTTTAGCAGTTTGCATCTGGATGACAGTATCAGATAAAATATCACCGAAAAAAAAATACCCGAACCGCAAAACAAGATACATTGCAATATAACAGTGAAGGGCAGAATTGAAAGAAAAGGGCCTTTCTCCAGAAAAAAGATTGCACAATTCTGAATCAGCTACAGAGTCCTTTGAGACTTTTACGCTGTAAATTATTTAGACAACTGAGTGACAGAGGATAATTAGCAGATGTCTATATATCAAGGTGACTATGACTAACTAGTTTTATATCAAGTACCAAATATACATTCACTGTTTCTTTTGTTAATATATGATAGCAAAGTGGTAGAAGAAGCGTTTCCCATTCTTTCTGCCACACCCAAAGCTCATGAAAGGTTTGTTGTCAGAGTGCTATTTGAATAGAAATTAAAAATGGCTATTGAACTCAGTGGAAAGAAACACAGCACAGCACAGCATCTTCTACTCTGTAAAATTAGAGTTAGACAATGTGATAGAATCAGAAAAATAAACTGTATTGCAGATGGGAGTGAAACACAAAACCATTAATATGGGTTGGACTTTGTCCAGTCAGAGCTAAAAGCGCAGGGCTTTGTAGCATCCCATACATTTGCGTAGTAATCAGTGCAGTATGGCAGTCCAGGATCTTACTGGTGGATGCTTTCTCTCACACCCAAAATTAACTCTTTGTATGTAGTCCACCCATTTACAGTAGAGAAAGACAAGTTAGAAGGGGGCAATTTTTCTCCACGGTTAAAATTTCAACAGTTTATTATAATGTCTGTGCTACTTCAGTAGTACCCATGGAGCAATCATTATCAGGTAACCAGGTCCATAAGCACTGTGAACAAAAACTACCTGAACCAGAATTCCAAAAGAACATATAAATGGATGCATAAATTCACAGTCAGAAAGATAATCTCGATACTACAGCTTTTAGAAGAAATCTAGGGAAGTTGTATAGGATTACATCTCTAATAAGGGTACTTGTCCATTATTTGTCATTACATTTGAAAGTAACCCTGCGCATAATCCTGCATTATTTGAAGAACCATCAAAAAAAGGCATATCTCAATACTAGCAATATTGACTTTGTACCAAAGCCTGCCTATAAAGACCTGTTCTTCAAAACAGTCTAGTAAGAGCAGATTTATACTCTTCAAAACCAGGACCATTAGAATAGAATCAAAAAAAAAGCTTGATGAAATTAACTATGAATATGGTGTTTGTCAGCAGCATAATTCCATTCACAAACGTGATTTACAGGAAGAAAGTGTTCTCAATGAGATTTGTAACCTGTACATTAGAGGAATGAGTTCTGTGAAACCCTTCTTGAGATAAGTCAGAAGGGGATGCTAAAATATTTGAAGAATCAGAATCGATAAAATTTGAAGGTTCAAAGTCACCTTTGGCCACTATCTTATCAGACCAGCTTAAATACTTCTTTATACCACATTTTGGTGTCAACTTTTTTATTATAAGTAAATTCTATTTTATTTTGACAAAGAAAGCAGTATAATCACAAAAATGAAACCTATTCTCATTTTTTAATGAAATACCATTAGAACTTTTTTAATACTGAATAAGATTACATCGATACCCAACAGACTTGGCATATAGAAGGTAATTCAACTTCATTGAATTAATTTTCTCCTTTGAAAGCCACCCGATTTCAGAATTTACCTTTTTTTTTTCCTGAGACCTGATTCATATCCCACTGAAAACAACAGGAGTTTTTCCTGTTGAATTCAGCGCGCTTTACACTTCTCATCGAGAAAGAGATATGGCAAGCGTGATGTGAAAACATGTTTGTCTAAAAGCTGATGTGTCCAGAGAACAAAATAATGTGCAGTCCCATGTGTAGATTAATTGACATACAGTCTCCACTACAGATGTGTACTTTGCTCTAACATGCAGCCTCATTTTTTAATTCATATCTTTTGGTGGTATTATAAAAACAGGCTTCCAATAAGGTCGTCAGTGAGCCAAAGGTCGCAAGTCAGTATTTCAAGAACAGTGAGTACCTCTCAGCATTCATCCTGTGCTGCTAACTCGTCCACAATCATATTCTTCTGAAGGAAGCAATATCCCATCATAATTATTCACACATGGACAAACTGAGACAGTAGGATTAAATGATTTGTTTGCACTATAGGGCCAGTGACAAGATCAGAAGTGATATTCAGGCAGCCATTGTTTCCAAATTTACTCTCTAATCATCGCACCTTGTTTTTTTCCTGAGGCACGATATGGGGTGTGTCACTATCTCCTCATGTAATTATGGATGTTCACTGTTCAAAATGCTTCAATGGTCTTATGAGACCAAGTAGGAAGACTTCAACTGACTTTCCAAGCAAACCTCCCCTCTGGGAATGGTAGGTAGTAAGTAAAAATACAGCCCATGAATAATCTGACTCCTTGAAATTTCTAGAGGGAGATATCAATATGAAAAGTGAATCCATTTTGACTGTAGTGAGACTATCACTGTTCAGAGGCAAACAAATCATTAATTCACAATTTAAAAGTCATCACTGGAGAATATTTCATAATATCTCTTTACCTATATATCCCATATTTGCTTTAAACAAAAAAGCCCACCTTGTGAGGTCCTAAAGACATCAAAGTCAGCTACAGCTAGATTGTGCAACTAACAAACCCCTTAAGCCAAATTCCTATTAACCCTTCGTATGTGATATAGGCAAATGATTAATGTAATAAATTTAACTTCTGGGATCCTGATTACAATGAGAGCAAAAGCATGAGGTGTATGAGAACACTGTTTATACAAACTATTGACTTGAAAAATAAATACGCAGCTCAACCTAGAGGTGCACAGGTAGGTCTTAATGGGGAAAAAAAACATCTGGGGAAACAACACAACTGAACAGACAGAAGAATTAGAAAAGTAAAATCTAAACCTCTTTGTCTCAGTTCAGAACCTGCTACAGCTACCACTTATACCCAGTAACACCTTTGCTAAGAGAAAGCTAGTAGGTTTCACTTAAAAACTAAAGCTAGGACACCATATCCCCACAGGCGATTATCATTAATAAAATTTCCTTTGTTATCAGCTGGTAAAACTGCCTGACATTTGACCATAATACAAGGACTGATAATAAGAAATGACAGTGGGAATCAGGCATTAGTGCTGTTTAAATTTTTGTAAACTAATTCTCCTTTTTACTGATTTTTCTGTTGACTCCATTCATATACGACCAGTTCATCTGTTTCTTTTCGCGATCCATCAGTAAAGCATTAACAGGACTTCTACTTGAGCCTTCACCCTTAAAAGCAGACAACTTTTATGTTTTCTGAAGTACGAAATTTTTATTCCATATGAAAAGTCGATCACATCCTTTGCAATTATTTGAATTTCTCTCACACAACTCGGAGAGAGGTAACTTCCTTTGAAAGAGGTTATTCAAGAATTTTATGCCCAAAAGATGTTGCATGCACCACAGCCATCAACAATTCCTGCAAGACAATTAGCAATTTTTCTGCCAAACTGTGAATAACAGGATTACACAAGTACTTAATTATTTCACAGCCTCACTGATATATTAAAAAGTTCCCCTATAAAAAAAAGAGAAGTAAATCTATACATATGCCACAGTACTTTTTAAACTTCACCTAGAAGTTTAACACTTCACCTAGACATTATAGAGTCACATAGCTCTACAATAATTCCCCCTACTATTTTGATGGTGTCTAGCTGAAACAGTACTATGCAAAAACAAAATCTCATGGCACCACAGGAACTGGGAATTGTTCCCAGAAGCAAAATAGTTCACCAGTAAAATATGGAATAATTAAAAAAAACCTATAACGTTCTAGGGTTTTTTTCTAATACTACTTCATTTGGCAAAATTCTAATACTTCTATATTTGCTATCAGCTAGATATCAAAAGGGCAAATCCAAAGTAAAAATGCAAATATTCCAAAAGGCTGAATATTCTTCAAATTTAAGGAACTACTTACATTCATTAAGCTACAAGGGCAAACTGAAATATAAATCTAAAATTCCAAGCTGTCAAGGTTTTAATTCTGACTTAGCATGCTGTCTGATCTATGATTATACTGAATTTTAAATTAAGTTACAGCCAACTATGTAAATAGTTTAGGAATAAGTAGGCAAGAAAGATTTATCTGCTTACATGTCTGTTTTAGCAGAACATGTTTTATAGCATATCTGGTACAGATACACTTTATATGTGCCACATATTATCTGTAAAAATGCAACCAGAAGTAGATACTTTTGCTGCAAAGGAATTAGCAAACAGATGAGGCACAGTAGGATAAGAAAGGGAAACAGAAGCAGACACAGGTGTCCAAGGTCAGATATTAAAACCATGCCAGAACAAGGAACAGAGCCAGGCTCCTGAATGCGAATTCAGTCATCTATCTGCAGGTTACATGCTTCACAATTAGTTATTCTGCAGCATTGTTCTGACTAACTAACCCGGGAACTCAAGAAATGGAGTTTTTTCCTGCATTGGCATGTGACCATACTATTTGTGAACTGTAAATGTGATGTTGCTAAAAATTATTTAGAAACATAAACAGGGAGAGAACTGAGGGTCATTTGGAAACATCACTACAAATGTTTCTACGAGCCCACACGCACCATCGTATACCTATTTGATGAATTTGTGCCTGTGTTCAAACTGGAAAAATAGAGACTTTAAGTCTTGTTAGCCTGAGGTCTTCCCAAATCAACTTCATATTTCTTAATGTGAGAGTACTGAACTGGAAATCAATCTCTCCTACACCTATCAAAGCCCTTTAGTTCAGTCAAGACAATTTTTATTACTAACCTTGAATTTGCCTAGTAATTAAAAGGTAAGGAAGTATTAAACATTATATGGCAAAGATCTTCTATGATTGTTGGAGAGAAAGAGGTATCTCTGCTTGACATTGAGGATTCGAGGCAATTATTTTTCATTAAAAATATATAATTTTTCATTATTAGTCAGGAGCTGCTTTTTGTTACGAATTAAACTTCACAGAAAATGGCTTAGATTAAAAATAAGATTTCTTCAATCATTGCTGAAGTAATTAATTCCCATTGGATGGTCCTAGGATAGCAGAATAAATATGTATGAAAAAGAAGTAAAGGCTAACACACTCTGTCAAGGTTATTCTGTTAGCTGGTAAGAGTTACACAGCACAAGACCCACACCCTTTTAAAAAAAGATGCATTTGACCTTTAACTTTCCTTTAACCTAAATTATCAAAGAAGTAAACTTCTACACTTGAAAAACTGACAAAATTACTATTTAAGTAACTTGGTTTTTCTCACAAAATAAAAAGTTCAATATAAAGATTTTCAGCAAGGTTACTATACAGAACATACTCATAGTTATCCTATTTCCAAAGATATAATCTAGTATACAGTTAGCTTGTAAGTCTTGACTCCACCTCAGTTTTTTCCAAATAATAATTCAGAATAATTACTTAGGGATACCATTTCAAAACATGCTGAAGAATACTCCTTAAGGAACTCTCCATCTCCATGTAGAATTCTTCATTTAAAAGTTAGTAATCTGGAGTAAAAAGGAGCTCTGTTTTTAATGTGTACATGTTATACCTCTCCTTCACAAATTTATTCATTATCAAGAGTTAGAAACACATGGAAAATTGCTCCTACCTGTTCAAGTGAAATCATCACACAAATCATAACCTAACATAGCTCATGTGATTGGAATGAAGTTCACAAGTGCTAAATTCCATTGTTTGATACAGTCTCTGTCTCATGTGTGTTCCCAGCTGCTCATGCAATTTGGCAAACACCATTGTTAAGCATTCATCACAGTTGAGCTTACAGTACCGTTACGTATAAAACCCAAGTAATTAATAGTATGCAACTGAATGCATTCCTGAATGAGTGTCAGACTTGGAAAAACAAGATCACCATCATATGCGCACAGAAAAATACATTCCAGATAAAAAGGAATTCATGCAAGCATTTCAGGAAACAAACAAACAAAAAACATAACACCTAAATTGTCAGAAACATGTGAAAAAAGGTCCAAAAAAATCCAAACACCCCCCTCATTGCCTTGATGGACAATTAATAATTCTGCTTATTTTTATAATTTTTTTAACATTTATTACATATCCATGTAGTGGTAGATATTTGCTAAGTGTACTACCTGATTGTGATAATACTAATTCAAATTTAAAAAAAACAAACAAAAAATCCCCCATCTCTATTAGCCCATAATGTTCAAATGAGCAACTTGTGCTTCATTTAGTCAGGGTAGAACAACACTGACACTTCTAATGATTAACAGGAGTGCCTTTCATAAACTGAAGAAGTTCTCTTCTTCAAATTAGGTACAAAGACAGATGCTCTAAATGTAGCGTGATTTGTTTTTCTTCAGTAAATATGTTTACTTAATATTACTATAGAAAACCTGATTTAAGTTCCCTGACCTTTTCAAAATATTCAGCAATACACCACTTACTTCCCAACTGTTTAGAAAATACCTAACACACATCAGCCACTATAGCCTCTAGCCATGAGGTTCTCCTTTTGCTGGGTGGCAGCTTAGAAAAAGAAGCTAAAATGGTTCATCATTTCCTTTTATTAGCTAAGCTGCCATTAGGTCATGCATCAGTTTCCTTTAATCACAACAACACAGCATTCCCATGTTTTGACAAGGGTTTTAGATTCTGGCTCAGCCGCACAAAAGCACTTTACATACACTTAAAAACTATAAATGAGTCAATACAGATTGTCAGTCTCATAGGTAATTATGCATGCCATCCTTCTGTTAACAGTCGGAATCCACAGAGCTTAGCAGTGTTAACCAAGACCACAACTACACCGGGAAACACATCCATAATTGTCTCACTACTGCTGACACAATTTCACCTCTGCTGACTTTGATATCTATGGGTAGATTTTGGCTTTCCAAGTATAGAGGAGGCATATATGAAGTGCCACTATGCAGTTACGCTCTGAATTCACACTTTCCAGAACAGATTTCACTGAAAAACATGCATACAAAACGCAAAGATATTGAGACTCAAGACACTAATCTTAGAATTTTTACACCTCTAACAAGTAAATATGAAAAGGAAACAACATCTATGCATGAAGTTTACAGGTCACAATCAAGTTCTGTTAAAAAAACCCACCACCTGAGGGACTGACAAACATTTGTACACCATTGAGAGTTCTGAAACTGGATGTCAAATCTCTGAGGAGCACAGAGAAGCTCTGGTGCTCGGATACTAAGTGTTCATGGCAATTGCTTAGTGAAGGTTGACTGGATGTTACTATCTCCATCTGGTTAGGGAAAACACAATACAAGGTAGAATTTTCTAAATATACATGGCCCTATCTGTTGCTACTAACACATAACCGAATTTTTTCAAGACTCTTTTTCCATTTGCATTTAGTTTACCTTTAAACTCTCCACTCCAAGAAAAACATTCACCCAGATAAACATTTCCCAAGGAAAGAAACTAAATATTTAAGGAATTAAGGCAAATTTTGTAAAGAATAAAGACAGATGATTTGTTCACCACATGGAAGACTAAAAGATGATACTTATAAGACATAAAGCACAAAGACTGTCACCTTTCTTCTGCTTCTATTTCCTGACTGAGGATGCAGTGGTGTTCAATTAAAACCACACAAAGGAGAATGACTTTTCAGTAATTCTCCACAATGCTTTTAGCACTTCCATAAAGGCAAGCTCTGCATGGTGGAGGAGAGAAGCAGAGTTATTTATCGAGAAAAATTCATCCAAAAGGTGGATAAGCATCTTCCACTGAGTTTTGGGGCACGTAAGAAAACAACTCTTTCATTCAGACTCTCTAAACCAAAATTATGATCCTCATCACCAACATCTCTCTCCTGTCTGCTGGATCACTGACATGTTGCCAAACAGTTTCTAGACTGTTCCAACACTCACCAAGGTCTGTTTCTTCCCTATTCTGAACTCTAACACCAGTATGAAGAACATATAAGAGAAACTTACTTCACCAAATTTTTCCACCTCTTTTGCAGTCTTCTGCACTGGTATGAATAACCGTAGAAGGTGCAAAGTAACAGAGAATTATATCCACATCACACTGTTGTCTTAAGGCAAAGGTGATTTTTCAACTTTGACTTTAGCAGCCAGCTGTCAGCAAATCTGTCAGAGACACGTCCTGTTTATTGCATTTTGAACAAGGACTTTCTTATGCTACACTGCACAAATGGAACTGTTACACTTTGTCTTTGCACACTCAAGAGATTCCTTATTGAATCTTCCACTGATACTTAGTTTCATTCCCCATAACCCTGGAAGGCAAATGCATTTGTCAGGGAACAAATGAATAGGCTAAGCCAAAACCAGCATGTTCACAATACTGTTGATCATCCTGCAAACGGGATACATCATTCAGATGAGAACATGGTGTAGTCTAATTACTGCCAGAAGCCATCACTACATTCTGCCTACAACAATGGAGTTAAGAAGACAATAGACACTTGAGTTTAAGTAATTCAAACACATGAAGATGAAAGGATCTCATATAGGTTTGAAAGCAGTGATCTTAGTTTTACTGAATTAATTCTAAGACATTTTTCAGCTAGCTCTCCTTGAATCTCTCCCCATGTTTTGCTGAAGTTTCCTGTCTGGAAACACACTGAATTTCAGACCTGAGGTTAAAACGCATTCAGAGACCACAGTTTCACATTAAAAATTCTTCACTGTTCATGCCGTTGTGGAGTTCCTAGCTGGAAAAGAAAGGGACTGTGTGAACAAGGAGAGAAAACATAGGTGTCTTCCTTTCAATAAGCCACTCATATACACTGTAAGCTCATTCAGTCCCATCTCGTCTTTTCACGATCAGTCTCTACCATATCACTACACAGCAGCCCTGAAATGTTGCACAATGCATCTAGGTTCAATCAACCGGCTTAAAGTGAATGTGCAGTCATTATCTCAGCTCCCTATCCTCAACCAGGCCCTATTTCTGGGAAATTAGGTCACATTTCTCCCACAGCACAGTCAAAATACTGTGTAGTTATACACAATAACACAGAGATTATGTAGTTGGACATCATTGATGAGATTAGCTGCAGTACTTGTGACAAACTTAATATCCAGAAAATATTGCTTCGTGTGATGACACAAAATCTCTGCAAAAAGCAAGCTTTCTTCTGGCATATAAGTGAAAAAAATTCACCTGAAGTGCTTGGGTTCAGGTTTTTATGATGCTGCTGCATGATAACGCATTCATTTCCGTTTGTTGGTGTACAATTGTCCTGATGTTCACAGAAAGTCTGAGGATGAATGGAAGACATACTTGTACCGCCTGACTCAGTTTCGCCTTGCTTTCTGATACAGTAATTTATTTTCTGCCCTAGAAAAAAGAGCTCCCGCCCTTTGCTGTACAGACAATTTCTCACCTACTACTCTGACAATAAACAATCCCCATCCTACACAGACCCAATGTGCTGTGATAAGAGGATATTCCTTTTCAGAAGAAGGACTTCTGAACTGCATCAATCTGAAAATCTCTTGAGAAAAGACACCTGCAAGTCTTCTGAGATTTGTGATTCTCCTTGTTTAAACAGTGGGTCAGGAACACAGCAAGATCAGCCATCTTGTGCCTTTTGTTTTTTCTCATTACAAAGTTTGTAGATGTCAAGGACAACAGAAACTTATGCAAGAAGTTTTACTGTGCATTTTCCAACTCAACAACAAACAACCACCACCACACAGACACAGACACCCACAACATTAAACCCAAAAAACCCATAACTGGCTTTTGGTAGAAACAGTCCCAAGGCATACATCACCCAGACAAGACAAATAGAAGGTGGACTCATTTGGATGCAGGAACCTGTTGTCAAAGATGTCACCAACAAATGTGCTTTATAATTGGATCCCACAGGGAAGCTAAGGGATCAGGAGTTTAGACTATCCTTTCTGCTTGTCCTTTTCATTGTTTGATTTATGTTCTAACCAATCCTGGCAAATATTTGCCATTAGATATTAAATTAGTCGTTCTTAAAATCACAGTAATAGAACTACTTCTTAATTAGGCACAGCACAATTTGAAAATTTCACTATCATTTTATATTCTTTCGGCCTTGAAGTCTGTCCACAAAGAACAAGATTTTCAGCACCAGGTTAAACCATCTGCTTGGAAGAGACCCAGAATACACAGCACCTTTTTCTTTGTTTTTAGAGTTTTTTGGTTAGTTGGGTTTTTGCTTCTTTATTTCAATCTTATTTTGCATAATTAATCAGATGCGTGATGCATGGCTTTCTACAGACTGCAAAGCAAAGCCACTGCTGTCATAAAAAGCTATTTTTACATAACCAAATAACAAGATTTAACATGCCATTTGTCTTCATTATACAGCTGATGAGCAACTCCCAAGTTGCATGGTTTAGTTCTCCTGCCTGCTAATTGGCTGTTATAAAGATAAACAAGATTTGGAGCATCCAAATGTGTTGATACAAATAAATAAGAGTTGAAATATAAAGAGGATGACACATAACTATTTCAGTACAGTATATACCATGCTGGTTTTGCCTAGGATAGACTGAATTTTCTTCATAGCAGCTAACATGGGGCTATGTCTTGGATTTGTGCTGAAAACAGTGTTGCTAATACAGGGATGTTTTCATTATTGCTGAGCAGTGCTTGCACAGCCTGAAGACCTTTTCTGCTCCTCACCCACCCCACCAGCGAGGAGGCTGGGGGTGCACAAGGAGCTGGAGGGGACACAGCTTGGACAGCTGACCCCCACTGACCAAGGGGATATCCCATACTTTATGACATTATGCTTAACAATTAAAGCTCAGGGAAAGGAGGAGGAATGGGAGAAGGACTTCTGTGGTTATGGCATTTGTCTTCTCAAGAAACCGTTAAATGTGACAAAGCCCTGCTTTCCTCAAAATGGCTGAACATCTGCCTGCCGATGTGAAATAGTGAACAAATTCCTCTTTTTGCTCTGCTTGTGCACATAGCTTTTGCTTTCCCTATTAAACTGTCATTGTCTCAACCTGTCAGTCTTTTTGCCTTCTACTTTCTCTCCGCCCTGCTGGGGCAGAGTGAGTGACTGGGTGGGTGGACATTTGGCTGTTGGCCTGGGGTAACCCACCACACCTGGACACTTACTGACAGCACTAGAGATCTATATTTAGGCATGCAACTTGGTCTCCTACTATTCACTCTTCAAGACAGTGTTGTGTCAGAGTAACAGATACACAAAACTTGAAAGAGAGTAGAAAGAAATTGAAATGAAGCATAGCCACAAAAACTTAGCAAATACTCATTATGCATTTTGTATGATTACCCCCAACATGAAGAATATGATGGGACAGAGGCTTGCACACATACTACCTGAATCCAGCCCCGACAATGTCTGTTCCCCTTCCTGATAGTGCGTTTGCTGTAAGCTCTTGACCATCTAACAAGGGCTAAAAAAAGAAGCTGCAACCAGTTCTCTGCACTCACTGCCATGAGAATTGCTGGACTTGCTCATTACTGAGTTTATTTGGGTATTCTATTTTAATGGCTAGCCCAAGGAGAATTGCTCACTTATCTTCTTCTGGAAGAAACTGAGCCATGTGTGATATAAATGTACATTTGTACTCTATAGCGGCATTGTCTTTGATAATCAAGGTTCTCTGCTGGCAACAAAACATCTCACATACTGAAAGTCTTCTGTGAAGAAATGAAAACAAACAGTTAAGGAAAAATCACTTTAGAAAAAAATTTCTGCAAAACTGGACCAAATGGTTTAAGGCTCGTCTTTCTCTGTAAATAAAGTGGTGAAGAGAATGAGATGTTTCAGTGAAGTGCTCAGCTTCAGCAGAGGTACAGATGAATGAAACCTATGTATCCACAACTAGAAAATGTTGAGCAGGGAAATTGTTCTACAAATGTCTTTTTTGCTTTCTTCTTATCCCCCTTGCACATGCATTCCTCAGGAAAAATGCTGTTTTGTTATGGCAAAAGGATTTTGCAAGTATGAGTCTATTCCTTAACAGAAGGAAATGCTTGAGATACAATGCAACTTGTATGGAATCGTAGAATCATAGAAAGCTTTGGGTTGGAAGGGACCTTTAGAGGTCATCTAGCCCAACCCCCCTGCAGTGAGCAGGGATATCTTCAACTAGACCAGGTTGCTCAGAGCCGCATCGAGCCTGACCTTGAATGTTTCCAGGGATGGGGCCTCCACTACCTCTCTGGGCAATCTGGCCCAGTGTTTCACCACCCTCGTCATAAAAAAATTTCTTCCTTATATCTAGTCTAAATCTACCCTCCCTTAGTTTAAAGCTCCTTGTCCTATCGCAACAAGCCCTGCTGAAAATACTTTCCCCATCTTTCCTATGGGTG
>Ga0181612_168071_pt1 | contig 12883 bp, 8 predicted proteins | sample HoacroProtozoa21_FD_119630 | JGI IMG/M metagenome (GOLD analysis project Ga0181612, IMG submission 119630) | Hoatzin crop microbial communities from Cojedes, Venezuel. Combined Assembly of Gp0051906, Gp0051904, Gp0051908 | reverse complement strand
TGGCCAAACCCAGGACATTACTACAGCCATAAATGTAGACTCAGGAAACCTGTTCAGCTAAAAACAGGGACTGTTATAACCAGGGATGACATGAGCATAAAATTTTGTGTGTTTTTTAGCCACTGAGAAGAGGAAATCGAGACAACTCCAGATGCAAGCTCAGCATCTTGTTGTTCTATTTTAAGATGAGGGTATTAAATACACATCACAATTACCCAAGTAGAATCCATAATGTAGATCAGTAGTCTTACTGCTTCAGAAGCATTGGATTTGATGAGTGTGGAGTGTAGCTAAGGGACAAATTTCATATCAATAGAATCTCCACTTCTCCTGTCTGTATATGTGTATACTAATTACTGACGCTTATGCTAATTAACCTCTTAGAATTCAGTGAAAGTCAGCATTCCTTTATATTTACATCATCTCTGACTCTTTCTTTGACTAGACAGAGGGAAAACCCCAGAAACTATAGTATCACAATGCTGGTCTGGCTTTAAGATTTAGGGCAAGGCACAGTGTTTTCTTTCTGCCATTTACCAAGGTCCAGCGAGAAAAGGAGTGTCCACCAACAGCAGGGTGATGACATGACTTCTTTCATGGCTATTGCTGCTGAAAGTGAAACAAGGGGATCAAGTGTGTATTTTGGCAAGTCCAACATGATTATCTGTGCATTACATCTTGGCAAATAAAAATACACGCAATAAGACTGCCAATCTCTAGCTGAAACTTGGTCAGTGGGGTCTGAGGTGGAAAGAACAAACCCAGACAGTTACAGAGTCCAGTCTTTGACCCTATGAATGGTTGGAGATTTTTGGCTCGGATTCCTTAGGCATCTACTGCTAACCAGGCTTACTCTGTCTTTTAGAACATCAGAAGGTCTTCCGAGTTGAACTGAGCATGTTTATTTAATGTACTTCTTGCCCACCTCTCTTTCACAAGCACAGCAGCCTAGCACCCTTTGTCAGCTTTGCATGGAAGGTGCAAAGTTCATGTTCAGACTCCGTGCTCTCTGTTGACGATTTTCCACAATATTGCCCAATTCTACCCAGAGTTGCTTGCAACAGATTTAAAACTTGCTCCTTTTTCAGAGAACTTCCAGTATAAATGAGAGACAGAAGAAACATGAAGCTGGAGAAAGAATACCAGAGCAAGACTGTAAGCACAAGGGATGGTTGATAAAAAGAACTGTTAGCTGGAGGTGGCAAAAGAGCAGGTAATCAGACACTGCATCCTTGGATCACAGAATGTGCCAGGTGGCCACAGACCCCGGGGTTTTGTCTTGGCCACTGCAGAGATAAGGCCAGCTGCAAAGCTTGGATCCCACTCAAATGTTTGCAATACAAACACCCTGAGAGCTGGGGTCATTTGGCGTGGGCCCATGTCTAGTTTATATTAATGTTTATTGCCTCTTGGCTATTTGGAAACTAACTTTCATAATTCACACCTCAGCAATGCACGTTTGGCTGTCCTGATGGCAGGCTACAAATCCGACTCTGCTATCTAGCAGCACTCCTTTCAGCTGTATGGAGCTGCCTTACTTGAATGACAACTTCATGGCTCACTGTTAGAAGCTTAGACAAAAAAGCACAAAAGGCATGTTTCCTGCTAGGGATTTCATCTTTCATATCCACCCAACACTTTTTGCAGCAACTCTTTGGGTGAGAAGATCAGTGTCCTCTTTGCCTGCCTTCCTTTCCAGAAGTCTCAGTTGGCAGGTAGGCTCTGAACTGACCTCCCTACTCGTAAGTATGGCTTAGACCTATTCTGTCATCTTCAAAACTTCACGTTAACGGTACTTAAAAATTGGCATAGATTCATCATTGGCTCCATGCTGGTCAAAGAACAGGACCAAGAAAAGAGAGAACAGTCTGGACTCATGCTCCTTGGAGCAGGAAGAGAAGCCAGTCATCATAGTGAATAAACTTATTTTTTATACTCCAGAAGATAAAGAACTCAGCCAAAGATACTCCTGTTTCATTTCACTCCTCTGGTAAAAAGTACATTTTATTAACTAGTCTTTTATGTTTAAGTCTGCTCTGTCCTTTCAAGGTGGGGGGGGGGGGAATCAGCAAAAGATATATTTCATAGAGTCTGTTTCTGGGAGCGTGTTGCATACTTAACAAGTTCATCTTCCATGAGCAGCCATTTCATGTATCAGACCATAAGGATTTCTTGGGTTCAGACTGCAGCACACATCTGCACTCCCTGTTAGATCCTCTTCCTTCGTGCAGGAAAGCCAGAGTAAATATTATATTAATAATACTTTCTTCCTCTTTCTGCTCCTTGTCTGAGTATTTCTCTGTCTTGTCTTCCCCTATTTATAGTATGTCTTACAGAGTATTGATGGGCATCTTCACACTGTGAAAAGTGAAGGAGGTAGTAACGCTGAAGGATACTGTTTTCTCTAGTGGTTCAAACTCAACTCTGGAGATCACTTGCCTTTTAAAAAATGAGGTGTACTAGCCTGGGCATTACAAGCTAAACTTCCCTTGGTAGTTTCCCTATTTATATTACAAAATGGGGCCAAACTTGGCCCATTTCTGACCTCAGAGTCTATGCTATCCAGCGTGACCCCTGACGCCATACACTGTGTGAGGTACCCACTGTCTGAATTGCCCTGTCCCAACATCATCAATCTTTCATTTAAGCAAAAACCAACCCCAACCGAACCCAGTTTGGATGAACCAATGTTATGACAGTGAACAGTTTATCTAGGTAAGAAAGCTGACACAAGGCAATTGCATCTCAGGCTCCAGTGGGCAAAATCTAAATAACCTTTTTATTGTCCTATTGACTTCTGCTGTAGGAAAGAGCACTTCCTCTGACTGGGGCACTGCTCAATTTACAGACCCTGTTGAGTTTTCATTTTAAAAGAAGAGAAACACCAGGGGTTTGATTTTCTTCTCTCTTGCCCCCCCTTGGGGCCATCTGCCCTGAGCTCGGCTGGCACAAAGCCCTATCAGATTAAGTTTATGGAAGTGATAATGTTTCACATCCAAGCATCAGTGCAAAAACAACAATATAAGGTTAAAAACAATTTACCACTTGCAGAAGTAAGCCGGTGGGTGAGACAGACAACTAAACCTTCATGATAAATCCTGGCTGAACAGCCCTGAATGAAATATTTCCTACTCTTTTTGTTTGTTTGTTTTTTAATCTGCTGTCCCAGAGCAGTCCAGCATCATTTTTGCAGTGGCCACTACCTTCCCAGTCCTCTGTCTGCATCTGTGCCACGGGTTTGCCTGGAGCAGCTGAGGGAAATGTCACTGTGAGGCATTTTCCCACTCTGATTACTCCAGCTCTTGCCTGGCCACAGGCCAGAACAGGCTCTGGCATAGTTCAGAGTTGTCTTCAAGTACTCGTGGATGTCATTCGTGTAGCTAGCGGGTGCTAGCTGGCTGGTGCCCACCCCACTTGGGGTCCCCTCTAGGCATTCCTCAGGGCAGGGGCAAGGACCGGGGAGGAGGGGGGAGGAGCGGGGTGCAGGCTGAGGTAGCCTGGCTTCACACCACCCTCTGGTGGAATTTCCTCAGTCTGAGGAGTCTCTCAGCTACCCTCAAGGTCCACTCATCCTTGCACTGTCCCCACAGCACAGAGGTCCCAAAGCAAAGCACAGGGCACTCAAGTGACTTTACAATTTTTGGTGTGACTTTACAATTTTTGGTGTAACATTGCTTTGATACAATGACTCTCTGGATACTATTAATTACAGAAAGCAATGGTTTGTAAACTTGCACCGTTACATTCCCTATTTATTCAGGATCTCTCTCCGCACCACTGTCTCCAGCACATTTTCCCCACACCTGGAGACAGCCCTGCTGCAATGAGTAGCCTCAGATCAGACTCTAGGTTAAGTTTTGGTTTAACCTTTAATGATGAGAAATGCAACATCCGGAGAAAGGAGATATGACTAGGAAATCACTCTTGTTTGTATATAGCTCCTTGTGGAGAGGAGCCCTGTCTCCTACTTGATTGTGAATCTTAGTTACAGAAAAGTACCACTGTCCAGCATAGCTCTGAGAGCTACACAGTGCTGTTTTCATTCAGCCCTGCTGAGGCCAGAGATAATTTGTACACTCTACATACAAGTTGCAGCATGTTAATGAATTCATAATAGTCAAAAGTACTCTATTCATAATACATCTGAAAAGGCAAAGTACATAATATTGATAAACAATATCTGTGTCAAGAATCTTGTAAACTGCAGTTAATTGAATCTAATAATGCAGATAGTTTTAAAAGGATGCTTTCAACAATATTTACAAGATATTTAAATTTTAATATTTATTTCATCAAAAAATTCTTTACAATGGTATGCAATGTACAGTTATTAGCATCTTCTCTGCTAAGCAATAAGTAGAGTTATAATTTTCCTGCTTCTGTCACAATGTACACCTACTTCATTTACATACAAAAGACTCCATATGTTGCAGTGCATTGAAGAATCAGGCCCTGCAGTAGAGCAGACTCCGAGTACTCATTAAACCCAATTAATACAAATTGAATTGTTGCTTTATCATCAGCCTAACCACCCCAAAGCCTCCTAATTTGTATGTGACCTCATAATCTCTCTCTGTTAGCATGTATGAAATAATGATGCATACTGCTTAACCAGTGTTTTAGCAGACTTTTTTCCTCAATTTCAGAATTGTTTTAAATAACTATGTTTATTATTATTATAATGATATATAAAATAATATGTGTTGTGAGATTTTACATTATTTTCCTTGTCTTATCTTTCTAGATGACTAATATACCTAATCTCATATTCAGTGGTATCAGTGGCAAAATTTACCCTGGTATCAGTAAGGGCCTATAACGTATAGAGAGAAATATCACCTGGATTAGTAGGAGCCACAAGAGGAACAAAAATATTCTCCTTTACAGGAAATAAGGCAGGGAGAAAGTAGGAAAAAAAAAAAAAAATCCCGCATGGCTGATCCCATTTACTTACTAGGAAGTTACGTTAATCTCGTGTATAAAACCTCACCGAGATGTCTAATTTTAAGCAAACATGCACACATGTATACACACACAAAACCCCACAGAAGGTAGCTGAGCTGCACATAATAGCTATTTCAGATTAAGAATCCCTCCCTTTTGCCTTTGCTGATAATCATTATTGCTATTGTGTATTCGTAACCAAGTAGATTAGGTTCTTTCTTTCTCTAACACACCAGACATTAACTTCTGGTAAGGCTGGTTTAATTAATCATTTTATTTTGTAATTACAGCTTCCAGTGTAAAAAGCTTATCTTCACATTTTTTCCATAGACAAAATCAGACAAACAGGCAAAGTCTTACTAATAACTAGTTCTTTTAAAGACTGTCTGCATTTGTTTAAACAGTACAGATTCTAAGGTTGTTGCACCAAAAGATGAGCCTGAGTTAAGAGCCTATGTCTCCTATAGCAAGCTCTCATTGAAACACAAGATCTCAGCTCATTTTGAGCTTTTGGGGGAATAGACGATGCTTTAATTTATAATGTAACCAGAACTATAAGAACTGCAAAAAAGGAGGGCAAGCATAGCGTTCGGACAATTTTAAATGCATTAGCCCATACCCACTGTTTTACACAGACTTCCTCTACAACATTCCTTTATTCATATTACTAGGTGATTTGACCCTTGAAATGAATAGTTCCTACCCATGATGTATGTCATTAGCTAATTTTGATGTAAGATTCACAGTTTTCATGTTAAGATGTCCATCCCCCATTGTTTCATGTTGCTTCTCTTTTTTTTTTCGTAAAGTGAAAAGCATTTTCTTAATCAATGTGTCTGCAGTGGGTGATATCGTCCTCAGAAACTTCTCCACTATCTGCCCATGGCTGAGACGTGTCTACTCTTGACTACAACCCAATAAAAATATTTTAAGTGATCTCTTTTTAACAAGAACAGTAGATAAATGTTCTCGAATTTCCTGAGCATCTCATATTGGCACCTTTTTAATGAAATAATGTCACCATAGCCATATTTCAGAGCTCGTTCAAAAGAGACCCATTTCCTGCTCAGGAGATTATGGAGCACCCACATGGAGAGGACAGAGATGCAGCACCTCTTAAAACATTGGCAATAGTGAGTAAGTCAGAGAAACAGGGGTAAAGAGGTCATAAGTGGGCAGCTCTGTGTGACTGTGTACGGTTTGCTGAAATCCTACCAAGCCTAAACCACAGTGTTATCTGATGAAGCCTGCAAAGGTACAAAAAGGCTTTGTTCTTAGCCTCTCCGAAAGAGACAACTTTCCTCAGCCAGTTATAACGCAGCTTTATGCCCCGAGCATCCCTTTTGTGTGCATTGTGGCAGAATAGCTTCTGGTCAGTCAGTTCATTACATCCCTGCAAAGGTGGGAGCCAGGAAGAATGCACAAGTGTAAATCAGACAAGCTGAACTAAAGCCCTAAGTCTGCAAAAGACTTGGCATTGATCACAGACTGTGTGGGTGGACAGTATCTCTCTTTATGCACCAGGAACATGGAGTAATGATTAGGCTTCTGTTTTCTCCACTCGCTTATGCTGCTTTGTTGGTACTGAACATGTGCTAAAATACTATGTTTCTTTACCCATAGTCAGTCTCCGCGTCATGCCACAGATGGCAGGTAACCTGAAATCACCCAAAGAATTGCACAACCAGCACCATGTTAAAACAGGGACTTAAAGAGGATGACTACTCTGTCTCTTTCTCTTTTGCTGCTAGCAGAAATATTGGAAATAGCACAGAGTAATAAAGAAGTTGTTGATACTATAAAGACAACTGAGCATCTGCTTAGTAATAAATTCTGCACAGGATATCCAGAAAAGGCTTTTATTTTAAAATATATCTTTAAATAGAGCTGGACTACAGAAGGAAGTTTGACTCTACTCCCTCCCTTGAACTTTGGGCTGAGCCACAGATCTAAACCACTCCCCAGATTATGGGCTACAAAGCAAACAGGTGTCTGTTTTTCTAACCTCTACTCTTCTTGACTGTGGGTAAACTCCCACAAAACCCATCATGAGTTTTCAGCATAGCAGAAAGCTAGGAGTAGGAGTGATCAGCTTCAGAACCCCAGGAATGGGTTTGCAAATGACCTTCCTGGCATCTTCTAAATTTTCAGGTAATTTGTCCAAAGTTAGAATTTACTGTATTCCTAAAACTGACCAGGACCATCTCGCACTGGTCCCCAGCGGTGCCCCGGATGCAACCATGCACAGCTGGAGTGTCTGGCCACAGTAAGACTTACCCGCCTCATTTGTCCCCATGTATCTCTCAGTGCTATTCCAGGATGCCATGACAGTCAAATAATGAACAACGTGGTTAACTTGAAATGTGTGGAGCTCTTGATTGTGCTAGCTTCAGCCATTTTGGCTGGGGGAGCTGTTGCATCTCCATTATGGCTAGCGCATCGCTACCATGGTAGGAGCCAATTCTCCTAACTTCTCGTATGGGCTCTACTCTCTGTTCTTGAATCCTGCTCACTGCAAACATCTGCGGCCCCGCCCACACCATCAATTCAATTCTCCTGACAGGTACAGATTTGTTAATACAGCACAATGTAGTCTTAGCTGTGCCCTTTTCTCCAAAGTCTTTAAAGTGCAGATTTTACCACGTGTAAAGCGGTTGTGAGGAGAATAAGGGAATTGGCACTTTTTTCTGTTTAAACCATATGCACCTCAGTGTACCTGCTTACAGGTAGAAAATATATTTCTTAAAAATGTAAACAGTTCAATCCAAAGAACATTTTGAGGTGGCTCCAATCAGAAAACCAATAGTTGTTTGGGCACAGAAGGAATTAATCCTGCTTTCTGTGGAGTTTTCCCTTACAAGTGGTCGGGTCTGGCATGCATGAAGCAAACACAGCACTTTTACAAGGGACCTTTTTCCCTTTTCCCATGTGGCTGTTCTGGTGCCTAACGACATGAGATACCACTCTGCAGCTTTTCCCACAGTAAGGGCATTTACAGCATCTGTCTCCTCTACCCATTGTCTATCTTCATGACATTTATTACTTAATTATCTGGGAGAGCTTCAGCCTTCTCTCACATTTGGTTGAAATCTGCCACTGGGCTCAAAAAACAAACAAAAAAAGACATCCAGGCAAACCCCTCAGTCCTACAAGCCTTATTTCCTTAAGAAACAGATTAAAATACAACTGCAATGCTGCCGACAACAGCAAAACCACACAGTGACAAAGATCACACGCTTTCTAAAGCAATCTCCACAACTCTTCAGGAAACAGCAGGTAAGCCACGTGAGGGGCAGTGCCTCCACCCTGTCCCATAGGCAGCGACTGCTAGTGCTGAAAAGCCAGGCACAAGGTACCAGGGCACCCGGTCATGGAAGCGCAGGGGAGAGGGACATGTGAGAGCAGCTCTATGCGACCTGTCAGCCCTGGGCTTTGGACAACGCCCTGCTTCAGAGAAGGAGAGCAATTCTGGCAGCCCGCCCTCTCCTCTGGCAGCCTATTTCCACAGTCACACCAGCTGCAGGTCTCGGCTTTCTCTGTCTCCAAGTCCTGGCCACGCCATCCACTGAGACTTACCAAAGGGCACCTCTTCTCCCCACGTACCAAGGCCCATAGGGAGAAGTCTTCTGCTGGATCAGATTTTCCCTCAGCAGCCTCTTTCCAGCCCTGTTTCATTTGCAGCTCTGTGCTGCGGCAGTGCCCCACAGAAGATGACACTGGGATGGTGGCTTTCATGGATATCCCCAGAGCTTATGTGAAAGTAGCACATGCATAGGTTAGGAAATCTGTAGGTTTCTCTGCTACCTAATTTTCCAAGATGTGTATCTGCTGAGCATCCCCTCCCTCTTCTCAGACTAGGTTCTGAATAGAAAAATTGCTTTTTACATATTAATTCTTTAAAAATGTACCTTTCCAGCACTGGCGGTTTAGATAAGACGAGGCTGAGAGTTGTTCATCCACAGAAAAAGCTTATTAGCTACTTTGATCTACCTGATATGAAAGATACTAGATTAACATATATTTTTCTAGTTTTTCAGAAAAATACTCTGTATATATTTTACCTTTCCTTTTGTGCCTTTCACCCATGCAGTGTAACTGTTGTCTGCAGCTTTCCTGTTGCAGGAAGTGAGATGCTTGGATTAGCACGAAGAAAAATAAACCAACTCCCACTAGCTACAGTATAAGTGTGGGATAGCTGGGAACTCAACACTTATGCCAATTAAAATATTAATGAAGAATTCTAGCTGATTTTTCTATATTAAAAAGGAGGAAATTCTGAAATACATGATTACTGTACAGTATGCAATTTTAAAAGATATCTTTGTTACTTGTTTGGTGCTCTAAATCACATAATTTTGAATATTGGGTTGGATTTTATCCCCTGATCTTTTTGAGAGGCAGAACAAAAGATAAAAGCACCGGAAAGAAAAAATATGAGGCAGCCCAGCTTCCCTGAAGTGATGAATCGAGTGAGTGGTAGCCATTTTTCAAGGAAGTTCACCTGGTAAATTCACAACTGACTTCATGTCAAAGGGAATAACTGCATTTCAGCTCCATGTTAGCCAGGCAGGTCAGCATTTCAAAGATAACTGGACTGCAGTAATATTTCCTAACTCCTATAGTTTCTTATGTGGGAGGATCATTTCGGAGAGCTCACCTGTCTGCAAATGTATTAGCTGGGCTGGAAGGGAAATGGGAAGGAAATTATGACAAAGGATTTTATAGGCTGATTTTGTTTCTAAGGCTTATATTTATAAAATGCAACCAAGTTGAGGAAAATTAATTTTACTGTTTCTCCACATTTACCTATTTCCACTCTGTGCTAATAATAGCAGGTATGCAAACTTTCCTCCTTCGGCTGGTGATTTGCTCTCTGATCAATATTAAGTAATGATGTATTATTGATGTACCCTGAATGGAGTCTACCAGCTGTGCAGGGACTCTGCAGGTTCAGGCATGCTCTCCATTAACTGTCACATGCCAGAGTTCTTCTGGTCACAGGAAGAGTTTTGGGTTTTTTTCTCCTTAGATCACTGCATTATTAACTCTCAACACAGACTATTGCATCTCACATGGGCGTATATCCTCTTTCCTTTGAGTATTACGGAGAAAAGCAGGCAACTGCTACGCACTTGTAGAAGTGGTTCAGACCTCTGCTTGCAAGAACAAATGCAGCCACAGAACACTTTGGGGCTAGCTAGTGACCTTGAAATAACTCTTCACTGAAGTTCGGTGAAAGTTTAAAGCAGATTACTTACACTTAAAAACATCCAAAAAAGATAACCAACTGCAGAGACACAGATTACATAGATGTAGATGACAGAAATAAAAGCAAGCTGAACTTAATCTTTTTGCACTAAGGATAAATTTAAAAGATTGCTCTTTATTCCTCTGTATCTGGCTGACAGGCTACAGATGTTTACCTAACTGATTTGGTTGGTAATGAAATACATCCTCTTGCATACCTATGTCTTGCACTACAGCCTTGGAGTTTGTTGTCTCTTGGCACCATGTGCTGGCTTACACTTTGGGTTCCTGTCCTGATCTCCCAGTCTCTTCCACAGACTGAACACTGTATCTCACATACAGAATATAAAGACACAAGCAGAATTAATGCATGCAGCGTATTTTGGCTCTTCACTGAAACTGTATGCATTGATTTTACAGTAACACTGGATTTGGGGTGACAGAATCCTACTCCTCCCTGTAAGTGAAACCATGATAATGACTTACTAAAAAATTGGCTTTGGTCTCATAGGAATGTCTTTAGTTAGATGGTACCAATGTTTGCAAACGACCCCATCTGTGTGCAAAAAAATGTATATGGAAATGAAGCGAAGCCTCTGCTGCTAAGAAATATGAATTGTTAGCCACAAGATTTACAGAAACTGTTTGAGAAGCAAGCATCAAAGTGTGTCCATGATTATCTAAAGCAATTCTTTGGCATATAGTAAGAAGTGAGATCAACCCAGGGTAAAAAAAAAAAGACAGAAAAAGGGTAAACCAGAAATTATATATATGAGAGAGTAACTAAGACAGCAACAGTTATAGTGGCAGAATTATCAACACATTAAAAGACAATCTGTGAATTATATTTATATCATAAAAGCTTCAGCTATATGGCCTTGAAAAAAACAGGACTGAATCTTAAGCTCTCCAAGCAGAGACAAGCTTACTAACCTCATTAGAGATCATCTCACACCAGCTGAGGATTTGCCCCTGTAAGTGATGGAAAACATAGGGTTAATATATTGAAATGAAGCTTTCAGCATAACAAAACACGTGGAGTTCTTGTTCACCAGTATACAGAAATACTCTAATAAGCAATAGCAAAAAACCCCAAGAAATAGGTGGTTTGATTTTGAGAAAAAGCTGTACTTTGGGATTTTTTTGTAAATATATCATGTTCTGACAACAAAATTGAGAAAATCTATTTTGCATTAAAATCAAATGGACTACTTATTTAAAAATACTAAAGGAACAGAGGATGTCATTTTGCCTGTCTGCTCCTTTTGTCTGTTAATCATGTGAAAAATGAGTGCTCCTTGCAAAATTTTGAAGCGTTGAGCTCAAATGCAGCAATGGGCGAAGAAGCTGTTTAACAAATGAAAACCATATTAAAGATAGAGATTTTACACAATTGCTTTAAAGAACTTTTACTTCTCAAAAAAGTGCATATTTAGGTTAACATTGTTAGACTTAAGTAAGTTTCAGTCTTTCCCATCCACAAACCAGAACCACCAACAAACCTCCCTGACCATTGCATACATTGCTTGAGAGAGGTGCTGCCGCACATATACACACACACATTCGATAAAATCCCTCCCTAGGGAAAGCACAGGGCAGCTGGAAACCCTTTCTGCATGCCCTGATTAGCCACAAGCCTGTGCAGCAGAGAGCTAAACTGCAACTGAATTCCAATCCCAAGGACTATTTTACCCCCATATAATTTTATTTCCATAACAGGGATTATTAATTTCAGTGCCCTAGATAAAGATATCTATTCTTTTCGAATAGCAAGACCCAGCATTTAACTGCGTAGTGACATTCAAAATTCAGTGATCTGGTCCATGCACCTTTGGCATTGTTATTTTTGTGTTTGATTTCAATGAGGACAATGTCCCCCCAAAAAAGGATAATCCTTTCTCTCCTCCCTCTTTGCTCTCCACTCCATCCCCTCCTCCTGCAAAACGCAAAGGCCCTGGACACCTTAACTACACTCGGATACAATTTGGCTGGTGTTAAATGTCAATGAGCAATGATTAATAAGGGAGCTGCACTAGCTCTAACTCCTATCATCGTCATTCTGTCAAACTGGTCATTTGGTGAAGCTGCTGAAATGTAGGTATTTGGTTAAGTGGCCATTTCACTTAGGCCTTTAACCATGAATAAAACTTTTGGGTATTAGATCAAACGAGAGTGACACAAAATGACAATATGATCTGAATTCCAGACAGATGCATGAGCAGACTTTTGGAAAAGAGACAATTACATGAACTACAGAAAAAATAATCTTACATGATAAGGCTAATTGTTGAATTTAGCTGTATCTAGAATCTATCTTCATATTGGTTACATCCTTTAATGCTCTTGTTCACAGTGTGGTTCATACAGCTCGATGTTGGGTGACTGATGTGGGGACCACCTACGGTATATTGTCCCCAACCTCTTATTTCACAGACGCTGGATCTGAATAAGGTCTTTGCTTTTTTCCTGCAATGCTGTCACAGTTGGTTTGTTGTTTTTTTTTTTTTTAATACTACTGAAAAAGTGAGTTATCATCACTCTCTTTTTTTGAAAACCATAAAAAAAGTGCATTTTGAATCCCCAAAAAGACAAGATTGGGGGTGGGGGAGTGGAAAGGAGGTGTCCTCATCTTTCACTCTCGCAGCAGGACTTAGAAAAAGACAACTTATGTGTATGTTTTTTTCTGCCTTAC
>Ga0181612_157787_pt1 | contig 12883 bp, 8 predicted proteins | sample HoacroProtozoa21_FD_119630 | JGI IMG/M metagenome (GOLD analysis project Ga0181612, IMG submission 119630) | Hoatzin crop microbial communities from Cojedes, Venezuel. Combined Assembly of Gp0051906, Gp0051904, Gp0051908 | reverse complement strand
GGTGTCATCTGCAAACTTGCTGAGTGTACACTTGATGTCGCTGTCCATGTCATTGATAAATACATTGAACAGCACTGGTCCCAGTACGGACCCCTGAGGGACTCCACTTTTCACTGGTCTCCATCCAGACATTGAGCGTTGAAGATCGGAACCAGACTGACAACAGACAATAATAAGGTGCAACCCTGCAGCTTTACTACTATTTGTGATTTTTTCATTAGGAAACTCAAACACTGGCTCTGTGTGATTTTGAGAAGTCTATATCAAATACCATTGCAGGGCGGTGTGGGGCATTTTCCTGGACTGTCTTGCCTGCCTGAGGGCTTGAGATACTTGCATTGAAAATGAAACTTCCCCTTCCCCCTCACCCCTTGCCAAACCTAGAGTTAATTTGTTCCCACACCTCAGTTTGTAAGAACAGATGCCTCCATCTCTGAGCTTGCAATTGCTGGCTGGGAAGTGATTCAGCTTCTAAACAGTTATAAGTGAGCAGGGGAATAATCACTGGGTATTGCTGACATCTGAAGAAATAATCTTGTGCTCATGACTTTGTTAGTAAATGAAAAGGGACAAAAATAGAGGCCCACGCTGCCTCAGATCGGGGCTGCATCTAAAGTCGTCTGCAGCAAGGGGACGGCGAGCACCATGGTCTGCCGGATCCTCACTGCAGACAACTTCAGATGTGGCCCCACTCTGAGCATGAGTCCTTCTGCATGCAGCACTGGACCTAAGCAACTGGACAATGTCCCCACATGGACAATGCTGCTGACTTTCAGTGCAGGAAGAGCACTGAAAGTACAGGGTTGGTTTGGTAGCTATGGGCATTGCTTCCATGTCTTCCCACCATGGTCTCCTACCTCACCCCACAGTTCCCCAGTTGGGAGGTTCGATTTCTAAAGTAGCAGTACCAGCTCCACAGATGGTTGCTACCACGGCAAATGGATGGAGCCACCAGGGATGTGGGGACGTGGTACCCCCATATTTGGGGGAGGTATTGCAAAGCACTGAGTGCTGCCTTCAGTGCAGACAAGCTGTGCTACAGAAGATGCCATGAAGAAACAGGAACAAGAGACACAAAATCCCAAACTCATGGCTTGTAATGAGCCAACAGAGGGTTGCAAACATTTCTGACTCACTTTATGTTTTTATAAAAATCTCCAGACAATCAGTCAACTTTTATAGTCTTGAATGGGTTTTGTTCATGCAGTAAATACATTGGATTCAGTATTGAGTAGTTCCTAGCTTGAGTAGTTTCTTAGTCAAAGTAGCTGAAACACCTGTTCACATTTTATTAATCTTTGTAGATGCAGTCTCTTCTTTTTGAATAAATTGTGTTCAGGTTTATAAACAGAAATTCTGGGATTAAAATCATACACAGGTATTAGAGGAGAAGAATGTCTATTTGCTGATTCTTTCTGTGCTGTGTGATCTGAAGTGCAAAAGGATGAATTCAGCAAAGAGCCAAAAATAAGACAAAAACTTGTGCCAGAACAATAGTACCTCTGCAGCATGCTGACTGCTGCCTTGTCTTTTGTATTTTCTCCACTGCAATATTCTGTTAAAAAAAGTCAACTACTGTCACTAGTATGGGGCATAACTCAGAATCTGTGGTCCTGTCAGGCTGATAAATCTAAACTGCAGTCAGTCATCAAAACAAAAATCATAGACAAAGACTGTAGTTCCAGCTCCAAATTTCTTTGTCTCCATGAGGGGCAAAACTATGATTCAGCATCAAAGCATGAATGTGTAGTGGGACTGGAACCCCACGTGTGAACCTCTTCAGACCCCCAGGCCTCAGCTTTTCTATGTACTGCACATGAGTTGACCACAACTGTGGCAGGAAATTCCAGGATTCACTCCTGGGTACAGGTGAGACTTTCCAGGTAAGGATGTGTTGTATGCTTAAAAGTCTTTGTCTACATTGAAGATAAAAAGCCATCATACAGATATTTTATTAGGCAATAGGTATTCATACTGACCTGTTCACTGAGCACTTTTTCGCCTCTATATGGAGAAATGGATTGGAGCAGAAATCAGAGAAGAAGTTATTCTGCTACACGAGTTCCACAGAAAAACTCCTGCTGTGTACAGACAGTACTGAATGTTGCCACTCATACTGCAGATAGCTATCTGCACAAGGGCCTGTTTTGTATTATGGTAGTAGAACTCATTGTACCACAACTACACTGATTTCACTCCTCGTGCAAAGCAGCCGGTAGCAGTCCTGTCATCAGATTAGCCAGAGATCCACAGGGAGTTTTATTTCTGGTTAAAAATGGATTATTAGTTTTCAAGTGATAATGATCATGATAAAATCCCAGCTATAATTCATTCAAGAAAAAGGAACTCTTTCAATGAATAAAAACTATTACAAGTACCTAAAACCATTGTGACTGCTCACCAGGATTTTGTTAATGTAAATCGATACCCAGCGACGTCTCGCAAGCCAACTTTAAACAGGGTGGATTGACAGAAGTGAATGTTGGTGAGGGAGGAGACATGAACACGTCTTACCACTACAAGCAGGTAGGTGGACCGCTATAAATGTTGCCATGGAACGGAGGTTTTGAAGAGTAAAGTATTCAAATCCTTTGGTTCAGGAGTTGCTGAGGATTGCTCTGTCATGTTTAAGATAGCATTGAAGCTGCTTAGTATTAAAGTGCGTCTAGCAGGAAGGAGATTTCTTTGAGGAATTAAAAGAGAGAAGTTCAATTAACAAGTGTTTAACTGTCTGTCATCCTACTAAAATATACAAAAAATTATAATTATGAATGAGAGGCATCATATGTTCCATCACAGAAATGAAGATGTTGAGATAGTCTCCTGATAGAAACTGAAATAAAGCTGTGAAGGCAATTAAAAACAAACTGTGGAACATGAGCACCTGTTGGTATGGGTATCCCCTGGAAAGAATTGTTTGGGTGATGATGGTGGGAAACGAAAAACAAAGGTACAATTAAAGACCACGCCTTGACAAGATTGTCTGGTCAGCTGGACACCCACAGACTAATCTGGATAAGATGAATTTATTTTATCTGGAGAAGATATTGGTGCACTTCGAAGCTGTCAGTTTGCACAGCTACCTGGCAGAGAGCTACAGCACAGTCATGACAAAAGGGGTAGGATTAATTTTCAGATTAAAATACCTCAAAGTAGATGTCTACATGTAAACTGGGTCTCTAAATTCCAAATATGGTCAGTTGAAGTTGGTAAATTCAAGCAATGGAGCCTGAAGAAATATTCAGCTGACCAAATGCAGTTGTCTATTTTAAGATGAGCTGAAATATCTTTCTAGACTGTTTGGGGAGCTATACCAAAATGTCTTAACCTGGAGCTAAATCAAATGCAAAATTGTTAAAATAAAATAGAGAAGTGGTAAGAGAGAGGAGAATGAGACAAGAAAGGAAGGAAGGTAAAAAGAGAGAGGAAAAGAGGGGCTCCTAATTTTTGTGATGACTCAGATGATCCATTAGAGAGACTCCAAAACAATCACCTGTACTCTGTGAATCTGGAGGCGTGGTTGTGGAGCACTGCATCCCTGTGGAACTGACACAATGGTTTCCCCTGCCAGGGGTATGCCCCATCCCTTCTCTTTAAGGTAGGGCAGGAGACAGGTGTCTCTGTGCCACTCACAGAGTCCTTGGAAGCCTTTGTGGGTACCTGGCCAGTCTCTGGGGCACACACTGAACCTTACATATACAAACATAACAAGCCACCCTACACCTGGCCCACACACACTCCTACACGGTCCCAAGGTCACCGTTGAATAATACAGAGCAGAATGATGTATATATGTCTCGTGAATAAGGCTGGGGTGAATTTTGTCAAAGTCCAGATGTGTAGCATCTCTTGCATTCCTGGGACGAACGCCAGAACCATTCTCCTGGGCATCTCATGGACCAGGTGAGGTGTCCTGCCACAGTTCCAAGAGTGACCAGTAGCTATCATGTGGTTGTGTGTGCAGAACTGGATAATACACACTATGTCCTGCTGAACAGACCTCATTACCTGGTAAGTCTGGATAAAAACTCCAGAATTAGCGTTATTTTTTTTCCCAACCCTCTTAAGTGATTTCACAGGCTGGCAGTACAGCCTGGATCTTTGAAGTGCCAGCACAGAAGACATCCTGAGCAGCCTGCTTGTCACAAGCGACATCATCATTAAATTATCAGGTTGCACTAGGCTGGGAATGACTGTGGATATGATGGAGAACAGTATTAGAAATCAAAATCAATTTGAAACAATATGATGAGTTGAAGACCCTCTTCACAATGACATGAGATATGGAAGAGTAAGCTGGGCTGAGGCAGAAATACAGGAATGTGTACGAATTGTGTGAATAGCAGCTTTCCAGGGATGAATTCTGCTAGTGATCTCAGAGGGTAACAAGCTGACCAGGAGTCAGAAACATCACACTGAAAAGAAAATAGTATATTTAATGCTGGATTATACTTAACAGGAACACAGCCTGGAAGACACATGCAGTAGCCCTTGACTGGATTGGCAGTGCATGTTCAAGTAGGACTGGCTCAGCTGGGCCTCTTTAAGCATCAAAAGCGTCCCTCCTCTCCTGTTTGAAAGAACAAGCCAGATGGAGAAAAACTGATAAATGGATATGAATTCTGTGCACAGCAAATAGTACTGAAAAGGGAGAAAGTGAAGCCAGAGATAGACTTATTTCCTCATTTACCATCAAACTGATTATGACAGTTCAATCTACCTCCCAAGTTCCCTTTTCCAGTCTGGAAGGAAGAGCAGACAGCCTCCTTTCACAGTACCAGATGGAAGCAGCAGTATACACATACGAATGTTGGCCTGGTGTCAGTTTTGCCCTGCACCCGCTGAAAGGAATTGCAGAACACTGACTGGCTCTAGTGGAGCAGACCCAGCAGAGGTTACTGCATAAACCTTTTCTAGTGTATTTGCAAGCTCGTGTGCATAGCTACACAGTCAAAAACGTTTCTTCAATGGGATTATTAATTTCAGTCTTCTCGTATTTAATTATTTCATATAAACTCTCTAACAGCACCTCAGTCAGGGCTCCAAAAACCTCTGCCAAATCCTTCAGTGAAATCCCTTCTTGGCAGCCACAGCTCTCTGAAATTTCCTTGCTATTTACCTTCCCACACTCCCCCCTAGACACCACCATGGTCCTCATAATCTCAGAATTTGGCTGTATCACACAAAGCCCAACACTGTACAAGCCCCAAACTTATCCTTAATCTTTAAGGTAGACTCTGTATGCAGTTTCTACTCTTTCTTTACTGCACATTTTGTCCCAGCCTTTTAATTTACATATGCTTGGCCGATCCAAACTTTGTCATATTAACACAGAATAAAAATTAGACAAGTAAATCTGCCTTGCTTGCCTTTTCTGTCAGTTTGGGTCTAGCAAACTTGGTATGATGATATGATAATGTTTTAGAATTAGTGATAATATTATATAGTGATGCCAGCTCCACAGCAAAGGTCTCTGTAGAGTGTAAGCTGTAGACATTACTCAGCCATCTGGGGTGGCAGGAAAGGAACATCTGAAGAAGCAGCAAATTGCGTCTTCTGTTTGCAACCAGCCCACATCAGCCTAGCAATAGCGGGCTGAAAGGCAAATTCTTCCTGACTGCTAAGAAATATGTGATAAAACATCGTTTGCATGAGGATTTGGGTTGACTCAACAGGGCTTGCAGCTAATACTTCTTCCCCACACCAGGATCTTTTTTCTTTTTCCTTCTGTTTTTCCTAGGGGTTCATTTTAAATTTTTTTGCATGAAACTAATTGTGGCAAAGTGAATGGTAGACAAAAAGCTTTCCCTTGGCAAGAACAAGGATGATACAAGTTGAAAGTAATCTTCCTTATTTAGAAAAGAATGCTCCATCAAGCACATTTTGATTGAAAAATAACTCATCATTACCTTAAAAATCATAATAAAAACAGCTAATATGCCTGAACGTGAAGAAGGCTGTGATCAGGACTTTGGAGACTGGCACCTAAAATGGTTCTCATCAGCATCAGTCTCCATTGCGTTGGACCGCTTGGGACCGATAACTGGGTTTTAGCCTGCTGAGACTGGCAGGCTCAGTGTACATAATAACTAGTGGGTTTTTTTTTTTTTAATTTTCCAAAAAGCGACAGCTTCTCTTAGAAACAGCAGAGCTCAGACACTGCTGCTTTGAGTTTGTCTGCAAACCTCAAGGGTACTGCTTCCATCTGGAAAGCTAGGCACTCAGTTCATCAGGCCCAGAAATCACCTAAAGAGGTGGCAAAAGGGGGAGAGCTGTGCAAAGCTTTCTGACACTTCGTGTAATAATGTAAAGTAATTCAAATATCCTACAGACATCTGAGCAATATTTAATAAAAGACTGCCATCTCTCAGGTCCATAGGAAAACAGCTGAGGATTTCTTGACTTCAGAAGTGGTACTGAAAATTATTTTTACCCCAGAACCCTATAAGATGACTTAAAAAACCCCTAGCAGCAGCTGTTTTCTGTGAAAAGATATTGGATTTTGGAAAAATTTATTGCTTAATTATCTATTATGGAACCCTCCCAATAAGGTTATAGCGGGAGTCAGCAGATGGCACTGTTACTCATAGTGATAAAACTTCTTTTTACAGCTGTGCAAAGCTACATCTTTGCATAAATTCTGCATTGCTGCTCATTTCCTAGCGAAATGTCCTTGGCCAAAAACTAGGTGTTGGCTCCCCGCCTCACCTATCAAACTAAAAAAAAATATTTGAGACAGATCTGGCTGTAGAGAACTATTCAAATTCCTGAGAAAGAGGGTTGTCTGCATGTCCTCTGAGGACCTCTGTTGCAAAAAAAGGAGTAAGTAATTGCATGCTTTAAAGCAAATAGCCATATTTTATGTCAGCGACTTCTCCGCTGGGAAGTGGATGCTTGCAAGGATACGGGTGTATGGACCATGTAGAGTCCATCTGTGAGCACTGGTGGAGACACTAGACAGGCACTGCAAAACCAAACATGTGCAAAGCAACCTGAGCACGCCATCCACGGGGGTGCTTCAGTTCTACCAGAAAAAAAAAAAAAATTTAAAAATACGTGGTCATCAGGGCACAAAAACAGGGTGAAGAGGGTAGTTGAGGTAAAGCTGAGGAACTTCAGAGGACAGGGAGATGGCCTTGGAAACAAAAGGATATTCATCAGCAGGAAAATGGTGGAAGCGCTTGAAAAGCTGAGGTAGAGGGAAACGTGGAGCATTCAGGGGCAGCAAGACTGGAGAAAAATGATAAAGGATGCTACCTGGGAAGAAGCAGCACCTCTCAGAAGACTGCTGGTCCAGGCTGAAGTATTTACCTCACTGGTGCCACGTACTGAAAGAAACAGCGCATAACACCCAGCAATTTTCTCAATAATTGCATCTGTCTTCGTTAAGGTTGTTTTTTCTCCTAAGGGTCTTGCAAAACCTCTGCAAACAAATTCCACTTGTCAATGTCTTGCTGGTGTTTCTGGCTTCTGTTATTAAAATTGTGACATCAGTCACTTCAATCTGTCTGTTAATGATGAGTAGGCACACAGATGCAGACACACAGACACTTTTTGTCTCAGAAAGACTGTTCCTAAGGTGAAAAGGATTTTGCTATTTGACTGAGGCTGCATGCTGCATAAATCATCAGTGGGGTCTATGCCTGGTGAGGACAAAAGACGGTTTCTAGGAATTTTCACTAGGATGCTCCCATCCAGCTTAAATTCTCTTTGGTACATGCAAATCCATACAGATCCAGGTCCCACCAGAGACGATGTGAAATTCAGCCAGGGTTGAGGTCTGATGGGTATCCTCAGCTCCTCACACCTGTGAGCCACGGCTGAGCCAGGTGGAGCAGAGCTGGGGATGGGGGAAGAGCTAATAGGGCTCCTGCTTCCTCTCCTTTCTCATTTAAAAATATCTGTTTTTCTGTGTGTCTGCTTCTGTCAGTCAATGTCAGCATCCTATCCAGGGGATACAATGTAGAGTCTCTATACCCTGTGGAAATTTGGAGAGTGCATTCTTTCATCAGAGTCTTCACAAAGTGCTCACAAATGGGTAAGTTTGTAGGCAATTAAGAAACACAGAGCTCTAAAAATAACAGTCTATTTATAGTCTGTTTATAATCTATTTTGTTGCTACCATACTGGTCATAGTTTTCTCTAGTTTCCAAGGTATGTTGTAAGCTTTTTGTGTTTAGGAAAAAAATAAAAGAGGAAAGTAAATAAGGACTGCTATAATGGTTGAGTTGATTAACATTATGCTTTAGGTTGTTGGTTTTCTTAGATTCTGCAGCCAAATTGTTCATCAGCTATGAAATTTATTAAATCAAAAGGACTAAAAAAGACCTTTAAAACTGCAGGAGGAACACAGGCTATATTCTCGGTCTGCTTGCAAAAAAATCTGTTGCTTGCTTGTCAGCTGCCCTAGGTTTGCCTGCACTGATCAAAATTTGCTCTATCATTGATTAGGGCAGGGGTGGACAATAAGGGAAACTGGTTGCATGGACTTAGCTGCAATACACAAAGGGGCGAAACATAGAATTGTATAACAGACTTATATTTTTATTTATGGGTTTCTCCACCCAAGCTAATATTTTCTTACATTAGCTTCTCTGTAAAGCTTTATTTAACTACTAGCTGAATTAATGACAGAAAACTATGTCCAAGGCATTAAGGAATGGGAACTGGGTGCTAGAGAGATCCTGATTTACAGACTGCTAAATTATATGAGGAATGCTGCTGTACAATGTGCTGAGCATATGTTCAATAAGAGCTGCAAGGTTGAAGACCTGCTAGAATCATTTGGAAACAAGTCACTTGCATGGCTTCCTTCATATGCCTTTAGGCAATTACATATTTAAACTCTCAGCATCTCTATATTCTCTTTCAATGAACAAAGAGCTACAAAAAAAATCCTTTTAAAATCCTTTTCAGTCAATGTCCAGTTCTGGGTTTGTATTACTACCTAATTTTCGTAGGTTCAATAATTTTTGTTGAAAGAAATGCAGTCTTCCTGTGCATAAAGGAAGAGGCAACAATCTGGAGAGGTGGAGGGGAAACACACATTTTTACAGTAAAGTACTTTTATAGATAATGATTATTCTGTATTCATTTGGTATTCATTTAGGTGAGAATTGCAAGGTAATGCTTAAACCTTTCATTCTATGTTTTGGAACAGATTAAAAAAAAGGCATTACCTTACTATCTAGCAGCCATTTGATATCACCTGGAGTGTTATGAATTTGGAGACAGCAGAGTGCATACCACTCTTCTCATTATGCTTCGTTTTTGAACTTGATTGTTTCGACCTTATAAGGTTTTCCTTGGTAGCACCCAGCCCAACTCGTTATTTGGCCTTTGGTCATAGGTGCCAGCTTATGAAGCAATAACTGAGGGGGAATATCTGCATGCAGGACAAGAGGAATGGCTGCACTACTTCAAAGAAAAAGTACTAATTTCTGGATTGTTATTTACTGGGCATTCTTAAGAGTTGGGACAAGTTATCAGCAAGGATTTTTCTGGATATGTATTGGATATCTCAGTGTTAACGGGAATGGTTCCTGGCCAAAGCCAACTTGCAATTTAAAAGGGAGTCCTTACATCATCCTGTCTTCTCCTTGCTCTCCACATTTATAGACAGCATGACATGATACGTGTCAAAATTATGCAAGAGCTCAAGACAAAGTTTTTTGATGTCAGAGGTTACAAATGAGAATCCAGTTTTTCAGCTGCAAGGGCTGTCTCTGCACTGAGCAACACCTGCCTGAGCAGTCTCAGTTAGGAAGCTGAACAGGGCCAGTGCTGTTGAACTGGATTTTGCTGTTCTCCACCAATGGCTCTGGATAGCACATCATAGCTGGCTGGAGTAGACGTGCCACATACTGCCAGGAGGACTGTTGTTTCCTAGTCAGGGAGTCCTTTCTGGCAAGGCCCTGGGACACCACAAAATGCAAGGATGCGGCTCCTTGTGTGAAGTGTGGAGCCCCAGGTCCAGGGTGTGTAAAAGCCAGGGGCACAGTGAGCCTCGTGGGTCTCTCAGAGACTATTTTCATCAAAGCTGTGCTGGCAGAGACATCTGTTTTAAGCACTGGTAATCCTTTTACTGGCCTGGCATGGGATTTTTCTCCTCCTGTCAACATGTCTGATTGGGATTTCAAAGATGTCACTATCTGGAACTGAGCAAAGTGGAGGGCTGTCTCATCCAAGGAGATGGCTCAGGAAGAGCCTTTCTGAATAATATCCCAGATCTCTTACAGAGGTATTCTGTAAATTTAGGATAAAGGCACAAGGCTTCACTCTTGTTTCTGTTTTATGATTCAGCCCCTTCCCTTCCCAGGGAAGGTTTGTTCACAGCCATTCTGTTTGGCACAGCCTTCTGTCACCAGATTTTTTGCAAACCTCAGCCTAAGGGCTTGTGATCCTGAATCACTTCTTTTCTACTGAAATACCCAAGGATTGTTTTTAGCCAAGAGCCTTGGCTCATGGGGCTTTTTACAGGAGAGGCAAGCAGTCGAGCTGTGCCAGGCCATGTTTTGCTGCAGTGCTTCGTTGGTCTGTCCGTGTAATTTCAAAACTGCTGATTCATTTCCCGACTTTGAAACTAGTGACCCCAAACATGGCCCTTTTCTAACTTGAGGAACATTTTTTTCATGGTGTGTAGACAAATGACATGTTAATATAGATAGTCAGGCTTAAGCTAGAGTTAATCTGATCTGCTGTATGGAAGGCAAAACAAGCAAATTCCTTCAAGGTTGTTCCTCAGATTCAGACGTTAGCTCCAGTCTTTCTGAAGCTGCCAAAATGTGAGCAGTGGTCAGAAAACGTTGTGCTTCAGCACAGGGAGTGTAACGGCTAACAAGAGCAATACCTGACCCATCCCTCTGCAATCTAAACCAGTGCACAAAGGCAGCTTTGCGAGAGCACTTTCCAGACTCTCTCCTTCTCCATTAATGCTTTTGAGTCGGGTGTGTGCAGAATTCAGCGAAGCAGAAACATTGCCTTTTTTCCCCCTGGGGCAGCTTGCTAATGGGGAGGGGAAGAGAGGGTGGGTGGAAATTAAGCCTGTGTGTCCTACAGGGAAAGTTCGCCACAGGTCACACAGTTACATACCCTAATTGAAAAGGGCTGGATGCATTGCTAGTGAAACAGTCTCTCATCACTGGGCTTTGCGTACAGTAATACGGTACTGTGCAGCCGCACAGGAGATCATGGTACAAAAGCCATGTTTCTGAAATGAGATTAAAAAGCGGGTGTGGGGTGCAGTAAAAGCATGGGATGGGCAAGTTACCTTAGAGGTACGGGTGTCAGAGCTAGTGCGTGCGCATACGTGTGGGAGTTGCTTGCACAAGAACAGGTTCAGCCAAGAATAAAGAGAATCCTTAGGAGATGTGACCCTTTGTTTTTGGTTTGAATTTCACCTGACTCTAGAAAAATGTGTAGGGACTCAGCTGATTCCCTCAGGATGTGAAGGATATGTGAGCTGCAACTCTACCTTTAGGTATTTTCAGAATCATCTCTTAGCTGCTTACAGGTAAGCTTCTGGATGGAGGCACCAACTGTTTGGTCTAAACACAGCTAAATATCTGATTAGGAGCTATATTTTGGAGCAGAGAAAACATCCAAGTAATTAATATCTAGTAGAGTGTTCTTCTAATTGTTAAATGTGCTTATTAGCTACCAGTGAAGCAAATACTTGCAGCTAAACCAGCTAAATGTGATAAATCTCTCTTTGGAAAATACTTGATTAAGGTAGTATAAAACCTAAGACAGGATCTTGGCTCCAGCTATTGAATCCTATTTCGCTATGCTTTCAGGTTGTAATTTAATATTTTAGGGTGGAAGTGATTTACCAAGCAAGAATACCTATACCTGTTACTGAGATTGATATCTAAGCTGTTAATATAGGGTACAGTTCATGTTCTGCTGAAAACAAAATATCTGCAGTATATTCAGTTGTGAACAGAATAATTCCTTTTTCACTCTTCCACAACCGCCTATTTTAAAATGATGGAAAAATAGACAGGAAAGGTGGAGAGGATGAAACTTTGAACTTACTGTTTTGGAGAGAGTATCCCTGCCAGATGACTCAGAATTCAAGTTGCTGCTCATTTTGCAATGCCAAATGAAAGTCAAGTACCAGCTTCAGTGATGTGAAAGAGGAGACTGCATTGGACTGAAATACATTGGCCAAAAAGTGAGGTGGACCTGCTTAGCTGTATACAATCATCCCATAATGTTTCTGGGCTTTACTCCAAGAGATGTATCCTGTAAAACAAAGATGGAGCAAGACAGAGAAGGTATGCAGGGTCAATACCTGCAATTTTTAATAATGAAAATAGTTTGAATGGCCTATTGGCCATCTTCCATAGCCTGCAGTTAACTTAGCTAGAGCATTAAGTATTTATCTATGATCTTAGAATTCTGGCTGGACAGCATGATGATGCCCTAGAAGGGAAGAGATCTTTTGACATTCTTTCACATGAAATTCTTGTGAATTAGCTAGAGAAACATGGTCTTCAGGAAACTGGATTGGATGAAAAATTTATCATCTCCAGATAAGCTGTACTCTGGATGTGATTATCAATGTTTCAACTTCAAAATAGAAGGAGATATGAAGTTGGAATCTTTATGTAAAAGGATGTTTTGGGGTTTTTTTTGTTTTTACAAACTTTGAAGAGATGATCTGATGTCAACCCTTCAAAAACAGAGAAAAAAACTTCTGAGTTCATTAAGCATTTTGCTGAGTGAGCTTTAATTACAACAACAGAGGTAGAGATCATAGAATCATAGAATGATTTGGAACTGAAGAGGCCCTTCAAGATCATCTATTCCCAATCCCCCTGCCATGGGCAGGGACACCTTCCACTAGACCAGGTTGCTGAAAGCCCCATCCAACCTGGCC
>Ga0181612_146605_pt1 | contig 12883 bp, 6 predicted proteins | sample HoacroProtozoa21_FD_119630 | JGI IMG/M metagenome (GOLD analysis project Ga0181612, IMG submission 119630) | Hoatzin crop microbial communities from Cojedes, Venezuel. Combined Assembly of Gp0051906, Gp0051904, Gp0051908 | reverse complement strand
TCAGGCTGCTGCTATAACTAAATCGCAGCTGGAGCCTTGCTTAGTTTAATTACACAAATTGAAACAAAGACTAGAGATAAAACCAGAACAGCTATACCAGTGGTTTGTGCAACACAAAGGTGGTGCCCCCCCATGGCAGGCCGTGGAGGAGAGGAGGTGGGCACTGGGGACATGAGGAGCAGACCGAAGACCAGCCAGGGGTGGGTGAGCGATCCCGAGTCCTGCTGAGTCCTGGTCTAAAGTGCAGTTTAAGATTCTGGATAATATCAGTCAGTGTATTTAAACTCACTTAAATAAAGCTGTACTACATTACATCTATTGAAAATCCAGTCCAACATATTTCAGTTGATAGCAATGATAAGTTGAGACGTGGATTTCAATTACTACTGGCATTAGATGAATCAGTAATAATGAAATGCAACCACTGGGGAAAATTTTCCTTCAGTGAGAGCTTTATGATGCTAACATTATGTTGCACACATTATTAAAGAATAGTCTAACAGGTTGATTAGCCCTTTCTAATGGTGCCCATCCATTATTAATAAAGCAATCATATTTTTAAAGCCTGATTCTCAATTATTTCATTAGTGGAATGAAAAATTAAACAAAGATGAAGAGAGAAACATTTTAGCTCCCTTAGCAGCCCTGTAGAGGAAAACCTTTTCTCCCACAGTGTATTTACTGAATTATTTGACAAGTGGAATAACCAGCCTTTATCACTGAGAATTTTTGCTGGTGAACATCGCTGATGAATCCACCAGATATGTTCATTAAGTCTGACTCATGGAAAGATTGAAAAGAGTACATCATCTCAGCAGTAGGAAAATGCCAAAAGATTTAGATGCTTTGCTTGACCTTTGTTTATGAATTGGCTTCACACAGAAATGAGGCTGAAAGTCTCCTATAAAAATCCTTCATTTTTTGAGAAAGGGCAAAAAGGAGCCTTCATGAAATACAAGCTCAAGAATACTTAATATACAAATTTTTTCCAATTTATACAAAACTCGCAATACTTTTTTCCCCAGTTAGCAAAACACTCAGAAACAAAAAAGTGCTGTTCAGGCCAACTGGTCGAGATGAAATTCATGAACGGAACAGCAGAACTTCTAAGAACAAGTCAATGTTTAAAACTCCAGATGCTTCCCATCTTCTGCTCTTCTTCCCCATACTTATACAAACTTACTAGTCACCACATTTCCATTTTCTGACAAATTAAGACCCACTACCCTATGTGAGAGCCAGAGATTCAGCTAATGTCCTGCCATGTGTCAAGAGATGCAGACTGATTCTTGCAGAAGAGATTAGCGCAACATATTGAATTCTTTTCCCATACACAGGCAAGAAGCAACTCCAGCCTTTAGGCTGACATGCAAGCCATGATTTGCAAGCAATGTGTTTCTCTGAACTATAGCCAAAGAGGGATGAAACCTTATTTGTTTGAATCTCTTAAATGTTTTGTACTTCTTCCTTATTTCTTTCAGAAAGCCTCCATGTTCACTGCAGACCTCCTAAGAGTCACTCTTAAATCAAAACTGCCCACAGAAGGTTGCCTATCAAAGACTTCTTTCAAAAGACCTAGGGCCAGAACTGAAGGGGAGGCAATTTACAATTATATCATGCAAGAATTGAAGCAGGGAGAAACAGATGAATGAATTTCCCCAATGACTCTCCAACAGACAAGCAGATCATGGCAGCTACTGCTGCGGCATCCTTGCAGCTAGTGCACCATATCTGTAATAATGTTTACTGGTATACTGGAGAACGGGCTCAGGGGCCATTTTCTTCCCACATTCCTTGGGGTGTCTCCCAGCCATAGGAACACAGGTGATCAGCAAGGCATGCCTGCTTGCCAGAAATGAACTCACCTCACTCAGTCTCACTGCTTAAAGCACTTCATTGTCACCCAAGGCAGAACACTGCTTTTTCTGAGAAACTAAAAGATATGTGCAATTTTTTTTCATGTGCAGAGAAGGTGGAGCAGGGCATTCAAGAAATGTGATTGTAGGAATGTTCATCTAAGCGCTTATTTGTCTCAGTGTTCCAAATGTCTTCTTAGTTTCTTTTTCCTCTCTTTTTCTCTTTGATTTAAATGTAACTTTACAGTATTAAAGTTCCTTTTATATTCATGGCTGATGTAACAGAGGGAATATTTGGAAAGTGATGTGAAAGCAGAGATGTAGTGAAGAGAATTTAGAAGGTTGCCCTAAGAACACAAAGCAACAGAAAACAAAAAGAGATGTTTCTGGGAGAAGATGATGAAGGGTGTGGTGAGATTCATCTCTATGGGAAAACAGACAAAAGGAATACTTTTTTTTTTAATAATAAACCATAACACTGTTTCAAAAGAAATTTATATCATCAGACTAAGCCTAACATAGCCTTTTCCTTCTTCTGTTGTTGTCTGAGAATAGCATATTTAAGAGTTTATACTATTGGTTTCATACCATGTACTATGGGTTTATACTAAGTATTCAAGCCTGTGCTCTAGCCCAGACACGCCCAACATCTCTCCATGTTTCGATCCACATACCCAGCTGCAGCTCAGGCCCAGGGCAGAAAAGTACCCCAAAACACCCACCTTCATCCAGGCTCCAAGCTCCCCTCCATCCAGTCCAGCAGCACTGGTAATAGGAAGTGCTGAACACCCTAAAACTTATCCATCAGCGTGGGTGTTCCCAAGAACGGTGTGGATGTCAGGAGCTGAAGGACTGACCACTTTTCCGTACAACATTGAGAATGGAAATTTTATGGTTTCCAGTACACCACACACATATGTCCACTCCTGCACCCTTGTGCCAAGTGGAAAAATAGCCAGAAGCACAGCCTAAACAGCAGCTGCCTGAGCAGGCAGACCCAGAAATCAGCTCTCAGGCTCTTGGAAAATGGTAGGATCTTTTATGAGACATCAATGCCACATCTCCCCTACAAGCTTTTGAAGTCCAAAGCTTGTATATAGCTTGTTTCCAATACTGATTATACAGCAGTGCTTTCTGGGTCTCCACCATATAACACTGCGATGACCAGCGCCTCCTAAATGACTACAGAGTGACCAAGATATTAAAGTTGTAGAAAAGGAGGAAAGGTTTGCTTCTATTAGCATTCTGTTAATGTGCTTCATATTGCTAATCTTTGACCTCAATCTGCTAATACAGTATTTTCAGATTTGGAGTGCCAGGATCATTTTTGAGTTCATCCATTCTGGTGAGGAAATTTCATTTGGGCTTACAGTAAGCGACAGAATTGAAAACTGACAAGGTGATAGTACAGCGTATTATAGTATTAGAGTATCTGATTTCCGATTTACTTTTTGCAATGCTATAGAAACAGACTAATGCACAGAGATTAGGGGTCTAGAAAGGACTGGAGAACGATATTCATATCCAGCAAATCAGATGCTTAGTGCAACAAATACCCACTGATTACCTGTTATTAAAAAAATGAACTATAATATGTTCATAGTAACATGTAATGTTGCTAGAAAGGAAGTACAGTATAAGAAACGTTGATAACCCTGTGAAAGACAAAGAGATGCTGTGTATTTTTGAAGATCAGTTGTGATTCTTTGTAGTCATACTTTGAAATATGAGATATATTTGTCATTTCCATATCTCAGAAAAGACTGAATGATTCCCCTCCTCTCTCTGTTGTTATGAAAGAGCTCTAATCATAGGTCCTGCATCATTACATTATCAAAGAACTAGGTTACGAACCCTACTCTTTCCACTACAGGTGACAAGAGCAGTTTTGTCATCAGATTTTGCAAAACAGAATCAGCCTGAATATTCAAAGTCATTATTTCAGCAAGAAAATATGGGCTTTTTGTAAATGTTGACAAGCAGAAGGTATTACTGCTCCTGCATGTTCAAATGAAAAGTGGATGAATAATCCTTAGAGAACCTACTTATTCATGAAAATCTGGAAATTCTTCACAATCTTGTTTTCTTATTCACCTTGGGTGTTTTGGGAACCATACTGTGGCCGAAATTTTGAAGTAGAAAAAACTCTGAGGCAATGGAATGAGTTCTGCATTAACTAAAACCTTTGTGAACTCCCTTGCAAAGATTAGGCTTCAAATCAATTATTCAAACTCCTTTTGTTAGTTCAATGTTTACATACACAGATTTAACAGGCGAAGTAACTTTTTTACATGGGAGGGTTGTTTCGTTGGTTCAGCTGAAGTGTTTGGCAAAAGGGAGGAATTCCAGACCAGTTTCTCTAGTTTCCAGTGTTGGCACCATTGGGAAAACCTGAGCCTTCCTCTAAATAGGTATTTTAATGCCTAATTACTAATTAAAAATGTAAGCTTCTCGTGCCTTTTTAATAATGCATTGAGAATTCTTTGTAGCTGCATCTGGGTTTTGAGTTTCTATAAGTGCTTTAAAAATTTCTCCGTGCAACTGCCAGGGCTACAGACCAAGATCACGTAAGTTACTACATACCAAGAGAAATCTGGGAAACAGCTGTGAAAAACAAGAGCAAAGAAGGTCTTACCCAGAACATGCCCAGAAGAAGCTGAATTTTTCTTTTAAGCTATAAACTCTTCTCTGACAGAAGGATCCTGACAGATTCTTCGTGTTCCTTTCTTCTTCCTTCCTCTCTTCCTCTCTTCTTTTTTTCTTGTGTGGTTACAGATTTTTTGGCTAAATCAAAAAACAAGATTGTCTTTAACAGTCTAAACCACTGTTAAGAAGCAACTGACTGTGAATGGCACATAACATGGTAGTGTTGTAGACAGACACCCTCTTTGGGATAGCAGGGAAAGAAGGATGCATATGAATAGGGACCAACTTAAAAAATCCTTCTCCTGTCCCCTTTTAACAGCAACAAAGAACATTTTCCCTCTCAGAATAGGACACTGTCTTTCTCCCTTGTCCTCCCACACTGCAGTGCTCTGTTCCCCTAATTTCCACTACTAAACTTTGCTTAGACAGAAAAATGTCAACAAAACAGCACAGAGAGAAACATTATAAAAAGAACTCCTCCTGGGAACTACAGGCCTCCTAAGATATGGATATGAGTAAATTGAAATTGGAACCATGAAAAAGAAAAGGACCTTGTGAAAAAACACATTAATAACCGAGGAGAATCAAGACAAAACTACAACACAGAAAGCAGTGCTGCAACCCAAGAAAGACTTTGTATGATGAATAAATAAAAATTACGCTCTTCCTAAATGGATTTGTTTGTTTACTACAGCTTCTAGGTGATCTGAAGACAGAGCTTGAAGACAACACCCCCCCAAATCCTGATGCTTGTATTTTATATTTGCTTTTTGTTTCTGCACCTTTTTTTTCCAGGAGCTGCTACTGCTTTTTCTGATTTTACTCACTTAAATGAATCCATTTGGTCCTCCTTTCTTAGCAAGAGCTGCCTATCCTGAATAATAATAATACTTAAAACTTCTTTGAAAATGAATGAATTTGTTTTCCTAGTAGCACCACATACCACTCTATTCTACTTAAAAATGCCCTTAAAAACCAAAAATGTCAACTGTTTCACACATCAGAAATTATATAAATATTTTTCATCACATTCCAATTGTATAAAGGATGAAAATTTGGAAATTAGATTTTGATCTATTTTCTACTACTATGAAATTAAGATAAAATCTTTTGAAAGAGCACTAACAAACAGAACCAGACCTATCTTCTTATAAATGAAATGCTGCTTTACTTCTCTACAGAAAAAATTTATGAACAGATGTAAACCTTAGAGCTTTCATTCTGTTTCCCACAGGAAAAAGGAGAAAGTCTTGTTGTTAGCAGTCTTCATTTACATCAGTCATTACTCTGTGTATCAACAGTTCCAACATCATGTTAGCTGGAGTTCGTCTTCCAATTTTATAAAGTATAAATGAAATTAACAAACTTGTGAGGAAGTATATAAATAATGTAAGATGTACCTTGCACAATGCCGTTAATCCTACCTGAGACAGAGCAGACCCTCTATAATGATCAAGATTTCGACAAAAGTAATCTCCAAAAGCTGTTAAGCCTACCTTTTGCATTCATAACATCCTCCATTGAGGAGCTGTACATTTACTACACTGCATGAAAATCACCTTCCCTTTATTTGTTTTGAACCTGGCTTCTAACGGGATCACTCAGTGCCCTTAGTTCTTGTACTGAAAGAGATGGTGAGCAATCAGTATTATTCAGCCTCCCATCTCACTTGAAATTTCATAGATTTCTGTCAGATCTCACCTCAATCATCCCTTTTCAAGGAAAAGAAGTGCCAGCCTACACAGTTGTTTCTTATATGGAAGTCATTCCATACCCTTCTCACATGGCAGTTTAATTCTCTCAAAGACCTCTACTGAGCGACTTAGAGTCAAAGCAGACTATGCCATTTGAGTCACTCATCTCCACATACTTGCTGACAACTTAAAACAGAAAAGATTTGAAGACAAAATATTCCTTTACAGTACCCATACTGATTCTTTCCAAATAGATCATGCTTATCCAGGAGTCCATTAAGTCTATATTTTGTTATACTTCCTACTAGTTTCTCAGCACAGATCTCAGTTACACGACTGCTGTTTCCAGATTACACCTAAATCTTTTTTCAAAGACAGGCATCACTCCATCCTCCCATATTCAAACACCAACAGAGTTTTACAACAGGATGTTACGCCCTGCGACTATTAAGATATTTTACCCCTAAGTTTTTTTAGGAGCCTTTGTGAATAACGTCCAGTCCTCCTATTCTGTTAGCATTCATTTCCTCTACTTCTAGTACAACCTCTTTGACACTTATTTCAATTGCACAAAAAGCCACTGTTGTGCCCTTCCCAAAAAAAAGGTTTCGCTGTGGGACTCTCCTTGGTCTGTTTGGCAGTGGGTGCTGATGTAAAGAGCTGATTTGGCCTGTCAGCAACACGCTTCTGCTTCTTTTATACTTCTGCCCCTTCCTCAAGTGTTTGTTCCTTATGCTTGGCCTTTTAAACCCTCTCTGAAGGTCTGCTTGATCCTGGGTGTGGACAGGGGGATCAAAGTTATTTCAGATTCCTTTGACTACTTCCTCTTCAAATTCTTCTTTTGTCTGCCTAATTGTACCTTTGTGGAACTGGCCAGCGTTTAAGATCCTTTCTCTTTTCTTAATTTGGATTAAATTTCAGTTCCATGAAGGATGCTTCCTTCTAGTAACCCCCATTACTTTCCTGATTAGCCATACTTTCATCCTTTTCCAGTCCTTCCTCTAGTGCTTTATTTTCAGGACAATGTTGCTTGCTAATCTCCATGCCACAGGTAAGGATAACTTTCAGTTGCTGCTTTCAGGTTCTATTAATGATGCTTTCTCATCTTTACACACTTCAATGTTTGAATGGAAGCAGGTGATTTTTTTGCTACCTGTTGCTCCTGAAGGGATGCCAAATCTTAACAAGAGACTGGTTACAACACTGATACAATGATGCTTCAGCCGTAAGATTTCATATCAGACCATTCCTTGCATTGCTGAATACTGATTCAAGGGCTGAATTTTCCAGTGTGAGTAATCTGAACAGCTGCTCTACATGAAACAGTCACTGATAGCACCTAAGAACTATGCCTCTGCTTCATGTCCTGATATAACATTTGCCCAGTTCACTTGGGAAAACTTTAAGTTACCCAATACTAATTTTCTCTGCTTTCTGCTTCTCTCAGAATATGACACTGGTTCTGCCATTCTGGTCAAGCAGTCAATAATGTGGCCCAAGTGTTACATTCTTCCCTTTTGTGTCTGGAATTTCAATCCGTGTTGATTCTAGCATTACTAATTGCAGTGAAGAGTTGACTAACGTGATTTGAGTCTTACCCCCTTTAACTTCTAGTGTTATTATTCCACCTTATCTTTCTTGTGTATTTGGTATTAGTGCCTCTTGGATTGTCTTCTTTCCAGTAAGTCTTGACATACACTAGTACATCCATGTCTTCATTTAGTTATGGATTCCAGTTCCATCTTCATTCTTAGATGAATAATTAATATTATAAATTATAAATTTAATAATTTCTTATTAAAAAATAGAAACTTCTATTTTCTTTAGAAGTACACATAACACTATCTTAGTTCTTTTCTTGGCAGCCTGCTTAAGTAACAATCCATTTGTTTTCAATTTCCTATATATCTGAGAAAGAAGCTAACCTATTATTTACTTAAGGATACAAGTGTTTTCTGTCTTGCCTTAGAAGCATTATCCCAAACTGCTATTCTTGCACCTAATAGAAATGTCAACAGCTCAGTGCCTGATTTTCCTCTGGACATCCCAAGGACCTTTTGGGGGAAATCTTCTCTGGCTACTCCCGTTAGATTTGTCTTATTCAAAATATGCAAGGTATTTCAATAAAGGCATGATTTCTTCATCACAGCATAGTGTTTTCTCCAAATACTGCAGCTGGGGTTATCCATAGTTATATATGTCTGAATAGCATACACTTACGACTTGCAAGAGGATCAGATCTTCCACGCTTGGTATTATTAGCAATTTTATAAGTAATCTTACTAAAGTCAAATGAAGAAGTAAGAGCCTGCTACTGCTGTCAGCAGTAGATGCCAAGAAAATCATAAAAAAAGGCCAAATCTCCCAGATTCTACCAACTCATGGACTTCTCAAGACAAATATGCTATCTTCTGTTTGGCAAATCTTGATGTTGTTCTTCCACTGATTTCTCCAATCACATTCTGAATCCATGTAAATAACTCACTAGCAAAGTTGCAGATGGAACACAGGATGCAAAATTTTTCAGCCTTGTCCTGATCACTGGTCTGTCAGATTCTTATCAGAAGCAGTAACTGCACCTCGTGCTGGAGCATCTATGGATGCGACCTATATATAAAAGGCAGCGAGAGTTCTGCTTCTTCCTTCTGAATTGACTAAATATAGAATGAGACCAAGCTGCATCCCTGCTGAAGTGGAACATGGCTCTAATACCTATGATTACTCTTTACAGCTGAAATTTGGGAAGAGTGAAAAAAAAAAATTCTTTCTGAAGTGCCTTATCACATAGTCCCCATAAGAAAATCTGCACAGATGTTCAAAGGAGTGACACAATTAACAGTGTCTTTCCTCACTTTCTGCCTCCACCCTCAGTGTGCTATCAGGTACAGCATGCTCCTTAAAAGCACATATTAGACACAAAAACTATTCTATTAAGCTGAAAGTCTGTCTAATGCAGCTTAAGCTATAGAACACACATCTTTAGGGAACATTTTAAAAAAAATAATCCACCACCTGTTTTTATATGAAAGAGGAAGAACACCAAATTGCACATTTCACTCTCTTTAAACAAAGCCACTTCAAAAGTAGATGGGATGTGAGAGATGCACATGGCTCGCTCTTAGGTTTCCCCATCCTTTGAAAGAGTTCTGACCTAGCAAAGTTCAAAGCACTTGAACACTTTCTGCTGGGCATGTTCTGCAGTTCTTTTACTAGCCAGGAGGTGCATCCTGAGAAAGAAACATGATGCATTCACAAGCAGCTGTGGAGTGTTCTGCTTTTGAAAACTGTGAGCAGCACTAGAAGAATTTGCCCTGCTGCTTCATCCTAACGTACAACTTCTCATCATTTGCTCTAGTTCAAAACTGTTTCTCTAAAATACTGCACCTGGAAATCTAGCTGTCTTAAGCAGTTAAAGACAAACTAATGCCTAACAGCCTCATGAGAACCTAAATTCTAGATCTTTTTATCAAGTTCAGCTTAGAGAAAGAAGGAGTAGTAGTCTTTCCTTGGAGGAAACAGAGAGAGTAAGAGAGGGAGGGGAGAAGCAGCTGTATCACCCTGAAGATCTCTTCAACTCTATAAATCAAGATTTTGTATGGATAGTTGAACAGGTATAAACACACATACACTTACAGACATACATGTACAGAAACCATTACTTCTCCTGGAATTACATCAAGTAGTTTCATTTATTGTCTGAGACAAAGGATGCTTGCTATATCAGCTAGCTATCATACTATTAGCATTGTGACAAAACAAATCTAACCTTGACTAACTAGAGACAATTAATCTTCAGAATCTGGGACTTCTCTAGTTCTCTAGGAAACTGATCTCACAACAAGCTAAACAATCTATGATTCTGCTGGAACAATGTCTGTTGATGTGAGAAGCAAAAAAACGTCCAGGGTTCTATACAACAGGGAAGGAAGCAAAACTATCTGTTTATCTATCATTTTAAATGTACAAGTTGCATTAGTAAAGCTCTGTGAAATGGCACTAATTAGTAGACAAGTGACCTTGTAAGAATTCTATGGATTTCTTGCTGCTTGATAGGGATTTTTCTTAGACTTTGTACACTGTATTTACTTTCATAATCAAGGCTTAAAAAGAAAACGATCCTCCAAACTGAAATACCTATATTCCTTTAGCACCAACTTGTGAAACAATCTCTACTTCTCTGTGTCTGAAAGCTGGATGCCCCAACATGATTTCCTTTCTAAACTTGTTCCCCTGTGTGCTTTGGAACTCCCTGGAGACATTTCCAGTCCGCATCAAAATAGGGACATCTAATGGGGGAAAAAATATGTTCATTTCCCCCAAAATGTTTTGCAGGAAGTGTCATAAAAATCAGATATCCTCAAGGGGTGAAATATCTGTTCTGATCTTGCCACGATGCATAGTCCACACCAGTTTTACAACAGCCAGCCAGAAGACACAGACCTTACCATAGGTGTAAGCAAAAGCTGACTGTGACAGCAGACTCCTGAGGTGGATGTGGCTAGAGAAGGGATCCACCAGTGTCAGTATCACATGCAGCTTCTCTCCCTGGAACAGCCCTTCAATCCTGCTGCTACCACAGAGGGCGAGGCTGAGCTGGGGAACATAGAAGCTACTGCAGGGAAGAAGCGGTCCCCTAAGAAACTGGGGCTGACACTTCGCCCCAACAGCATCAGGGGCAGCAAGGTCTGTCTAGGCTGTCACAAAGCCTTCAGCTGGCTCTGAGAGAAGAGCTGATGTATTCCTTGCTGTTTTAAGATGATTGTGTCTTTCCATCCCTGTACTCATTTTGTAATCAACCTTTCAGCAGATGAAATGAAACGTCGTTCTGATTACAAGTACATCTTTAAAACATCATTCCCAAGCATAATTTTCAGGTGACTAGACAAAGGAAGCTTCTGATTTACCATCTGCTTTTAATTCCTTTCTGAGCGAAGATTATGAGTAAATAGGCCATCTTCCTGTCTCCTCAGTTATCTACTTAGATTCTCTGAATCCACCCACGCATGACTGAAGGCACTACATGCAAAAGCCATGCTGTCTGAGGTTGGTAAGTGCCTTCTCTTCCAAGTGTACAGCAAGACAGATACATTAATACCTCCAGCTAGTACCGATGCAGCATGGTGATGGGGACTCTTTCCCCATCACTTGATTTTTTATATTCTGCTAGGACTGAATCATAACTGCCTAAGGATGCTGAAAACTATTATTCAGTTCAAGATTATTTTCCTCTATTAAGATGCATTAAAAAGGAAACGCATCTCTCATGTTCAAACTTTTCACATCACTTTCTGCAAGAGCAAGGTTATTAAACAGCTGCTTGTTTTGACCCTTTGAAATGACCGCAATTTAGTAATGGAATTACAGTTCTTCACCTGTGACTGAATACCAATTTATTAGGAGCTTTGGAATGAATTTCTGTGCAAATGAAAATGATTGTCACCATTGTTACCAGTCATAAAGAATGAGTTCGGAGTGTTTCTTAATAGGATACAAATGCTGTGAGTTGTTTCTGATAAATTACTTCAGTCCTAAAAAATAAAGAGTTTAAAAAGGTGAATGTGAAGATATAGTGAGCAAGACAGCAAATGTTAGAGGAAGATGGAGCTGTAAGTGTGGGCACAGCAGGATACCAAGACAACCGAGAAATACCAGAAGTGTGTGCCTCAAGCATGGAGTCTTTTTTAATTAGCATCAAGCTTCCCTGAAACAAACAGCCTTCAAGGTAGCATTGCACTTCCTGCAGAGGGGAGAGGGAAGCCAGTTAATTACTTCTTCACAAACATTTAACTTCATTGTGTAACCCAAAGTTTCTAATTTTGGCTTAGAATATATTTCTCTATTACTACCCAGCTGGAAAAGTGTGGTCCCAAACTTGACATCTGGTCTGTTTAATCACACTCTTCATATTTCAAAACAGGCCACACTCAGAAGTCCTCACTTAGTCTAGTGACATCTCAAGCAATCAGATCACTGTGAAGACTGGCAAATTAGTGTGCTATCCTTATGCATGCCTAATATGCAGTACTGTGCCTAGTCCCTTTCTGGCTCAAAAGGACTAGACAGCAAGCAAGGAAGATAAATCAGACCACAACTTTGTCTACTTCTGCCTAAATTGCCTTCAGGAAGCAGCCAGAAGATACAGGTCCTGGTTCCTCCAGCACATCCAGTTCCAAGATCTGATGGGACAGCTTGGAGATAGTTTTTGTTCAGGTATGTATTTTAAAGACCAGTTTAGCTGTCTACATTTTCAGTCTTTTTAAACATGACAATAATAGAATACTGATAGGAGAATTCCGTTTGCCAAGAAATGGATAACAGGAGATTTTAAAACTGCCTTCTATTTTTCAGACTCATAGTACCAGTCAGGTTGGAAGGGACCTCAGGTCTCTGGTCCAACCTCCTGCTCAAAGCAGGGTCAGCCATGAGGTCTGACCAAGTTGTTCAGGGTTTTATCGAGGCAGATCTTGAAATTTGCCCACAATGGAGACTGCACAGCATCTCTGTTCCCATGCTTAGCTGTTCTCAAGGTGAAAAAGTTTTGGTCGGTGAACTGGCTGAATGGCAGAACTCAGAGGGTTGTCATCAGCGGCGCTGAGTCTAGTTGGAGGCTGGTAACAAGTGGTGTCCCTCAGGGGTCAGTACTGGGCCCAGTCTTGTTTAACTTCTTCATCAACGACCTGGATGAAG
>Ga0181612_163616_pt1 | contig 12886 bp, 8 predicted proteins | sample HoacroProtozoa21_FD_119630 | JGI IMG/M metagenome (GOLD analysis project Ga0181612, IMG submission 119630) | Hoatzin crop microbial communities from Cojedes, Venezuel. Combined Assembly of Gp0051906, Gp0051904, Gp0051908 | reverse complement strand
ATATATATATACATATATATTTCAGTGAGTTCTTCTTTCTTTCTGGATAACCAGATACACGTAGCTGCATAACACCGTGAATGCCAGCTGGGGAAATTTTCTGTCTGCTGCCCCTGGCACCACAGAGTCAGCTTCAGACATCTTGGGCTGAGGGAAGCTGGCCCCAGAAACCCACCAAAGTCAAGCCAACCAAGGCACTCCAGAAAATTTCCAACTGTGCCATGACGCCAGGGTGCAGTGGGGGTGGGTATGTTTTGTTTAATGAGGGCTGAATATTAGTCACGTCTTTGCACGTTGTTCAACACTGTGGATAATGTTGATAAAACAGCATGATTACTGCACTAAAAGGACATTTAGAGAAAAGTTAGCACAGATGGGGTGAAATTATAAGTATGTTGTCTGGACATCTGTGTCATTTACACAGAAGAACTTAAAATGAGTGATAATTATCCACATTTAGTGGAGCAAATAAGGAAAGCTTATCACTATGTAAATAATACAGTATGTCTTTGGTCCCCCTCCAGCAACACTATACAGGCAACAAACCTTTAGACTTACACTGGATACTCTCTGATTCTTATATAGGCACAAAGTAGAACTGCCTTTCTCCCATGGTGAATCTATAAGAAGGATAGTATCAACTGACCAGTTCATTGGCTTCTCCATATTACATACACTCATTTATAACCTCAACATGCTAAACAACAAAGCCTTTAAATATCACTAGTAATTTATAAAGATTTACTAAAATTATAGCGTGCAAAAAGAAAGTCCAGAGAAGAGCTGAAGGATCTTTAATAACATTAGCTAACCTAAACTGTCTTCTTTCCAAATCACACATTGTTTTTCAGTTCACTAGTGGTGCTCTCAAATCTGCATTTTTTATGAGGATGGCCATGTTTTCTTCTGGTGTTATTTACTCTCCTGAAGTGTTTTCTGCTGCTGTAAAGTTAGATAATACTCAGAAGATGATAGCAAGACTTCCCTAGGACTTTCAAATTACTGTCTGTCATAGATTGGTTTTGAATGTACTTTCCGTCACAAGCATTTTATTTATCCTTTAGGGTGATGTATTCTTTGAGCACAATTGTTTATTTCAGAAACGGCAATAAGAAAAACGAGAGGTGGAGTCCATTTCAAACATAGCACTCTCCCGTGAGACATAAGTTTTCCTATGGATGCTGTGTGGTATCCATTATATTTAAAATGGCTTGTTCTCCTTTAACTGGATTCCAGATGATTATTTTTCCAAAAACAAAGGTTTTCTGTGTTCTTAAAATAATTAGGCCTGATTACAAATCAAATTATCCAGTTTCAAAGGGTTGTTTCCCTCTCTGAAATGCCCATTACAGACAGACTACAAATGACTAAGCCTTGTGTCATCCTGTGGCTTTATTAGGAGAATGTTCTAAGTCCTTCACTTTCTCTGTAATCAGAACTATAATTTCTTCAGGTTATTTTAAGACCAAGCTACAGCTAAAGCAGGAAACTCAATTTTATTCTGAGCTCCAGACATGTCGACACAGCAAAGCAGGGCTCCAGTTTTATGGGCTATCTTCTTACATAAAGCCTAACACTGGTATTAAATTCAAGTTCTCTACGAGATCCACCATGCTGACTACTATCCGATAGCTCTCTATTCGTGGAATGAAGAGTGGCACAAATGTTTGTTTTGATAATCTGTTTATAAGCTACCCTTGTAGAAACAATATAGGCTCAGTATGGCCGCTTCCTTCTCCCTCTCGTTCATTTTTAAATGAATAAGGAAAACAATCCCGTACCCAAATGAAAGAGATGAGATAACAAAACAGCAGAGATATGCCCTCAAACTACCTAGCAGCAAATTCAGAGCATGTGTTTCCATTCAGCTCTTCAGCTTTGTTAGTAGCATTTGTTTTAGTAAAATTCCACTAAGTTACAGAACTAATTCTACGGAGGCAGACTATTTACTTCTAATTCTGCTAAGACACTTAATCATGATGTAAGCTGTTATAGTATAAAGAAGGTGCAATCACCATTCACAACTATCTATCTTTAAACTGTAAAACACAGCTAACAAAAGCTTTAAGAAGATATACAATGAACTTTAGAAAACTAACGTGTGATGAAATGTAAAAGCAAATTAGCAGCGACACTGCAGCCATGAGGTTTTCTTGAGGCTGTGGAAAAAATAGAACATGGTTAGTACTCCACTACTTTTCAACAGCCTAAAGTGGGCCTCAGAACTAAAATGTCATCTCACATTTGATTTTGTATTGCCAGGATATAACTTAATTAACTCTTTTTTGCCAGTTTTCTATTTGTAACTCAGTAGAATATCATTCCTGCTTTACTTTAATGTTTCCTCATCCTCAAAAGAGCTTGAGATTGCTCACAGTATTAACCAGTTACCTCCATCTACACCATGTTACTTTCCACACTGTTCCCTTCTCTCCACTCCCCCTTTCTCACTTTTCCCCACTAGTGAAACCTGTCTCCCAGCTCTTGTTCCATCTTTTTACCTTCAATATCTTTCACGCTCCCTTTCCCTTCTGCACCGTGTACCAAGAAGTACACAAAAAGGAACTGATGCCAACAAAAGAACTGCTTACTGCTACGGGAATAAAACACTGCTCTGAAACAAGGCTTCCCAGCAAGAATCCACCCACCCTTTTTTCCTGCCTTTCTATCTAGCTTTCACACCTGTGGCTTATCACCACTGGGAGAAGTAACATAGTCCAAATTTATTATTACTTCTATTACTATTACTATTGTGGTTATTTATGTAGTTATTATTACTATTATTAAATAGCTGCATATTCCTAAAGCTTTATAAACTAATAACTAGATTACAGCCCTGGCGAGAGTCATCTGAATGTGAAAGCGAGAGAAAGAACAAAATGGAGCTTCCTTTTCTCCATGTCACTTGCCCTTCCTTTGCAGCTCAGAAGCTGAAGGTATCATAAGGAATCACCACTGAAGTTCACGTTACAAACTCAAATCGGCGCTGACATTTGAAATACTTCCTTTACAACCACAAAAATCAGGGACTTAACAAAATGAAAAATACCAATTCTAATAAAATGAGGTAACAAGAAGGTATGAATGTATTCCCCAAGTCATGAATGATTCCAACTCCAGCTTACAAAAAGGATCTAGATCAGTACAATGGCTTTACTTTAAAAGAGTAGCATGGTCCACAAATGAAGCTGAGCTATGTAAGGCTACCAGATATCCTACAAAAGACAGTCCAAGTGGCAGGAAGACACATTAGTACACAGACTGCAAAATTGCTTATTTGTGTAATTAAGTTAGATGTAGATTTACACATTATATTGATTCCAGGCTTGTGATATGGAATAGCCATTCTTATGTCACTCCTGCTATGGGAATCCCTGTGTCAATGCGAGTATTTTCAGGACGAGCAAGTGCAAAGAGCGAGCCAAGGCTCTTTCACATATCAGCAAAGGATATACTTTGCTAATTAGAGGCCTTATTTTCACTACATTTGGTTAATGCTTTTTGTAGGTAAGCGCAGAATTTAAAAGGGTGAATTTAATCGGGTAACTTTACTGCATGGCTCATTTTAATTCAGAAAGCAAAGCAGCTCTGAACAGTGACCACAACAGAGAAACTGTGGCTATAAAGCAAATGGATTTGTCATCCCTGACCCATGCATTACCAATAACAAACTCTTCACTGAGCCTCCACTGACTCAAGTCCGTTCAAACGAGTATATTCCTGGCTCTAGGTAAGCCATGTATAAGCCCCAAGCTTTGATGTTCTGCATGAGAAGATAATTGCTGAAGGCAATAAGGAATTGGTCAGTTCTGCTTCCTAGAGAGAAACTAAGACGACAGAGCAGAAGTATTTAAAAAGAAACAGCTCAGCAAAATCAGGATGCACCTCTCTTTATCCTTACCTCTCTTTAATACATTAACATTTATACGTGCAAGACTAGATGTACTCAGTGTTTTGGCTGTGAGAAAGCCTGATCTCACCACAGCGCTCAGGGAGAGAAGCACATCAAGGTGTCAGCTTGGCGCGTTCGGGAGGAGCACTGAAGCACTCTGAGTTCCTCCACTCGGCCTCGCTGTAAAAGTGACTACAGGGCATCAGAGGAAGATCTCGAGAGGGTCCAACTTCCACTAATTAGGGATTCTAAGTACAAATGGTATCTACATCTTTATAACGCAGACAACTGCCAACTAATTTACTAAAGAAGAAAAAGAATCTCCTACCTGTCAGAACTGCTCATATATTGGACCACTGTTCCTCACTATGAGTGACCTGAACCGCTTATGGTTACGAACACAATCAGGCTCACACTGAAAACCAAGCTGACTAACTTGAGAGAAGCTGACAGTAAATCATTTCCTCATAATTGTTTGGAAGTTTTCACCAAAGACTCCCAGACATTACAGCTTCCTCCTCCTCCTCTCCTCCCTTCCTCAGCCATCCCACTTCAGCATTACCCTGCTCATTACAGGTCTGTCCAGGCGGTTACTGGAGTCAGCTGGCAAGATATTCCACTTACGCTGCTGCTTTTCCTTCTTGTCCTAAGTTAAGAAGCCACCAAGAAGTGCCACTGAGAGACTGGAATTCTGTAATTCGCAGGTTCTTGTAGAAAGATTAAGAGATACTGGAAAGGACAGTGTTTGTCATCCTCAGGCAGCAGGTTTGGAACAAGCCTGTGGTCATTGTAATCAAAGTGCAAAGTGTTCCCCAAAGTGCATACCATAGTAAATGCTTTCTCTCCTTTATACAAACTCTGGGTGTGCCCTAGAAGAAGTGTTTAATTTATAACCACCTGCAAAAGTAGCTTAATTCTGATATAGCCTGAGTTCCCAATTTTGAGATCTTCATAAGCATGAAGAACACTTTTTAGGTGATTTTACTGTTATTGCTAGCTAATTATGGATTCAAAGGTAAAATATCCATAGACATTTTGATAATATATCCAGTTAAGCTAAAACAATTGAAAACATGCCAATGAATACAGATGGATACTATTTGTTTCCAGGATTCTTCTGAAATCGTAACACCGAGTCAGCAAAATAACAGTTGCATGTTGTAGAAAAGCCACTGGAAACAAAGAAGAATCACTAAAGATAGTTCACAAGAACTGACAGCACTTCTTAGAAATACCGTATTATGCGCTTACTTCACATCAGTCACTCACTCTCAGCAATTCTTACCTAAATAGGCTTTAGCAAAATCCAAACCAATGATATATTGGAAGAAAATGTTATGACTCTGTGAAATCATATACAACATTTTCACGAAGCAGGGCAGAAGGCTTGGTTAATTATTCCTTGCCTGTAGTGAAGCTCACTTCACCCAGATAAATCATCTTTTGTCTCACAAAAATGTTTGGCTTTTTAAAGATGAATAACATGAATTAAACATTTTTTTTATATTAACTATGTTAATAGAATTCTATTCAGACTGCAACATTAAGCACCCAAACTCTGGCTTAAATAACAGTACTATATATATTAAGGCTGCTGACACCTCAAGCCCTTATCTTCTTAATGAGGGCACCATGAATTCATACATATTTGGTATATTGGTATTTTAAATGCTCTGTGCTTTAGTTCCTATCCATAACACAGCAACAACAACCTCCCACGTTTTACAAAAGGTGTTATGTGAATATATTAATATTTAGAAAAGCTGCAAAAGGTGAGCTTATGAAGAAATTAACCAATTTTGCATACTGAGTAGGGTAGAAATGGGGCTAAGTTAATAATGCCTGCAGCCAGGTATGGAACAATGAAGTTATAGAAACATTTTCATCTTTCATCCACTCTAGACACAGATAAGGCAGAAGTGCTATAGGAAGAAAATGTGATGTAATTACGTAGTTCGAACTCCTATTGGCTTCTTGCACTTTTGTCCCTCTCAGGTTTTCCATTCACTCTTTGCCGCTTCCACCCAAGCTGCCCCTGGCTCTAACCGTTCACCCAGTCCCACCCTTCCCCGCCTCCTCAGTAGTCCTCAACCAGACCCAGTCTCCTTGGCCGACCAGTTGATTCCCTCCCCAGGCAGAGTTTTCTTTTCTCCCCTAATCTCCCTTACACTTCCAGTTTCCAACTGGCCTTTCGTCAAAGTCTACTCCCCACCACGCTTGGTGGTGGAGGCAGAGGGGTCTGCAAGAGAGCTGAGAACAGAACAGGCTCCTGCCTTCAATTCAGGCACCTGGAGTTGGACCAGGGCTGCTTTCAGCTGCCCTGCCTTGAATAACAAGACTGCTAAAAAGAACAAGATTAGCAACATGCTAATTGAAGACAGAACACCTTGACATTTTATCAGCAGCACAATAGTAAAACTTGATCTGCAATTGAAATTTGGCCAACAAAAATAGATTTGCACAGAGAAAGTGAAAAGTCGCCTTTCAGCCACAAATATCACATGCCAAGCTCCTGATCTAAAGCACAGAAAGCACCAGAGTTTCGTGCTCTAGAATAAGGCAGACTGATGGAAATTTTCAAGGACAAAATAGGTTATTTTTGTCTAGCTCATTTCTCAAAAATGGCTGAAATGTTTTGGCCAAAAAGCAACGGGGGAAAAAAAAGCAGTCACATATTGAAAGACAGTTGACTGGCACCTTCATAAGCCTCACAAATATTTAGCGTCATTTCCTTCAAAACTGTAAATGTGTTAGCACATCACACTAGTGTGAAAGTCTCAGAGATAAACCTGTTTACATGTAAGCCTCACCATTTTTGACCACTGCTACAATGACTATTCTGTTCTAATCTGGTACAAAAATGTGGCTTTAACAGAAAATACATTGATAAACTGAACTGTAAGAATGAAAAAGTTACTCATTATGAAAGAGAAGACTTACTAGTTCTTTCCTGTTAACAGACTGTTAAATATAAAGGGTAACAGATACAACTTACAGGACTTCATAATTATTCGATCTTGCTATCCTGAAATGCATTTCCCCTTGGCTGTTGAAAAGCTGAGATAACACAATTCCAGGTAACTGACAGTTAGTCTATCCAATTTAAGACCTCATATAAACTTGTGAGTCCTGTTGTTTCCTGCACACTCAAATAAATTTACCTACAAGTTCTCTGTAAGCATGAAAGCAGAAATTCATGTCTCCTCCCACCAGAGGTACTTCCTCAAAATATTTGCTTCTGCTTTAAGGAATGTAATTTTTAAAAAGCACTTTCAAAGGCTGCATGAACAACCAACCAAGTTTGCAATGCCACTGGAAAAAGTCCTTAGTAATTTGGAGTCTTGAATACTTAAGATCACACAAAACTCCATCTGCTGAGTCAAAGATATGGTGACAATTACTATGACAGCAGAAAGTATAGGATTTCATCATTTTACCATAGCAATTGTAAGCACTCTTAGATAGTACTTACTAGAAAATGATTATACAATCTTTTAACTTCACCTAACTCTTAATATTTTTTTATGACCTGACATTCTCAGAATCTGTCAACAAAAGATTTCCTGTATGATTGATTTATGGAGTGAGGTCCAGGTACAATACATACTATTTCAGACTGATAAAGAATTTATGGGTCTCTAAACATCAGAGCTTTAAACACATGGTACTTGCCTTCTTGGATACGAACCAGAATATTCAACAGCCTGCAGGAGAAAGTCCACACAGTGTTAAATAGGCATAACATATTATTTTATTTGTAACTTTATTTATTGAGAATTTATTTCCAGATTTAGAAAACTGAATGGCCCTTTCCCCACAATGACCTCTGTGCACATCCTGGGGCTCTCACCAATGGCCTGATCGCAGTGCAGTAATAAAAAAGGACAACAGCTTTCAGTTACCTCTCTGCTCACTTACGGCAAAGTGGCTTCAGCCGTAGGGAGCTCAGCGTAGCCTAACTGCCTATATAATTTTCTCACTTTTCAGGCAGCAACAGCGGCAGTGTAGGCACAGGTGCCAGAAGAAATGCGTTAGAATATGTAATTTTGCAGAGGCTTTGGGCTCAGCTGTGCACAGCAGCCCTGGGGCCTCTGTTCTAAAGATAAAATATTTCCTGAAAGACTGAAGAACATCAGTGTGTGATTTTGTTCCTTCTATAATAAGTAAGAATAATACTTAATTTCATGCTTCCCCTTTCAAGTTCGCAAAAGTATGTAAGCGTTCACACATGCACATTTGCTTTGGCCTAAGTACAAGCAAATGAAATTTTTCATGAGAGGATAACTTTTTTTCTGAGTATTTTTCCATGTACAAAGACAGGCGATAGAAAGAAAACGCCAGCTTAATCCTAGACTTTACCAGCTGGCAGCAGACATAGCTTCAGTTCATTTATTTTGGAATAGCAATACATTTTTAGATTTTTGGACAAGATGGCTGTCTATTCATATCACTGTGAATAATTGATCAACATTTTGCACTATTTAGGAGACAAAGTCACAACACGAAGTGGACAGGAACTGGCACCCACCGACCACACAGACAGTTTTTCTATACGTTTCACCAAACAAGCAAACATGTCCTAAGGAATACTGCGAGAAAGTGACTGTTACCAGCATAACTGAGACCTGTTCCTATTTTGTGATATATTACCCAAGTAATTTGAATTAATTCTAAAATCTGCATAGACAAAACGCTTTTTTCTTTTTTCAAATTAAAAATTATTTTCTGAAGTCTTTGGATTTTCTTGTTTAGTGATTTCTCCCCTCACAAGGACAGGCTTCACCACACCAAGGGAGAGGCCAAGCATTCCAAAGGTGTTATGATTATATCCATAGCTTTGCATAAATTGAGAAAGAGCAAGGGGAAAATGCCAATAGAAACAAAAATGAAGAAAAAAGTTGACTTGCTCTTCTTTAACTTGGGGAAAGGTCGATATGAAACAAAGATACTGTCAGTCAAGAAGGTGAAATAAATAAAATGATAAGGACTTTTACAGTGTAAGACAGATGCCTCTTGGCAGAAAAATATATTAAAATATTTATGGACAGCTCATTCAAAATATAACAAACATTAAATAGTGAAATGTGCCACTATGCCTGCCAAATAACTAGACTTTTAATCTTAGTGCCATTTTCACTCATTGGAAATCTGATGGGCTGCAGATTGTTTTTTTAATTCTTTGATCTAAAAAGTCAAGGTAAACATGCAAATGCCAGTTTAATAATCTTGAGAAATTAACAGCTATTTTTTCTTAATTAAATTTAGTGAATTCTAATTTTCAGCACATCCCAAGGTTCTTTATTCTTTTAATGCATAGGGGTCTTGTAACTAACGTAAACATATCTTACACATCTAAGACATCCTTCAGACCAAAGAATCCCAAGCCAGTGAGATTATAAATACTTTCACCTTATTTCCCTCATGATGAGAGGAGTACATTTGTGTGTACACAACCACTGTGTAGCTACTATGATATCCCAATACCCTTGAGATTTTCTGCCAGTATAAAGCAGTGCAATTCTAGGTAGTCCAAGAAGAGGCATCACCAAGCTCTGCTGTATACTGTATGGGTCACTCCCAAAAGAAACCCACGAGAAACACCTTTTATGGCACATGAGATACAACCTTCCCAGCTTAGAGAAAAAGAGACTCACAGGTGACAGAAGCAAAGATCATGGCAAGCCCTATGAAGAAGAGAAGTCAAGATATACTACGCTTTACACAGGCTGCAAACATACAGCTCTACACTAAAGGTTTCGTATGTTATACCAGATCTCTCATTTCCTAGCAGTCTAATCTCTTAAAGGCTAGAGCTTTCCCAAAGCAGATTTGTTTCATGTGAGTGACACTATCAGCACCAAGAAAATTGTCAGTATTTGGACACCAACGTGTAAGATCTGAAGACCATGGAGTGAAATGAGGAAAATTGCTCCAGGAGGTAGCCAGTGTCTGGTCCACAGAGATGACAGGCCGTTACTGCTGATTGCCAAGGCTACAATCACCACACTCTTAAAACCTTATCTCAAATCCAGGAGGATCAGAGGTATCCAGTCTACCTAAAAGCATGGTACCACCAGAGCCACCCGGCACACGGGGCATTCTTTGCTCCAAAGAGCAGCCGCTGAGTGAGAAGATCTTCTTCCAGTGTTGCCATCTGGCTGAAGAGGAAACTTGGTTTTGAGTGCGGCCAAGAAGCGATGACAAAAAGAGGTGGTGAGTATAAAATCAAATTCCTACCACTGCTGCCCTCTGCCATACAGGATTTTCATTTTTTCTCTATTATCCACATGAAATAATTCTATCAACTATTTTATTAAGACAGAGATTTTTGAAAGCTGAGAAAATTAACAGCTAAGAGGTATAGGGAAAAGACAGGGAAAAGAGCTAAGTATTAACTAAATGGCTGAGAGACTAAACGCCCATATTCTGAGCCATTGTACAGCGGATCCAATCCAATACTGGTTAAAAATCTCAGGTGTTCCCAAAAGCCTCTAATTCAAGGGCAGACCCTGCCTGATTTAACAGCAATGGAGATGTCTGACGGTGCTAACAGCTCAAACATTTAAGGCTACTAAGCATGAAATCTTTGGCAGAAATGAGCAGAAATATTTCTCTCCTTGTATAAATACACATACACATACTTCTTGAAGCTATGCAAGCCTAACACTTCTACATGATTTGATCAATGCTAACTCAAACAGTATTTACTATGGATACTGTTGATAACAACTGAAGTCATAAGTAAGTTCCTCTAAACTATTACTGCCTAATGGATTACATATTAGACAAGCAAAGACAAAACCAGTTGTCACACTACTTTCATATTGCAACATTTGCACTGTCATATTGCAATATTTTGTCATATTGCTTTCATGACATAAAAAGCCCATGAGTACTGGAAAAGTCATATATTCGCCGAATGATCAAGTAAGTGGCATGTCACTTCTAAAGGTCCAAATATATCTGTGCAGTTTTGCATCTTCACTCCATTGATTTCTCCCCTTCTCTCATGCGCACTCAAACATATTTGACACCACTCTCAAAGAACTCTGGTCTTTTAACCCCTCCCTGTTGCTCTTGCTGGCATGGTGGGCCAAGACTTCTCTTAGTTGGGTTACAGTGAAAGCATCTTGTCTAGAAATTTTAAATTGCAAAATAAAATTTCCGCTGTTAGGAAGTCCCCCAGACACACTGAACTAAAGGAGGAGCAAATCTACAAATTTTTCATGGTCTTCACTTCTGAAAAACATCTGTAGGATGCACTGAAGGGCACTCGGGAGATGGAGGCAGGACTGGGAGCATAGCAAGCAATACGGCCGGGACCTGCACACCCTGTGGCCACGGGCAGGACGCCTTTGGGACGGAGCATCCTCCCCACCGAGCTTCAGAGCAGACCCTGACCCGCAGAAGCCTTTGGGAACCAAGCTCCTACCACAGTTAACAGCTGCCGGGTACCTATGTGCATTTTGGACTCTAATCCCAGAAAAGTGGGAAGCCAGACGTACAGTCAGGCAGAACGGCTCCGTTAGCCAGTTCACACACTGGGGCTGCACAACGCTGCAAAGCAAAGCAAAACATGTACCTAGACTAGAACCATATTGTTTGAGAGGTCTGCAGCTGGGGGCAATGGGATGGTTACAACACTCCAATTCATTCTGGGATTCATGCCCTTTCTACTCCCTTCTCCTTCTGTTATGGCCATATCGGGGTTCATTTTGAAGCAGGCCAGCATCCAGTCTGCACAGGTCGTTTCATTCTAGTGAAGCCAGTAGTACCCAGGAAATGGCCAGTGTTCTGACATCATCATATATCATGCAACACAACCTATTTTGCTTACCAGCAACCTAAGGTTACGGTGTTCAAAAGCCACCATCTCCGCTAGGGACTGATGAGAATAGAGGAGTTCTGTCTCCTCACCAGAACAAGTAATTGCAGAAGATTCCACCACTTGGATTAAAAAAATACGACTTTATAATCCCACTATCACTATTATTGCCTAATAATGTTATTTTTCACCCTGAATTTGGTTAAACCTGTGCAATAATCTTGGACAGAATGTTGTATCTATGTAGTCTTCATGGGAAATTAATGCATACCATCAAATGTGGTCACTATAAAATATAACAGGTAAGAAAATAATAAAAAAAAGTGTTACTAAGTCTCGTCCTATGAATTTTGTAACACAGTTCCATCTACAAGTAATTTTAACCTGTAACCAAATAGCTGTAGTTGGTGCTTTAGGTACTGCTTCAGCTTCCTACCTTAGTTATTTATGTCTCTGCCCTCCACAGCTCTTACTGCTAGAAAAAAGTTCTAACATCTAACCTAAACTTTTCTTTCCTTTGCTTCAGGCTATTATTCCATGCTTCACCATCTTTTGAGAACAAATAATTCCCTTCCTTCATTTATATTGTTACCTTGAAGTTATTTATAGCCTGTGCCCATGTCCCTCGAGCTCTCTCTGTTGTAGACTATAAATATAGCTCCCTTAATCCCTCTTCATATGTTTTATCCTCTAGTATTTATATCAGATCTGTAATCTTTATATTTTCATTTTAAACTCTTTGGACCACAACTACAGACAGTACTGTAAATGAGTAGTGAAGCAAAAATACTTTGTTCATTTTAAATATGATCTGCTTACACTGATATAATTGTGAACACGCTAGTCAAGGTTGAAATGCTTAAGCTACTGTAATTGCTTTAATCTCCTGATTTTTTTAAAACAAGTTGTTTTAAATTTAAAATTTCTAATGTTTTGTCTGAGTCTACAGATTAAACTTACAAAAGATTTAGCAAAAATTATTTTAGCCAAACGAGAGCCATGTATGTAATTTTAAAAGAAAGGGAAAGAGATATTATTTCCCCATATGTTCTCTCAGAAACTATATCCTTCATTAACAGCCACAAATCAGCCAATTTTTGTTTAAATTAGACTTATTTTAATCTCACAGACATTTAGGGAACAAATCAACTTTGATGCAAACTGACTTT
>Ga0181612_121995_pt1 | contig 12886 bp, 13 predicted proteins | sample HoacroProtozoa21_FD_119630 | JGI IMG/M metagenome (GOLD analysis project Ga0181612, IMG submission 119630) | Hoatzin crop microbial communities from Cojedes, Venezuel. Combined Assembly of Gp0051906, Gp0051904, Gp0051908 | reverse complement strand
GTGTTTGTTATATTTTTGTGTTTTTTTGATTATTTTTATTTTTTTTTTGTTTGTGTTTTTTGTTTTTTTTGTTTTCTTTTTTTATTTTTGTTTTTTTTTTTTTTTTTTTTTTTTTTTTTTTTTTTTACTTTGCTAGCCTCTCTTTTTCTATTTGTAAAGAAGGTGAATGTTGCACATCAGAAGGTGTTTGTTTATTTTTGGTCCGTCTGAGAACTGAGTGCAGCCGCTGGGGCTGCAGCCTGGCCCGTGGAGCTGTCGCCGAGGCTGGAGCCGGTGCGATGCTGGAGAAATTCATTACTGCCATTCGTGCTGGGGAAAAAGACCCTTTTGGTGAAGAACTGTTATACTGACTATGCAGGAGTAAGAAGCATTTGAAAGATGCCATATAACTCGCTGGGGAGACTGATGTTTTATTTTTAAGCTTCCAGTTTACCTCTGTAACTCAAAGTATTACAACTTGTAAATATTTACTGACATTATCAAAAAATTCTTCCAAGGTGGAGAAACAGTTTATATCAGCTGAGCATTTTGCCCTGTGTTCGTAAAAGGATTTTAAATAGTATCCCAGTAGGTGATGTTCCTTTTAGTAGTTTATTTGATTTTATTGTTTTCTGTCATTTGCACAGGCTCACAGACTTTCTTAGGTTTTGGTTACAGTGTTCACGTAATGGATGTTGTGTTTTTTCTGGTTACTTTTTACTTTATGGCCTTTATGACCAACAATGTGACTTGTGTTATTTGGTATTCAGTACTGTTGTTTGAGATGCCCTTTATTTTGTCAGTTTGCTTGTAGTATTAACTAATTAATGATTAATTGTTAAAATGTATCCCATTTTTCTTTGTGACTTACTGGTTTCTGTCTGAACCATCTCCTTCACTGCAGGTATACATTATGTAATTATGGTTTTTTTTCTACCCAAGGTGTAGATTTTAATTCTAGTTTGAAATTTTCATTTGATCTCTCTCTCCCTGGGAAGAAAACATCAAGAAAGACTCCAAGTTCTCGCAAGGTAAAAATTATTCATGAAATCTGAACAAGTTTTATACACTGAAAAACCGAAACCCTTCTAAAAATTGATCGTGCTTAGACTTTGGATTTGAAGATGCTATTTTTTTTTCTTCTTTTTTTTAAAAAAAAAACCCTTTCATCTCCCAGTACTTTAGTTTAATTAGTCCAGCACCTGAGGTCTATCTTGGATTTTTTTTCCAAGTCACAGATATCGATTTTCTACGTGCTGTTCCCTGAACTTGCTCTTTGCGTAACAGTGATGTCTGTTAGGGCGACTCCCCAGCCGCAGCCATTTCCCCTGTGGAGACCGTTCGCTGGTCTCTGCGCTGGTGAATGACGTTACCGGTATTTTCGGATTTTGTGTAGCAGAGGAATTTCTGGGAATGTTTGGCTACCCATTATACGTGATGCCGTTGGAAAGTTTGGTGTCACAAAGGATTTCGTCCTTCCCCAAGGAGTTCCTGTGCCGACATGAGGGGCTGGGCTCGCCCTGCCTCTGCGGTGACCTCCCTGCACCCCTTCCCAGTGCATCCCATTTCTCTTCCAGATCGAGGTGATGCACGACTATCAGGAAAAACGGAATTCCTTGCAGTCTTTTGTTTCAGACAGTGATGACAACCTAGATATACTAAAAGGGTAAGCTTTCACCCTGTCTGCATCACTCGGAATGATGGTTATTTCTGACCAGTCCTTGCCCAATCTGTGTGTTCCTCCAATGTGACCTGGGTGTCATCTCTTGCGCTTTTACCTGTTTTGTGATCCCTGTGGTGGTTGTCCATGAGATCACTGTGTTTTGGGCTTGTTGAACTGCACTGGTTACCTATGGTTTTTTTACAGACATAAAAATAATTCATTTTTTTTTCCTTTATTATAGCCATGTCATAAACGAGCTTATAGAAACTGAGAGAGTGTACGTAGAGGAGCTCTTCACTGTTTTGACGGTGAGTGACTTCTTCAGGTTGCTCATTACTGTTCCCTGGTGACTTGTACAAAAGGGCACCTGCCACTCTGTCAAGCTAAGCAAAAATGTGATCCAGTAAGTTTCTACTGAACTGTCAGATCCTAAGCTAGTCATAAATTTTCAAGTTTTCTCCCTAGCTTTTTTCTTTGTTGGAGGCATCTGCAGGAACAGTTGGTGTCAGGATGAGCTTTCCATCTAGAATGAGGGAGAAGCCTTCTGTTTGTACACAAAAGCACTGGTAATTAGTTTTATCAGTGCCTGGGAAAAAGTACAAAAAGCTGTTATTTTCAGCCATTCCCTAATTTCTTTTACCTTTTGGAGATAAGCTTGTGTCTAATCCTTGGGAGGATTCTGTCTCAATACTGTGAAGTTTGCGAACATATAAAGCACGTTTCTTTACACACCAGATCATAATTTCTCATACTGCCATCTTAGACACTTCTGCTTTAATCCAAAATAACTCTTGCTGATGGCCAAAACAAGTTGCCTGTTAAATAGCTCTCCCCCCTTGCATTTGTCTCACCCAGGAGCAAGCAGGATATAAATCTGTCGGACTGCAGGTAGTTACACGTAATTGCCCTGCACTGATTGGGTTGTTTTTTTTTTTTTTTGTTAAACCACTCTCTATGTGATAAATCCCTTGGCAGATACACAGATTTATTACTTTGCATATCTAGTCTAGATAGAGAAAAATGGACAGATAGACTGAATTTTTCTGAAAATAGTATTTCCTTTAAAGAGGGAACCCTGCTTGCAGTGGTTAAATATAAATGACTAATTTTCCAGGTACTTATCTTCTACTGAATCCTCAATCAACTACAAAGTGCCTGCTTAGTGTAAGGAATACTAATTCCAGCCCTAGTGAGTGTGAGAGATTAATTTGGAAAGAAGATACACTGTACATGCTGAATACATTTTTGCAAACGTTTTTGCTACTCATGTTGAAAGGGCCTCTGTTCTGTGCAGTGCTTGGTGACTAGCGTGGCCAGCGTGAGCTGTGGCTGATGGCCTTCTTCAGGTCATCTCTGCGGCGACGGTCCTGAGCTCTGGCCATGCCTTCTCCCTACCCTCCCCTTGGGACGTTTACCACATCTGGTGAATCCGTGTCCGTTGGTGCAATGACGTGATGCTGCTGAGGGGAGCTTTGCATGGTTTCCCAGTTCCACCCAACAGTTTGTGGTGCGCTGGTGGAGGAGAGGCAGAGGCCAGAAATCCTGAGGCATTGAGGAGTGCGAGTCCCTAGTGCTCAGCGGGTCTTGTACAAGAACAGCAAGCCCGTTGATTTTGCTGTTTGATCTCACGCTGTCTCTGCTTTGTAACAAGTCACCTCGGGTACTGGTTCTCGTGAGGTGGTGTGTAACTGCGTACGCCAAACAAACAAGTTGTCACTGCTGTGTCCCACGGTCGTAGCAGCAGATGTGTTCAGCCCAGCCAAGTTTTCCTCTGAGACCTCTCCCGCAGTCAGGCCATAGCGAGGAGAAGGTGGCTGCCATTTGCCTTTGGTGAGTAGAGAGCATCTCCACAGTGGTGGCCAGCCCTAACGGAGCCGCCCTGCGCCATGCTCTGCCAGGCCACAATCCCACATGCCCAGGGACTGGAAGACAGGGGTTTAGAGACAAAAATAAGGAAATAAAAGGGATGTTGCACTTTGAAACAAAGCAGATTGTTCACATCCCCTTTGCATCTGCGTTCGAGGAGATGTCATACCAGCTGAGTGATGAGCCCCTTTTGCATCCCGCAGGGCTACAGAGCGGAGATGGATAACCCCGCCATGCTCATCCTCATGCCTCCCGTGCTGAGGAACAGGAAGGATGTCCTCTTCGGAAACATGCCCGAGATATACGACTTCCACAACAAGTACGATGATGCCTCTATTCCCCTTTTTACCAGACCCATTTCCTGTAAGGATTAAATACGTAAGCCATACATTGCTCACTGCTGCGTTTTGTCTCTTCTCCCATCTCTTGCAGAATTTTCCTGCACAGTCTGGAAAGCTGCCTGGGAGCACCCGAGAGAGTGGGATTTTGTTTCCTAGACAGGGTGGGTGGCTCGTTTTCACATACAAAGCAGACTTGAAGGCCAATGTTGCTCCTGGTTTGTCGCACCCTGCAACATCTCAGTTATGCCAGTGGAGCAAGGTGCTTCTGATACACAATACCAACAGCGAGGCAGAGAGTGTAGGTGTGTGGCCAGCAGCCGACAGGGGAGAGCAGCAGTCGTGACTACACCATAGTCTTCTGTGAGTCCCAGCAGTGGTTCTTGTCCCAGACTCAATGACTTTTAGATATTACGGTTAGCATCAGAGGTATAAGCAAACTGATGGTTTGGGTGTTCACCTTATTGGGCTGCCCAGCAGATTTGCGTGCGCGCGTGTGACTTGCCTTTCGGCTTCCCTTGCAGCGAGAGGATTTCCAGATGTATGAGAAGTACTGCCAGAACAAGCCCCGGTCGGAGTCCCTGTGGAGGCAGTGCTCCGAGAGCACCTTTTTCCAGGTGAGCTGGTCGTTCCTGCCGAGGCAGGCATCGTCCTGGGACACTCGCTTGTCCTAAACGCCCTCCTCAGTGCCCTGCTGATTTGGCAGCACATTCTGTTTACCATTGCACAGAAGCCTCACAAAAATAGCAGTTGGAGTTTCTTGTACGCAAGGAGTTTAAGGCAGATTCATTGATTATATTATGTGTTTTTATAACATTTCTTTAGTTATAGGCACCATATGATATTATTACGTGAAATCTTCGTAGTCATCAAACTGTACTAGTCATGCTGTTGGCATAACTACTTGTAGTTGGTGCAGAACTTACTTAATCTGAATTCTTTGTTCCAGGAATGCCAAAGAAAATTAGAGCACAAACTCGGGCTGGATTCCTATTTGCTGAAACCGGTGCAGCGCCTGACAAAATACCAGTTGCTTCTGAAGGTATTTCATATTCTGCTTTGAAAGGACATCAGGAGATAGATTTGTTTTCCAGTTTATTTTATTTTTTCAATTAAAGGTTACCTGTAAATCAGCACCGAGCCTTAGATTGCGTATTGCTTAGCTTGGCCCCCCGTAGTGACTTTCAGTGAAGATGAAAATTCACATACGTGGAAAAGGAACGAGTGCTTTTAACAAGCCATTTTTTAAGGAGAGAAAGATGGTTTGAATCTGTTCAGAGATGCAAAATGGCAGAAGCACTTCCAAGAAAACTGAACCAGAGATGATCATAAGAGTATGATGAATGAAATATATTCTATTTATGCATCTCTTCTCCTCAGGTTGCTATAGTGCCTGTAGTCTTTAATGCATTTATTCTTGTTTTCTCTGTCTGAGGCAGGGCAGTGCTGTTATTCCCACTCTGTAAAGTGGGAATAACGCTGGGGTGGTGGCGTCTTGCAGCCTACCTTCTAGTCTCTTGGATGAGACATGAGTACACATGAAGCTGTAAGTGGGCACAGGAGATCTGAAATAAAAGTAATTTTATATCAAAGGTATAATTCTCTAATCTGTCTTCCACTTATTGACTTGAAGGCTGTGGAAGTTTAAAATTCTGTTCATTGTGTCTGCCAGTCTGAAGACAATCAACTGCCGCAACCTCATTTGAAGGCATATATGACATATTGGCAAACCTGAACCTTATTTCCCATTTCTTGCCAAGCAGGAAAACACAACACAAAGAACTCATCTGAGTGTGATGCCGCTCTATAACCTGACACCATCCTTAAGGAAAGCCAGAAAAAATGGTCCATGCTTCAGTGATCTGTTCCACACCTCATACTGACTGTGGTTTAGAGTGAGTCGTTTTTCCAGTGACACATGAAAAAAGAAACTCAGGCAGTGTAGGTTGCTCTTGGGCATTGGAAACTTTGGGTGAGATGGAAAAGTCTGCTTTGTTCAAGTGCGAACATGTGCTCTTCCATTTCTATTTTCAGGAGTTGCTAAAGTACAGCACGAGCTGCGATGGAGTTCAGGAACTTCAAGAAGCCCTGGTTGCAATGTTGGATTTGCTAAAGTCAGTCAATGACTCCATGCATCAGATTTCAATAACAGGATATGATGTGAGTAGATTTGGGTGATGAGAGACCTTACACAAGGCCGGATGATGCGTTGGGGATGGATAGTGTCCCAGAATGTGTGAGCTAAAAACTATACTAGAACAGCTACAAAGTGAATGGGATCAGGAAGCTCTTACAGGAGACAATCTTCCATCTGTTTTCAGGGTTTTGTAAAATATCCGCATCCGAAGGACGTATCCGAAGAAGTCGCATGGTGCCCACACTTGCCACCTTGTGGTTCTCGACAGTAGTTTTTCCAGCATGCACCTTAGGTCTCTCACGGCTCACCTTCTAATTTACCTGGGGTGTCTTCATCACATTTCTCATTCAACATTTAACTAAATACTCTCCGAGGCTGATTTTGGTCCTTGCTAGTTGAGGTGGTTCTCACTCCTGGGGCTGCTGGGAACGGTGAAGGGATGGCTTTCTAAGCTGCTGGTCCCAGTTCCTGGCCTCCTTGAGAAGCCCATCCTCGGAGACCTCAGTTCAGGCTCAAGTCTCATCTGCCCTGTCCCACTGAAGTAGCCAGAGCCCTTGACCTGGATTTCCACTGGAGCTGGAGAGTTTTTCTGTCTTCCCAGTTCTTCCAGTTACTGACTGGAACTGCAATGTTAGTTACTGACTAGCTGCAGTGCTGTATCAGAGACCTGTGCTTCCCTCCTGGCACCATGGCATCACTCCCAAAAGATCATTTGATCCTTCCAGGAAGACCTATTCTTAGAGGGACATGCCTTGGAACAGAGCTGGCCCTGTCACCAGTCATTGTTTGGACAGTCCCCTTACATTTTAATTGACGTCTTTTTCTTTCTGTTTTTATTTGTCGTACTCTCACCAGGGTGACCTGAGCGAACTGGGGAAAGTGCTGATGCAAGGATCTTTCAGTGTTTGGACAGGACACCGAAAAGGTCCGACAAAAATGAAGGATCTTGCCAGGTTCAAGCCAATGCAGAGGCATCTGTTCCTGTACGAGAAAGCCTTGGTCTTCTGCAAGAAGCGAGAGGAGCATGGAGATGGATATGACAAAACCTCATCTTACAGTTTTAAGCATTTTTTGAAAGTAAGGACTTTTTAGTTGGGGCCATTGCCATGTGTATTGTAAACCAGTAATTCTGCAGACCCACAGAGTGTTTTTCCTCTGAGATAGTGGCTTGTTTTCTGCTATTAAGGCCTGTAATGCCTCGATTCTATGGTGTGAAAGTGCCATGCCCATGACAGACTGTTGGTTGTAATAATCTGTGAGGACCCCCGCAGCTGAAGCAGCAGCTGGGAGAGCCCACAGACTCGGAGTCACATATGTGATGGCATCTGCCACGGAAACGGAGCTGCGGGCAAGTCCCAGGGAGGAGAATGTGCCTTTCCCCCTCCCCTAGTCCACTTTCCAGGAGCAGAGGCGAGGGCATGAAACTGGGGGTCCCTTTGCATCTTCCCCAGCCTCTGCCCAGCTGCTCCTGAGCCCTGTTTCCCAGCCAGGAGGATGCAAAGAGAGCTCTTCTTGTCTCGTTGCCGTTCTCCTTTGGGAGGCTCTACCTGCAGCTAGAAGTACAAGTATCAGATGAAGAGAGTAGCCTGTGGCAAAATATGAGGGATATAAACAACTCTCCCAAGCCTATAAATGCTAACTATTATCAATAAAAATCCCAAACTGCCTCTCTAAGAGAGACCTTCTGGCATACTGCGTGGGATGAGCACTTCTAGCATCAGCATTTTGTCTCGGTACTCTGCCTTGTTTTTCTCGATAAATAAAACCCAAATATTGCTGTATCTTAGAATGGAAAAAAATGGGCATTTGGAGGCAGAGCCTTCAGACCCAGATGCTGCAGGTCCATGGTCTCAGCAGGGTCCTGGGGCGGGGATGCCAGGAGTAGTCAGGAAGCCATGTAATAGTAGGGAAGTCTGTTCAGCTCTGGGGCACGTTACAAATTGTGTATTAAAAGCAAATCCCAGGCCATATGTTTAGGTACTTCAATGTTTTTCCCAAACAGCATCATTTTCTTTCTGGAGAGCTTGTTTTCCCTGTAGTACTTGTTTTACCATACGTGCTTTGAAAGAACTGAGGAGCTGGTTTGGGGAAAGCCTGCTGGGAGGAGAAAATCCTGCGCTCTGGAGTCCAGGCAATGTGGCCGGGGTTTTGCTTTGCCTCGAGAGGGCTCGTTTTCCAGTTGTTTGCGTTGCCAGACTGGGAGGTTGGGGTTAGAGGATCTGTCGGAGCCGCAGGATTACGTCCGTTTTTGGAATTGCTGTCCTGAGGGTGAAATCATGTTTCTGGGGCTTGGCATTTGCTTGATTCATGATAGTATCAGGAAATTGTTTTTCTTTGCGAGAAGGATTTCTGAGGATTCAGAATTAAACCAAGCTGTTGGGTAGGAGCTGTGTGACTGGCCAGCTGTAAAACAAACAGAAGAACCCTTCAGGACCATGGTTTTTTTACTATGTAAAGTCTTGTAGTAAATAGCTCTTCAGCTGAGAGTCGGTAACTTGGGGGATGCAGGTTCATCACTCACTGCAGTGCCGAGTAAATCAGCCGGCCTCGTGCCGCTGCGGAAGGCGATCCAGAGCGCCAGCCTAACCCACCTCAGTCTGCATTGCAGGGAACCGGCAGCTGGGGGACACTAAATCCTGGCCAGGGGGAGGACGTAGAGTGTCAAAATTTACTAATATGAATGAACAGAGCTTAAATATGTCTATTTCTGGCGCTTTTCTTCACGTCCTCAGAGGAGATCATCTACAATTTCTAATAACTTGATGCCTGGGCGGTTTTGTAGGAGCCTCTGTGTAAATTGAAGTGCCGGAGGAGATGCACAGAACTGGATATTGCAGGATATGGAAAAGGCACTCACTCTCTAGGCTGCCCTTTCAACATCCATTTGGGGTTGTTGTAAGATTTTAAGGTTCCATAAAATCAGAATGGAGCCTGATCTGTCTTTCTAGGGCTTTATGGCACTATACTGCGCAGGAGAAAATAATAATAAAAAAAAGTATTTTAAAATTTTTAAAATAAAATTAGAAAGTACTGACTGCCGTTCAGTGATGGGCCTTTCTTGCATCTGGAGGCAAACACTTTCTCAGAAGTTAAGAAGAGCTTTGCTGTTGATGCCAGTGAGGAAATGGGGAAAGCTAATTAGCAGCTTGCTTCCTATTTCCTGAGGCTGTTCATAGTCACTGAAAATGGGTGCCAACGTTTGAAAAAGTAACTAGGAACAGAAAGTTTGCCCAGCTGACCTAATCTGTAAATCCTCGTGGTCATTCAGACCAAAAGCTCTGGGGATGCACGTACACAAAGAGGAACAGCAGTGCTGAACAGATGTTCTTTCTAAGGCCTTATTTGTATTTATACTGATTTGTCTAACGCAGTCTGTGTCAATAATGGGTGATAGATGATACCGTTATTATTAATCTGTTCCAAAACATGGAAGTGGGATATTTTAGCTATTTTTGACCATCTGTTAATCAGCGATAAATTGCTGGCAAACTGCTGTAAGTGAGAAGATGGTTTATGCCCTATCAGGTGTTCAAGCATTTTTCAGCTTTCTGGCGTGTTCAGCCTGAGGGCCAGAGGTCTCCTGTTTCTGTAGAGTTTCTTGGTCTCTAGTCATGGTTTGATCTACTGATTCAACTGGGTTGTGTTGTGCAGATCTGTAACTATTTGGGCCGTTGGCGTTTCCATCCAGCTCATGGAAAGCCATCTGTGATAACGGGTACCTAGGCACAGCAGCATTCGGACACGTCTAGCCTGAAGTCTGTGTGCTTCCTGAAAGCCAGGTTTATGGCAGCTCAGGCTGTATATCCAAATATTAACCCATTTTCAGAAACCCTGGGACAATGTCTCAGGTACAGGGATGATCAGGGACCAAAAGGCATTGAACTGAAATTCCAAAAGGAGCTGAGGGCTTCAGAGATGGGTTTAAAAGATCGCTGAAAGAATGAAACGCAGAATGCAGCGAGTAAGTAAAGAATCGTATGGCAGAGATGATTATGTAGAAAAACAACGTGCCATGCATTTATAAAGTTTCATATGTCTCATTTGAGAAATTTCACGCTGAAAAAGGTATGAGATGACTTTTCAGTTAGTTCCACTGACTCCCAGATGAAAACTCCCCCAAGGTCCATTGATTGGTTTCAGAAAGCTTTTGCAAATATAGCAAGCTGGTGGAAAGTCATGGGGGAGAAGTTAGATAATGACTTTCAGTTGCTACTGAAATTAGAGTTGATGAAATGTGTTAAATTGAGCGAAAACAGGTTTGTTTAACATGCTGCAAGATGTCTGGAGTCATAGGGAAGAGGGAGAGATTTGTAGTATGTTTAATTTTTTGTTTCTTTTGCAGATGAATGCAGTTGGAATAACTGAGAATGTGAAAGGAGATCATCGGAAATTTGAAATCTGGTATAGTGGGCGAGAAGAGGTCTATGTTGTGCAGGTTTGTAGCTTCGAAAATCGAGATATTTGTATGTCCTCGTAACAGTGTTAAGGAAATGTCTCCCATTGATCTTTGTGGGATTATCAGACGTTTAACTTGCATTTCTTCTTCCTCTTTGCCCATGTCAGCGTTCACAGAGCTGTCCCAGTGGCTGGTCCTTGGTGTCCAGTCCAGAACTGTAAAAATCATCTTAAAGTGGAGACCAAATTGCCCCTTGGCAATAAAGTCTTTTATTCCAGATGAAATTGCAAATAGACCTGTAGCTGAAAAAAAAGACTTTACTGTGCTTAATAGCTGATGTGAATTGAGCTGGGAAATGGGCCTCCTGCTTTAATGGGCACGGGGCACATGTGCTCCTCTACAATGAGACGCCAGAACTGCTCCCAGAGCCAAGACTTCGCCTCCACGGTGCTATTCCCAGCAGTCGTTAGAGTCATCTCCAAAACAGTAGCCCAATCGACCTGATTTCTTCCTGATTTTTTTTCTTTTCCTTTTCGTAGCATTTTGAGTAGAAATTTATGGAGGTGAAATGTTTGCCTAATGAGATGTTCACAGGAAAACCTATTGTGAAAACACTGATTGATTTATTTTTTGTTAGTTAGTCTTCTGCCTAGCTTTTTTTCCTCCATGTTACAACACAGTAACCAATATAAATTCATAAAGCAGATGTACGTAGTCAAGTACACATATTTTCAAAAGGCAGATTTGGCCCTTTAGGTATTTTGTAAGAGAGCTAAGATGCATGCACACGCGTGCTTTTGCCTGCGCTCCCTGCGTTGTCGTGATGGCTCTGCAATTTCTGTTGTGTTTTGCCTGGATGTAGTGGGGATCGTCAATTTTAAAAGGTCAAGAATGTTTTAAATTTAGTGGTGGCTTTGGATAAAAGGGGATTTCAGATAATTACAGCATAGAAAAGTAAGATTGTATTCATACACTGTAATGGATGATTCTTATGTCAAAGTTCAGACAGTTTTTCTCTTCTTCCAGGCCCAAACAGTAGATCTGAAGATGGCATGGTTGAATGAAATCAGAAAAATTTTGTTCAAGCAGCAGGAACTTATAAAAGGTACATTTGCCCAGTTTCTCTGTGGCATTCACTCTGCGGCAGAACCTTTCCTGTTTTCACATTGCTAAGCTTCAAATCCACTAATTCTCACCAGGGAATTGATTTTTCAGAAGAAACCTTGCAGCAAAATACTGGAGTGAGGTCTTGCAGTACAGGGAAATAACCTGGAGCAGTGAAGGCCAGGCACTTATGTGAAAATGAACTACAGTACTTTCTTCTTTTCTTTTGTCATTACCTTGGGGATTATTTCATGTTTTTTATCATAGGCTTAATTCAACAAGATACATCGCAGATGCATGGTTTTAAGCATGTTATAGTCTTCAGTGGCATGCTGATTATTGGGTTTGTGCTAACGTATCATCTTAATCAGAACTAAGTCTGTGCTTTGCAAGAGTCGCTAGGTTTGCTTTTCTCTGAACAGAAATCATTAGGATGGTGCAATAAGTCTAACTTTTGAAATAATGCTTCAAGTGTGATGGTCACTAATAAAAAAATGGATTTTAAGCTGGTGTTTGACCTCCCCGCAGTGGAGAAGCAGCAGCCCAGCTCGTGCACGGACCAGCTCCCGCTCTCCTCCCAGCGGAGTGATGGGTGAGTCCCAGGAGCCAGACTGGGGGCTCTCACCGGGCACCCTCCCATCGCCGGTACCCTCCCATCGCTGGGCACCCAGTGCCTTCTGGGCGTATCCTGGCTCGGTGTGATTTCCCCCACCCTGCTTCTGCCTGGGACCTCTGGGCAGGGGGGATGCCCCGCCGCGGGGACAGGAGGGCTGTGCTGCAGCTGGTCCTTTGGTGGTGGTGGTCTGGGGACAGGGTCTGTAAGGGGCACCCTCGAGCAGCTCCTCTTCAAATGGAGACAAAGACAGTGCTCAAATTCAGAGACGATACTGTAGCAATTCTATTTCCCCTACCCCCAAAGATTCAAACCAGTCACCAAGTCCTTCTATAGAAACATACATTAAAAAGTCCCCTTATTATTTCTGACCCTGTTTTACAAAACTTCGTGGAGCTTACTTTCATTCATAAAGTAAAACTAAGATTGATTTCTCTTTTTTTAATCATTCAGAAAGCAGCAGAGAGCCTCCATAAGCTCAGAAGAGAACGACTCGGAGCGCACCAGCCCGGTGATGCTGGAGAGTGGGCTCCTGTCCCCTCAGAACAAGCCCCACAGAAGTACGGACCCTTCCCCTTCCCTCGGGGCGCGCTTTGTGGGTGCTGGGGTACCCCTAACCTGAGCTGCACCCTGTCTTGCAGGCTGGCCAGGAATGTCACAGTCCCTGGAAATCTGCGAGGGGCTGGAGGAGTGGTCGGGTAACCAGTACCTCTCCAACTGCTCGGACACCGAGGAGGAGGACGGGAACCAGCTGGTTAGTACAGAGATTCGATAGTCCCAAAGCTCGGGG
>Ga0181612_109574_pt1 | contig 12886 bp, 10 predicted proteins | sample HoacroProtozoa21_FD_119630 | JGI IMG/M metagenome (GOLD analysis project Ga0181612, IMG submission 119630) | Hoatzin crop microbial communities from Cojedes, Venezuel. Combined Assembly of Gp0051906, Gp0051904, Gp0051908 | reverse complement strand
GCTAATTAGTCTTACATTTTGCCTCCTTGGAATGAATTCCACAGTTCCTGTTTCACCCTAAGATATACTATAGTTTGACTTTGGTTCCTTTCACAACAAAATTCTTGTTAGCTTCTTCAGAATAAGCTGTGAGTGACCTCAACCACGATGAGTCTAAGAAGGGAGTGTAGGAATGTGGATTGCTATAAGTAACTGCCCCATCCATGCTTGCACCATCTAGCTTCTAGATGCTAGAAAGCATCTAGCACGGCTTGCTACTGCTGCAATCAAGCAAGCTGGCCGAACATTAACAACACTGGTGAAATCAGGTTCTCTTTTAAGTAAACTCACAATGAATGCTTTGAGCATGTACCTGAGTAACACCAATTGCCAGGCTTCCGAATCTGGAATGGCAATGATCCATCCAGTTTGTGACTACCTGAGCAGCAGCAAACCCCTTCCCACCCAGACCCACTCACTGGTCACCTCAGCGGCACCAGCAGGAAGCACCTGCTAGTAAACCAGTGCTTTTCTAGTTCGTCTCTGTTATCCTTCACTAAAGCATCTTGCACCATGCCAGATTCACCTCTTTCCAGTGGTATTTACATACTTCAGAAGCATGTTGTTGGTTATTTTGTCACCCTGCTAGCTGTCACTTTGTTGAAATTTACATTTTTCTATTGTCTCCTAAGTCAGTTCCTCCAGCCCTAGCTGAACCGAGCTCAATTTGAGTGACCTTCAGCAGATATCATTATAATTACAGCCTTCTCCTCCTGACACTTTTTATCACAGACTAACAACATTTACCCTTTCTCTAGCAGCTGAACAAGCTGATGAGCTCTAAGTGTAAAAACAGAGGGTCTCCTCAGTGTACCTCAGTGAGAGGGGGTCTTGGAGGTAATAACAAGGATGTAGTGTGTGGCTTTGCCCCCTCTCTGAAAAAAAAGCTAACTGAAAAACAGTTGTTTTCCTGCTGTCAAGAAATTCAATCAGTAACAGGCAAGAAATAATCCTCTTATGTAACAGGTCAAATAATAATAAGGCATCAAGGGTCTTTTAACTTCAATAAAAATTGGCCCTTGATAAGTGGCATTTTAATTACGTGATCAGATAATAAAATAATACATGCCTGAAAACTTATGTCCAACCCATGCATCATTAATGTCCTAAATTAACCCTGGATGATAGGGTAGAAGTTAATCTTAGATAGAAAATACCCTACTGCACATTTTTCACATGCTGGTTTTGGAGTTTTGAACTGATGGTTCAATTTGGCAAAATAACTGACATAGTGACATTAATCTAGCCCATAAAATCAACAATAAAGGTAACAAATGCTTTTTAATCCACACCGTAATGGTGCCATAACCCAATAAAATGTCAGGAATTTGAGGATTAGACTTTCATATTGCTTTAGCACAAGTATTCCCCCAAGGTTCGTGGACGTTCATCTAGATCTCTAGCTGGGATGTGGGTCCCAAAATGGCATGTGTCTCTCATGAACCAAACAAGACAGCCGCTCTCCTGAACTGAAGCACCTTTCTTTCAAGACCGGATGAATTTGTCTCTATGATTTTGGTTTCTGGTCCAAGGCTAGCTGGGTGACTATTTCTCTCTTTTTATTCTTGAATAAAAGACGTCTTGTTTGCTGTTTTTTGAACCACAGTCTTGTGCTGCAGTATCTTCCTCACCAGCGCCCCGAGGACATCTGGTTCCCTGGAGCGCGCGGTGCAGCCCACACAGAGTGCCCTGCCTGCCTTTAGCAGTGGGCTCTGCACCGCGGTGAGCCCCCACGCCGCACTGCGTGTAGAGAGCAGCAATGCTCACCTGATAAATCTGCGTTGTTGGGGAAGACGCTATAAAGCCCGGGGAGCTGACCTCCTAGGGGAGAGTCTAATGCAAAAGGAAGACACTCCCTTCCCGGTTAAGATGGAGCTATGGCTGGGGTGGGGGCTGACCCAGAAACAAGGCCTTAAAACCCAAAGCCAAGAGCTATTAGCAGAGCTGATTTGCTCTATGAGAGAGCAAAGCCAGCCTGGGGTGTGTGAATGCTTCGCTTGGGGAAAACTACAGCTGCAACAGCTTCTCTCCTTGCAAGACCAGTGCTCATCTGGCTCTTCTTCCCTCTTCTGGTAGTCTGGCATAGGGGGATCTCAGACACCACAACTTTTATAAAAGAGTGAAGCCTGGGGTTGGTTGGAGAGGGCCTCGTTTCACCTCCGCCAATCCTGCTGCATCACTCACTGGCAGGCTTTTCAGCCCCAGGGGAGAAAAGGTACAAGATGTCCTCAGGGAGGTAGCAAACACCATTTTAATCCTGGGTACAGCTGGCTGAAAAGTTGGCCTGAAGAGAACGTTTCTAAGGTCTGGACTTCAGTATATGCTTGCTGCTAATCTGTGAAAAAACACATCTGGAGTGTTTTTTTCAAGCATTGCTATGAAACAGAAATGTAGATTAGACAGGTTTAGGCATGAAGAGACTGATCTAAAGACAGTGCTTCTGTACTTTAACTTGTGTATCAAATATTTGAATATGCCTGTCCGACAGGAAAGTGCTCTCAGCTGATTTGAATTTTTATTTAGTGACCTTCAGAAATAAAAAAGGAATTAAGAAATAAAAACAATCTGTGCAACAAGATTTTCATCTGTGAACTTTTAAGACTACTTGCATTTAGTGGTATTTGTTGGAGCAAAATCCCTTAAAAAAGAATAAACTGTGCTGGTCAGAAAACTCAGTGCAAGTCATAAACTCCAAAGGCATAGCTCCAGTATTCAGCCACTGGGCCCTAAACAACACGAGTCTAATCTAATGTATAAATGTCTCCAAAGCATTTATCACTGTAGTATCTGGGCCACGCACATCGATTTTGGAAAATAGTGGGATCTGTCCAGAAGAGATGATCAATTTCCCATTCATCTGCTGTGCTGTCCTTTGGCTTCACTTTCATTTAAAATAATAGAAGTTATTCTGTGATCACAAGCATGTAATTCACAAGTGTGTTGTCCTAATGTGATTTTGATGCCGGCATTCAGGTTAGATTCACCAGGGTTTAGATTTACTTTTCTGCAGCTCCCCAGACGTTTCCCAAGAGTAGAACCTCTGGCTATGTTGCTCCATTCATGTCCTGCTGCTCCCAAACATCAGACTTGGGTATCAGCAACCCCAGGAGTAGAAGACAAAGATGTGCATCTGTCATCTCTTTATCCTGGAGAATGGGAAACTATTGGGGACCTTCAGTGTTCTGTGGGGAGACATAGACCAGACAGGGATGGGACTGGCCTGGCCTGGCCTGGGGGTTGTTCTATTTTATGCCTAAAGGGAGTATAAAAATCCTCATATCATCCAGGAACCAGCAGAGTCTGCATCTCCCAGCTTCCCCAACCCCTAGTATTTTCTCTAACGCCCTGTCTCTGATGCTGGGTGCAAGCAAATGCAATGTCCAAATGCTGAAAGATATGGAAGTTACCCCCAAAATGTACTGTGCACCCCCAACTGGCAACCTGCAGGTACAAGAAGATAAGGGTAAATTTATTCATTAGAAGGACTGGTGCCCAAATGCCCAGGTGCCACTCTTGTGGCAATGTTCCTTCAAAAATAAAGCAAGCAAGCAGTGAGAATCAGAGTGGTTCTGAAGTGCGAAGCATATAATAAAAATTATTATTCATTAATAGCGCTGCTGGAAACTCCCTTGGAACCGTATCTGCCAGCAGTGATATCTGCATGTCAATCTAACTCCCTCTTTTTATTCTGTAGCAAAAAACTGCATTATTGCTCTTGCCACCGTGATTCCCTCTCAGGCTGCTCTAACATGTCCCTCCTTTTGGGATAAATCCCCTCCCACGCCATCTGTCTTGCTCTCCAGTTCCTCCTCAGTCCCCTGCACTGCTTCCCACACACAGCCTGAGCCAGGGGGTCCTCAGCACCCTGCCCGAGCCTGCAGCGATAACCGTTGTGCTGAGGGACGTTTTGGAGGCCACCGACACCTCTGTTGGCCCAGAGGACCTAAGTCATGTGGCTGAGATAGTGAGGGACACTGGTGGAGCGTGTCTGCGCCATCCCTGCGGGCTCAGGCTCTGCCAAACGTACGAGTACACTGTGTGTTTCCTCCCCCCAGTGCAGAGCGTGCCTGTCCAGGACAGCACACTCGTGGGCACTGGCGTGGGACATATCAGAGGGGCGTCAGGTAACGACGGGACCCGGCGTTTACTTCACACTGTACCCTATGTTTGATCCCTGCTGTTTTGGAGGATGCTGCCCACCGGTGAGCTAATGAGACCACTCTGACCTCAGAGGACTGGCAGAAAAAGGTTTAATTACAGAGTGGCTGCAGAGCGGTGGCACATTTGGCAGAACGAGGGAATGTGGTACTGTCTCCAAACCATTCGGACGCCCACACAGCTGAAGCAACCGAGGGTATGGGGTAGCATCTTGTCAAAACCCTTAGAGGAGGACAGATAGATTTGCTGTATTTCTAATTAGCATCATCTAGCTGCTCTTAGGCCAAGTTTGTCTCCAGCTTAGTCCCTGCGCTTGAAGTTTTTTACTAGACAGCGTCTTCCAGGTGCTCTGATCCAGACACCAGCTCTGGGCGCGTTTCCCCAAATCAGGTTTCACACTCGTCTCTCCCCAGATATTAACTAGAAATCTCGTGTGCTCCCACGGCCAACGGGCAGCGCGGGGGAAAAGGAGCTTCCATCACAGCCTCCGTGGGGAGAGCTGGATGCTGTGGCAAAGGAGGAGGCCTCATGGAAAGCAGGCTCAGGGCACCTCCAATGTACAAAAGCCAGCAGGTAGCTCCCAGTACGCTGGATGCAAGGAATGGAAAGGAGTAGGAAGTGTGAGCCTGGGCCAGCGTGATATGACACCGGAGAGCAGTGACTGCAAACGCTGCCCTGGTTCGGGTAGGAGGATCCCGTGGGCGAGGGGCGCAGGGCAAGCGAAAGCGTGTTTGATCTGGTTTCCTTTCAGACTGCAGCTCTTTGAAAAAGCCTGCCTACACTTGGGCTGCGTTTGGCAGGGTGGGTGTCCGGCAGGGAGCCAGCGCCACGCCACACACTCTGCCTTGGCAGGATGCAGCCAGGCAGACGGCGCAGTCACCAATTAATAGCAGACAGCAATATTTAAACTAATCATTACAGGGATCAGCATAAAACAAAACTCTTATTAAAATTAACAACATAGCCACTAAAACTGATGCTGTTTCCAGCTATTCATTATAGCTAACAAGTGAGTCGAGCCAACAGCACTTGACCTGGGCTGGTGTCGTTTTTAGTTTCATGTCTTCTGGAGACAAGGCTTACCCAGTTTCAGATGCTCTGTGGGCACACCGACGTAACCAACTGGAGTCGTGCTAAGCGGGAAAGACCCTAGTTCATTTTGCTGCCTCCCATTACGGCTCCAAAACCACACATCCACATCACAGCTTCACTAGCCGTGAAGTCTGTACCAGCGCAGTCTGTGGTGCAATGCACCACAGAAATTTGGAGCGCTAACAGCTGGTAGGCCTCCTGTCTACTCTGCAAACGGAGCACCCTGGGTGGCACAGCAGTGTGTGACTCCAGCCTCGGGTCCAACAGGAGGGAAATGGCCCTGAGCTGTGTCCAGATGGGTGCTTGAGTGCAACTGCAAGACTCCAAGTAAGGATGCAAAGGGAATTTACACCAAGAATCCCCCCAGCACACTAAATTGCCAAGGTAGACACCTGTTCCTAACAAGCTTGAAACACTTTGACAGGGCATGAAAGGCTTTAAAGCTAGTCAGCCTCCAAAATGTGTATGCAAAGGGGCAGACAGACAGAGCTCTATTAATGTCCCCACTGAAGGAAAGGCTGCAATACGAATTTGCACCTCGTGTGGAGAAGTGAATCCACTCATGACAGCACCCTCAAAACAAAGCTACCCTGAGTGACTGAATTAGCACAGTGTGATAAATATTTAACCCCTCAAAGAGGGTGTTCCTGCCCCTCACCTAATGTGATACGAACTTGTGATGCATCCTTTCCTGGTCCACTGCAAACACACAGTGAAACATTTGCCTCAAACGCTTTTATACTTTACCTTGCATTTGCAATAGTCTAGAAGAGCACGCACCATCATTTACCATGTCATTTACGGGGGAAAAATTTCCAAGAGGCGGAGTTAGTACAACAGCGGATGCTAAACTGTCAAAGAACACCGCCATCAGATTTTTTTTTAACCTTTGTATCCGTCTATCCGCATCCTTCATTTAACTTCCCACTCTCCCTCCTGTACTCCCTTGAACTCTCCACTTTTTAATCCCAACGAGGTCACACTTTTGCTTGGTGGCTTCAGATCCAGCAATCTCCCTGCCGACCTCCAGCCAGATAATGGTTCGACTCCTTAATGTTCCCAAGGTCGCTGGATGTGTCAGCTCCCCCCTGACCTCCAGGGTGCTTTCAGTCTCTTCTGAGTTGAAGCTAGCAGCCACCTTGGTCTAAAACCTCCTCGTCAGCTGCGCTGCAGTAGCACCAGGAGGGCCCAGCGAGGATCAAGGCCCCATTGTCCTCAGAGCTGCATAAACACCCGGTGAGAGACAGCTCCTGCCCTCCCGAGGTTATGGGCTGGAAGGGAAAGCAGGCAGGCTGCAGGCGAGTGGGAGACATGTAAGCGGAGTATTCATGGCGATGCTAGTCACATCGCTTGTTAGTGTCTCTCTCTTTTTTTTTTTTAACTCCCCCCTGAAACGAAAATAAAATAAATTGTTGGCTTGTTTTTGGGAGTGTTGTAAATTACTGTTTGCAAAAACGATCATCTGTTTCCATCCACTTTGGTCCAGCGCCAGCACTGCTCCAGGCTGCGCTTGCTGAGGAGGTCCTGCGGCGCTGCAGGAATAGCGCAGCGCAGAAGCACCGGAAGACGAAGGAAAAACACTTGGTCGCCCACTTGCCCCGTCAGAGACAGCTGCAGTCTAGCAATGAGCCCACCAACAGCAAGCTGAATGCAAGGTAGCCCAACGTGTCCTGTCAGCCGCCAGCCTAGGGCTGGGGAGGAGGGAGGGACTACATCCCTTCACTCACCCTCATTACAACCCAAAAGGGAGGGAGCATCCCAGCCAGTTCACAGAACATACACCTGCCAGGGGAGAAGGAAAGTTTTGAGAACTGGAATAATCGCTCTGAAGTAGGGTACAATATCACTTCAGCCTAACCCTAAGAAGAATGATTTATTCTCCTCCTTCTTGGGCAGCAGAAGTGTACCACCGTCACAGCACTGCAAGGACGAAGGACAGCGTGTCCTGTCCTGATGCAAAAAAGTCCTACCCTTAAAGTGAGGCTTCAGAATGGTGTGTGAGAGTTTGATTTGCATCCAGAGTGGAAACATGCTTGCCAGCCATCAGGCTGATGTGATTTGAAGCAGCTGAGATATTAAATGCACTAAACCAGAATGTATAATAGGCATGCTGGCAGACCTTTAATTATTGTCGTGCTTGTGGGCACTGATATCATTCAAATTAAAAGCTTTCCCCACTACTTGCATTTTTTTTAATACATTGATGTACTCTGCACTGATGGATCGTCCTCTCTTGTCCTTCTCTCACAAAATTCTTGGCACAATTTGCTTCAGTGCAGAAATAAAAATTATTGGCACTCGCCATATTTTTGGTGCTTTTTTTGTTTTGTTTTAAAGCGTGGACCCGGACCCCCTAACTGGAAGAAAGGTTCGACGAGTTTGGAGAGGCAGTGTTGATTCCTCAGTCACCAACCCTCCTTCTCAGAAAAAGCACATTATTAATAGCAAGACTGAAGCGCCGGTGCAAGCTTCCCTAGAGCAGCGCCCTTGATAGCACTGGCTGATGACATAGCGAAGTTTCCTTCTTGTGTGCTGCACAGATGCTCTAATTTTCCTCTCCCAGCTGGTCCAGAGACAGATATGTTGGGCCAGTCCAGTGCTCAGATACAGCAGCGAAAAGCTCGAGAAGCTCCTCTGAAGCAGCTTCTCTGTTTGCACCATTGTCACTGATATCAGAATCTGGCTCCTTGTCTAGTACCGTCATAAGGCTGCTCGCTCGCTCGCTCAGTGTAATTTTGGAACAAGTGGAACTGTTTTCAGCAGAATGAGCACAGTACCAGCACGAAATATTTATCAGAAAAGTTGCTCACACACTCTCCTGAGAAGGAAAAAACATAAGATAGGGAGAGGAATATTCTTCTTTATTCCCCTGGATGACAGGCATAGCACATCATACCTCCACTGCATGGAGACTCATTTGCAGGGGATGGCAGTGCTCATGTCTTCCACACGGCTTCCAAACTACAGGCCCTGATGTGTCACTGCTGCCACAAAACTCCTTTCCACTCTTGCTACTTTCTGCAGCTCCCCTTGCTGTACATGCTACGCAGCTCGTTTTAGCTTTGGGGCAGTGACGGAGCACAGTCAGAAAGGTACATGGGCTCAAACCAGGAACGAAAAAGGGTCTGCCTGGCAGTGCTTGCCCCTGCCTCACCTCTCCCTAGCTCCAAGCCTCAGCCTTGCTGCAGACACCAGAGCAACGCTGTTGTCTCAACGGGAATGTCACACATGCAGCCTATTTTATCCATTGGGGACTTGGTCTAGCTGCCTGCATGTAGAACCTGAAGCCAGAAAACTCCTATGATTATGTACTCCATACTTGTCTGCAGCACTAAATCTTTCACTGGCCTTGGGCAATTCACTTCACCTTTCTGCATCAGTTTCCCCATGTGTAAAAGTGAGAGAATGCTTACTTTCCTTCCATGGATTTTGCAAGGATTAATTAGTCAACTGAGTTTGCTTGAAGGGTAAAAAGCATTTTACACATGTTAAGTATTGTTGTTTCTTCAGGACAAAAATCCCTCCCTCCACTTTACAGAACTGATTTTAAAAGCTCAAAACCAAAGAAAAGAAAAGCTGAGGATACTGGCTAACTCAAAACCAGCAGGATGCGGGAGTGCTGAGGAAGGGAGATCATCATAACATGGAAAGGGTTGCAAACACAAAACCTTTCAGCCCTTTGGAAGCCAGATGAGGTGAAGATGAGCAGCATGTAGTGGACAAGTAGGATTTCTTCCTTGGTTCCTGGCTCAAGCCCAACGGAGTCAGCAGCCAGCTATCCTGACTGTCTGGTGGCCTCTGAATCTAGTCAGCAGGCAGCAGGCATAGCATGGACCTTACTGGAAAACACACTATCCCAGCTGGGCTTCTAGAAAGGCAAACAAGTTCAGTACTGCTTCAGGTGTCCTTCTGAGAGAGATCAAGGAAAGGCAAGGAAATTTGCACTTTGCCTGCCTAGGCTAGATTTAGCTTTTGGCATTAAAGGCAGTATCACACAGCTATTCCTCTTGCTTCTCACCAGCATTAAATTAAAAGAATTCAAAAGTAAATGCCCAGAACGCAAAAGGAGATGCTGTCACAGAGAAGATGAGAATCTGCTCAGGAGATTAGGATGAGCAGCAGCTCCTGCCAAAAAAAAAGCAAAAAGGGGGAGGAAGAAAATGAAAAGCAACAGCTGTCCTAAGGTGCCATTTAAAGAGGTAAACTTAGCAGAACAAGACCAATCACGCTAGTTACTCCTGAAAGTGCTGTTCTGCAGCTTCTCAAGATGCTACAGCTGCTTGGGCACAAAGGCAGCATTGATGGCATGTCTACAGCGACAGCCAGACAGTCTCTTCTGCATGTAGTCATGTCTCTGGGGGGCATCCCTACCCTCCGGTCCGCCTTCCCACCAGAGTGTGGTCTTTCCAGATGTGCTGAAGGAAAAGCCCACGCGTACACTTTCTATCCCAGAGCAGGAAAGGTCGAGAATAAGTATGCTATACTGCCTACTCATTTCGCCCAAAGTAAAATGGAGGAAATTTGTGCAAGCTGTTTTCCTGCCAGACCTGTCAAGAAGGGATTTAAAGTCTATCAGCGACATGCTAAAGAGTACTTGCTCACTGACACAACTGGATCCAAAAGATGGTGTCTGCTTATAGCCCGAGCGACGTGAGAGCGAGCAAAGCTGAGGCTGTATCATCAACAACTGGCAAAAGAAGAGATGCAGGCATTGCAGTGTTCTGCTTTTTCTACCCTGCATAGCCCCTCTCATAGCTGCCACTCAGCTTGCTCATGTCTGCCCCATCCCCCTTCTCTCCTTCCCTGTATTGGTACCCACTGTGCCGAGGTGTATTTACACCTGAATTGCTACACACATTCTGGCTCTAAATGCACTTAGTCATCCTGTATCTTCTTGGTTTTATATCAGTATAAGTCTAGAGTAGTCCTAAGGGAGATTCACCAGGGCAAAGTGAAAAATGAGTGCAGTTGAAAAGAGGTCCAATTTATAGAGGCTGAAAGCTGATTTGCTTTAGAAGGGAGGCTAAGCCAGTCAAAAGTAAGACGCTTCCAGATTTCAGGACTTCTAAGAAAGAAGTTTTTAGATATAAAGAACCGGCTGTCATAGGCAGTGTCGGTGACAAAAGCAATGGAAGTATTGACTGGCTCCAGCTGAGGACCTGGCTAGGTGGAATTAACGCTGTTCTAAAGAACAACCCTGCATGAGTTTACGGGCAGAGAACAGTGCACGTGACAGTTCTTGGTGTAGCCTTCCAGGGGAAGTGTGGGCCTGAGATGTGCCCTGTATTCACAGATAGGAAGGGCAGACGTGAACTGGCTGTGAGGCATCTGCACGATGTTCTCCCCATTCTGGTTTAGCCTAACAAACGTAAGTGTTTATGGACTGCTGTCTCACTGATATTAGCAAACAGTTCTTACTATTGCTCACCATGAAAGAAGGAGAGAAGTTAAGGCAAAAAAAAAAAAAAAAGAATATACATACTATTAAGACACTGCTGGAGCCTGAAGTCAATATTGCCTGCTGTTCACAGAGGTGCTGCTTCTGTTTGAAGGACCCTGCGCCTCTTCCTTTATTGCATTTGCAATTAGCTTTCCATACATATCTGCTCCTGACCTTGAAAGAATTTCCCCTCCACCTCCAAAGGAAAATGATTTTGTAAAGAAATTGCTTCCAGAATCACAGTTCTTTTCTCATCCTTTGGTGACTCTGGCAGGCAGTCTCATGCCCACAGGCTTACTCTAGAATCTGTGCCTTGCCAAGCATCGCGTTCAGATTTTGAAGAAAGCAAATGGCACCAAAACTTCAAGCACCAAGCCCATATTTAGGCACTTGTGTAAATGCCCTTTTTTCAGCAGTGCGTAGTAGCTCCAGCTGACTTCTTTTCATTCTGCTCCTCTTTTTCACACCAAATCCCAACATAACCACAGTGTTTTGATACAATGACAGGAGTATATGCTGCCTGGCAGACTCGGACCTGTATTTCTGCATCCTGTGATGGTATTTCTCTGGAAAGGCTGAAGGGCAGAAAAGTGAATATCCCTGGATCTCACAGCCATTTAACACAAACAGAAAGCCAGTGCTGACCCAGAATATTTCCATGGCATTGAATAATTTGCTTTGCTCCTTCCAGAGCACTCTTGTTTTTGGCCTAGGCGCTCATTACGTTCCACTGAAAATCTCAAAAACGGGCTGTAAAGAGGACTCCTGTAATGCAAAGGGCTCTTGCCAGTGTAGAGAGTATTTGGCCAAGTAACAGTGGGCTCTCAGTTAGTCCTAGCATAGATAGCTGAGCTTTTAGTCTTGTTTACCAGGTTTTTTATCACTCTGGTTTGTTTCAGCACCTGCTCTGGTGTCCAGGGGCCCTTGGTGGCCGCAGAGGAACCCCTGCTACCCGCAGTGTCCCACTGAGAAAGCCAGAGCTGCTGGAGGCAGCGAGGAACGTGCAGCCAGGAGGGAGCCCCTCAGTATGGGCACGGAGGGAGAGGACTCGGAAAAAAAGGCTGGGAAGACAGAAACTATGGATTTAGGTTATCTAAAGGAAAGAGAAACTACAAAACACTGATAGCAGAAGGCACACTGGGCACAGAAATTCATTCCCGATGTAACTTTTATTTCAGTCGATTACCCAAGAGCTGGATTTGGCCTGCTGGCAGAAGCTGTTCGGTTTAGCCAGTAACGTTAATTGGAAAAAGTGAGTAGTATTACTTTAATTGCACAAAAGAGAGGGAGGACAGATCCCATTTCCAATTTCAGAGTAAGGCTTTTTTTAAGGGGGGGATAAATATTAATACCCAGGCTGTGTTGATGAGCTTTAGGGGTGTTGCTAAGCAACACGGCCCTTTGTCTATAGCCCAGGCGATGCTTGGGAGGGGACCGTGTAGGAATAAAATTCATATGGCTTCTATAGAAACATATTTTTGTAGCTTTTTTTAAATAAACAGAAACCCAAATCTGTCTCCTCGACTTTCTTCTTTTTTTCACATGAAAGACTATCTGCTGTAAATGTAGTTACAGCTGCAATCTGAGAGCACGTATTTGGAGGATGTTTTGAGCCTGACAGCAAAGTCGGGGCAATGCACATACATTTCTAACACAATATCAATATTCACTCAATGTATCTCTAAGTACCACTTTTTTTTTAAACCCTCAAATTCAGATCTGTGTACTAATTTGCCGTTTATGGCACCAACCATTACATTTATATACTGTTTTTTCCAGGTCACCTTAAGGAATTTCATAAATGTATCCCAGTCTAACACAGAAATGGAATAGCTAATAACATAGCGTTATGTAACTGATAAAATAAACCCACATATTTCCAGATATTAAAATCGCGTATGTGTTGATTTAAGCCTTGTAGTAAAATTCAGCTCCACAATCCTTCGAATTCAATACGTTCATTTCTATTTAAAACTTAGAACTCAGGAGTACAGGGCAAAGGAACAGCTTTTGATTTGAGACTTGCAGAGAGAAAATTATGTTTTATTAAGTTAGTGAAAATGCTGACTGCAGAGAAATTTTAAATAATTTATTTTCAAAAAATGAAAGTACTCTTATGTTATGATATGAAAGAAAAGCTAAAGCTTTGCTGTTTAT
>Ga0181612_157241_pt1 | contig 12887 bp, 8 predicted proteins | sample HoacroProtozoa21_FD_119630 | JGI IMG/M metagenome (GOLD analysis project Ga0181612, IMG submission 119630) | Hoatzin crop microbial communities from Cojedes, Venezuel. Combined Assembly of Gp0051906, Gp0051904, Gp0051908 | reverse complement strand
CATTAGCCAATCAATGGGGAGCAGATGCTTTGGGGAGGTCTTTTTTCGGGGAAGAAACAAGCAATGAGATGATAGAGAAGGCGCGACTTGCGATGTACTTCCGTTATGTGAGAGCACTAACCCTAAAAATACAAGATATTGAAAAACTGATCAGTGGAAAAATCATTAATTCGCAATTAGATACAAAAGTTGCTACGGTTAATGCAGATGGCAAAAAAATCTTGCTTATTGACGATGAGGCTGATAAAGGTTGGAGTGACGTCTTGTCTAGGCTTTTAAAAGGGGCAAGTTTTGAAACAATTGAAGAACATGTTAGAGATTATGAAGAACTGTCAGATTCTGCTCGCGGTAAGATTGAAAATGGTGATTATGATTTGATTTTTCTTGATTTAAGGATGAGCGGACTTGAGGAAGAGGACAATGTTCAACCCGAAGATTTTTCGGGAATGAAAATTCTCAAGGCCATTAAGGAATTGAACGAAGGTACACAAGTCATTATGCTGACAGCGTCAAACAAGGCCTGGAATATGAAGGCGCTGTTGGATGCTGGTGCAGATGGTTACTATATAAAGGAATCTCCAGAATATGCTTTCTCAACAGTATATTCCCTGAGTAATGCCGAAGGTTTCCGTAAATCTATTGAGCGATGCCTGAAACGCGATTATCTTCGTGATATATATAGTGATATCAATGAAATTAAGCAGCAGTTACAACAAAATTCAGCAGTTTCACAATCATTAAAGGACAAAGTCTCCAATAAATTGGATATTTCTTTTTATTTAATTAAAAAAGCATCCAAGGAACAGGAGTTCGCTTTTGCCTATGTGACCCTTGAACAAATTTTAGAACTTATAACTGAAGAATTTATTGGTGAGGATAGAAATACTCTTACTATTAAAAAAAATAACAGGACTGTAGATTATTGTAATGATTGGAAGATAGAAAATAATTGTTGTTATAAGATTGATGAGTCAATACTACGTAGTGGGTGTCCTCAATGGAAGAAAGTGGCTTCATTATATTATCAACTGCTTGGAGGTAACGATAGACGATTTGGAGTAGAGGCTCAAAATTTAATAGAAAAACGCAATGCGTTTATTCATAATGATAAAAAAAAGTTAAAGCAAAAAAAACAAAAAGCTGGAAAGTGGGTCGATATTCACCAAGATATATTCTCGGAAGAGGGCTTTATGAATCTTTTTGATTTTATATATGGTTTTATATTTGACCTTATCGAAAGACTATAAAATTGTTATGAGTTAGATATGGCACAATTCTATCCCACAATAGAGGAAATAAATCGCCTTAAAGTGCGGCCTACCAATGGCGAACAAGCATTGTTGGATTTTTTGAGAGCAACGCTTGATGGAACCAAGAATATGAAAGCAAGATAAGGCCTCTTATCGAGTCGGTTAAATAATCAGATAAAGAAATGCTATGCCAACGAACAAAAATGCGATGACTCGATATAAAATTCTGGATGAATTGCTTAGTAATCGGCATCATAATTATTCTCTTGATGAATTGACAGAAGAGATTAACAAACGCCTTTCTGAGCTATATCCAGATACCAATGGAGTTGTAAGACGGACGATAGAAAAAGATATTTATTATCTTGAATATGAAGGTCCCTTTTTTGCGGAAATTGAGCGATATACTGTGTCTGGGTACAATTATGATAAGCAAAAAGCATACTCAAAAAAATGTTTGCGATACGCAAATCCTGCTTTTTCTATTTTTAAACAAGAATTGACTGCTGACGAAAAGACTCTTCTTCGCGAAACATTGTCTATCATAGGGCAATTTGATGGCTTGCCCAATTTTGATGCGCTTGAACGTTTAAGGCTAGGACTTGGTGCAAAGTCTTCAGCACCACGAATAATATCATTTTCAAAGAATCCAATTGAAAACACAAACCTTTTGGGTGAAATATTCACAGCCATCTCTGAAAAACAAGTTATAAAGATTGACTACCATAAATTCTCAAATCTGCAAGAGACTCGAGAAATCAATTTGTTTCCATATTTGCTTAAGGAATATAATAGGCGTTGGTATCTAATAGCTGCTGCAGAATCTGATGGCAAATTGCTTAATTTTAGTCTTGACCGCATTGATAGCATTTATACATTACCATCTCATAACTATGTGGAATATGATGGCGATATCAATGAGCGCTTTGAAGATATAATAGGTGTGACAGTGATAGAAGATAGTCCTGTGTATAAAATTGTGTTTTGGGTTAGTAATCAATCAAAAGAATATGTTTCAACAAAGCCATTACATGAATCTCAACGGGTAATTAAAGGGGCTACGGAGACAAGATTGCGTAACACTAATCCATTGTTGTTTGAAGGCCGTTTCTTTATGATTGAGTGTAAATATAATTATGAATTGTTACGTGAACTCACGAGCTTTGGAGAGGACCTTATTGTTGTTGAGCCCGCTGACGTGCGCACAAAAGTTGTGAAGAGAATTCACGATATGTATCAGAGGTATTGTTTTTAAGAAAACCACAAGGGAGAAAAATTGATATATAAAGTTAAGTGAGCATATAGTTAGTTATAGGAAAATAGCTATTGGGGTGAGGGATGGTCAGTTGGTTGAGTGAAATGGGGGCTTGGCTGAATAGAATGTGCATACATAGACTAAATGGGGGTGGTTTTGCGTTATTATGGTTAATTAATATTACTCTTTTTGTGCATTTATATTAAAAAAAGAAAGGGTTCAGGTTATGAAAACGATTAGGTATGTATTGATGATGGTGCTGGCTGTGGCGGCGTGGTCGTGCAGCAAAGACAACAACGATTGGGAGCCTGAGCTACCCACTAACAACACGACAGGAAGTGAGACGGCGGCTGGCGGTGCTACGGCATCGCTTGGCGACTTGACGTCGTTCACGATTGAGGTGGACTCTACGGCACTGCAAGAGAACGAGTCGATAGATGCTACCGATGAGGATTATCTAGAGAACAACACCTTTGACAACGACATCCAGATTGCCTACAATGGTAGCAGTGCCACGGTGAGTGGCTCGGTGACGGGGGTGAGTGTGACCACCGATGGTGCACACGTGACGGTGGTCTCGACGGTCAAGGGTGTGCGCTACACCTTGAGTGGCACGACTAGCAATGGCTCGTTTAAGCTTTATGGTGAGAATAAATATGCACTGCGTCTCAATGGGGTGAATATCACCAATCCTACGGGCGCGGCTATCAACAGCCAATGCAAGAAGCGTGGTTACATCGAGGTGATAGATGACACCTACAACTCCTTGACCGATGGCACCACCTATGCTGTGCCCGATGGCGAGGATATGAAAGCGGCGCTGTTCAGTGAGGGCAAATTGCTGTTTAGTGGTAGTGGTCGCTTGAGGGTGATGGCGAACTATAAGGGGGGCATCACTAGCGATGACTATATCTTGTTTCGCCCTGGTGCTAACATCTATATCAAAAACACGGCGGGCAATGGCATCAAGGCCAACGATGGCATCTACCTGCGTGGTGGCGTCATCAATGTGGAGTGTAGTGGCACGGCTGCCAAGGGCATGAAGTGTGAGGGCGAAATTGTGGTAGATGGTGGTCGTTTCACAGCTATCACCACAGGTGGTGGCGAATGGGATAGCGACGACAACGATGTGAGTGGTTGCGCTGGTATCAAGTGCGATAGTGTGCTCACCGTGAATGGTGGTGAGCTGCGACTCAAGAGCACGGGTAAGGGCGGCAAGGGCATCAGTGGTGATGACGTGATGGTGTTCAATGGTGGCACGGTGGCGGTGATTACCACGGGGCAAGTCTATAGCTATGGTAGCTCCTCGACCTCACCCAAGGGCATCAAGGGCGATAGCAACATCTTGATTAATGGAGGTCAAATGATGGTGCGCACCACTGGTGGTGAGAACAGCGAGGGCATTGAGAGCAAGGCCAAGCTGACCATCAGCGGTGGACAGGTCGAGGTGTATGCCTATGACGATGCCATCAATGCTGCAACCAACATCACCATCAGCGGTGGCAGTGTGTTTGCCTATGGCATCAACAATGATGGCATCGATAGCAATGGCACCTTGACTATCAGCGGTGGCACGGTGGTCGCTTGTGGCACCACGGTGCCCGAGGAGGGCTTTGACTGCGACCAGAACACTTTTGCTATCACGGGAGGCACCATCGTGGGCATTGGCGGCACCACCTCGACTCCGACGACTAGTAGCACCACCCAACCAGTGGCAATAGTGGGTGGCAGTGGCCTGAGTGCTGGCACCTATGTGGCACTGGCGGGCAACGATGGTAGCAACATCTGGGCCTTTGCTGTGCCGCGAGCCTACAATAGCTACACGTTGCTGGTGAGCTCACCTAGCCTCACCAAGGGTGGCAAATGCACCCTCACTAGTGGCGCTACGGTGAGTGGTGGCAGCGACTTTGATGGTTTGGTGACGGGGGCCACGGTGAGTGGTGGTAGCACACTAGCTTCGCTCACGCTGAGCAATATGGTCACTACCTATAACTTCAGCAATACCCAGCCCACGGGCGGTGGTGGCGGAGGTGGTCACGGGGGCGGTCACCCATAAGTGGCTAATGGCCTCGCGATGACAGTCACAAGTGAATATAGCAAAAGCCCGTTAGGAATGATGTGTCCTAGCGGGCTTTTGAGCGTTCAGGGGGCAGTGAGTGTTGCCCCTCTATGTATTGGGTTTATTTGACCATGATTTTCTTGGTCTGTGAGCCTTTCTTGACGATGTAGATGCCCTGCTGCATGTTGTCCTCGTTGATGCGCTGACCTTGCAGATTGTAGATGTTCACGGGAGCATCGGTGTTGTCCTCAGCAAAGATGTCGCTGATGGCACCAGCATCGGTCACTGTAGTAACGTCGGCGTTGGTGATTTGGCCGTTGACCTCGTTGTAGAGGGCAGCCACCACGCGGAAGTTCTTGCCATTTGCTGCCCATTCGGGGATGGTGAGCGTGTTGTCGTTGGTCTCGTCGTTGAGGGCTTGACCGCGCACGTTGTTGATGTCAATAACCACGTTGTTATAGACGTGACCTGTGATGGTGTAGCCACACTCATCGCGATAGTAGGCCATATCATCGTCGGGATAACTGCTGCCGTAGTAGCAGATGTAGTTGACTTGGTCCCAATCTGAGCCTTCGCCACTGAGTGAATCAGCCACGAGCATGTAGATGATGCGGTAGGCCGATTTATCAGCCTCGGCGAGGAAGTTGAGGTCGGTGGATGCATTCACTTGGGTGTCCTCGTCGGGATTCCATGTGGCGTGCACAGCAACTTCGACTTCGCTCACAGCATTGTTGTAGTCCTCGACCACATCATCGGCTTGGAAGTGATAGGGAGCCGAGGTGGCATCGCCATAGTAGGGGTGTGTCCACTTGGTGCGGTCGATGTGGCAAGTGGGATAGCTGTTGATGCTGCTAGTCCAGTCGCTGTAGGCATCGAGAGCCATAGCATCACCCACGTGGATAGCTACGGGGATAACATCGATATCTTCGGTGTCGTTGAGGCTATCTTTCAGATTTTCCATACCCACATAGGCCAGTGGTGAATATTGCTTTTTGGCGCTCACATAGGTCTCGACTAGGGACTTGCGGTCGGCACTATACTCGAGCACGCCGAGCGCGAAGCTAGCCACGTTGTTCTCGGTTTCTTCGTTGGCTTCACCGTTCACCTTGTTCACGGTGATGTCCACCACCTGTGTGCCAATCTTGGATGAGGCGGGCAGGGTGATGGTGCAGGTGCCTTGAGCCTTATACATCGCTTCGATAGGGGTAGCTAGGTCGGCATGTCCTTCGCCAGTGGTGCCATCGAGGGTGTAGGTATAGTCGATGCTGTTAACGCCAGCAGAACCTTGATTGATCAAGGTGAGTGTAACGGGGATAGTTCTACCCTTGACGGTGACGATGTCGTTCAGATCATCATCAACAGCTACCGAGTTGGTGCCGATGCTACCGCCACCCACAATCACTTGGCCTGCCAGAGCACCTTTGCTCGATTGGTTCTCCCACGAGCCGCCACTAGTGGTTTTGGCCCAGAAGGCGTTTTTCACCACCTTGCTGCAATAGACGATGGGCGTGTAGTCGTAGTCGCTATACCAGTTGCTGAGAGTGAAAGTGTAGCCCACATAGACGCCCGTTGATGGCATCTCGATGGGGGTGTCAAAGTTGGCACCAATCCAAGAGGTGCTAGGAGTGAACGTGGCTTCGGCTAAATTCTCGCCATCAAGGGTCTCGCGCACCCAAATTTTGCAATCGACAGCATTGCTATAGGTGCGTGACTGGAAACGAGCGCCATAGATGGTCGTTCCGCTCAGGTCACCATCGCCAGCGACAAACATGGCCACATCGTAGGTGTCGAGTTTGTAGGTGCCATAGAGCGAGGTCTTCTGGGTGCCATTGTAGTAGCCCCACCAGATTTGTCCTTCACCCAATTCTTGTGCAAACACGTTGGTGAATGCTACAACCATGAGTGAAATCATCAGAGTAAACGTTTTTTTCATAAAAGCTATTCCTTTCTTTTTTTTAAAGAGTTTATAAAGTTAGGGATTTATCGAGTCAATATCTTGGTCACCGTAGTGCCTTGCTTTTTCAGGTAGATACCCGGGGCATTGGGTGTTGCTACTTGGATACCGTCAAGGCGGTAGTAGGTTGTCACCTCGTTGCTGGTGTCGTCGGCTTGCACAGCGATGATGCCATCGGCCTTGGTGACGGGCACGCGTGCGGCATTGACGATGTGACCCGTGTTGGTGTCGATGAGCAGTGCAGTGATGTGGATGCGGTTGATGTTCTGCGATAGTGCAGGCACGGTCATCTGCCACTTGTGGGTCTGTGTGTCACCTGCCATTAGTGGGGCGTTGATAGAACCCTCGATGCCATTGACCTCGCTTACAGCGATGACCACATCGTCGTAGTATAGCCCTGTGACTGGGTTGCTGCCGTGGGTGAATTCCCACATGTCGTCGCTCGTGTATTGGTCAGCAAGCGCAGGGAAGGAGTTCTTTTGAGCCCAAGCCGATGTGGTGCCAGTGAGCGAATCCTCGGTCATGACATAGCACAAGCGATAGGGGCAATCGTCGCTATGCAACAGAAACTCCACTTGTGAGTTGATATCTACTGTGGGTGTGGTGGCCTCGGTGTTCCAGAGAGCCGTCAAGTTGATGTCGGCTACGCTGAGTATGCGATTGGCCAGCTCAAACACTGTATCGACTTGGAACGAAGCATCTACCACATTGTAGCCTAGATAGGGGTCGGTGAGGTAGGTGCGGTCGATGTTGCAGATGGGGAAGCCCTCAACGGGCAGTTGGCTCTCGTAGCCCTCAATCTGCATGGGGTCGTTGTTGTAGTAGTGCACACACAAGGCGATGAAGTTGTCGGGGTAGAGTGCCTTGAGGTTGCGTATGCCCACCATGCCACGAGGGCAGAATGAGCACCAAGTGCCTGTGTACTCTTCCATCACAGTGTTGTGATGAGCTTGTCGCAACAGGTTGAGGTAGCTTGCCTCTACGGCCTCGTTGTCGATGCTATTGGTGTTGCCATTGATGTCTTGCACTTGCAGCGCCATGGTCAGTTCCGATAGGGTAGAGGATGGCGTGTTGAGCTGCACAGGCACCACATATTCCTTGCCATACACAGCTTCTAGCGGTTGCTCTAGGGTGTGGACACCTTGTAGCTCTTGCTCGCCATTGTGATAGCTATAGCTGATGGCCTGCACGGGCTCGCTACCCCAGTTGGCCACAGTGAGGTAGAAAGTGTTGGCTTGTCCAGCCACTGCGTTGATGCTCTCAAGCGAGAGTGCCTCGACTGCATAGGGTGCAAACTGTTCGCTTGTGGCACGCACTTGGATGGCTAGTGAGCCATAGTTCTGTGACGAATAGTTGGTCCAAGAAGCCATCGACTCGCGGTCGGGTATGCGTAGCCATAGGCCATCTTGCTGCTTGACGCTGACCACGGGTAGTGGGTGTGCATCATAGTTGTTGCCATTGTCAATTTGGGTGACGCGTAGCGAGCATCCCACATAGAGCCCCTCGGCGGGGATGGTGATGGGTTGTGGCAATTCCACAGTGTTCATGCCCACCACAGGGTCGGTGACCGCTACTTGTGCCAACTTGTCGCCATTGAGGTCGCTAGTGACCCAGAGGGTGATGTCAGCGAGGTTGTCCACCTTCATCAGTGGCAAGCGTAGGGCGGTGAGTGTTGCCCCCTCGAGCAGGGCATCGGTCCCACCATTGATGTGGATAGCGGCCTCGTAGAGCACGGGGTCGTTAACACCTAGGTTTTCTAGGGTCTGATTGCCATTATAGATGCCCCACCACATACCGCTACCGCCCGATTGGGCGGCGGCGGAAAGGGTAAGCATCGCTATCAATGCGATGAATGTTTGTCTCATTTCAGTATCTTGGTGCTCTCGTGGGTGCCATCGCTATAGGTTACACTTTCGATGGTGATGCCTGTGGTGGGTTGTGCTAGTTGGCGACCCGTCAGGTCGTAGTAGCGCACGTCCACTACTTGGCGGTTGGTCTCGGTAGCCACATCGTTGATGCTTGAGCTGCGTGTGGTGATTTCGCCAGTAGCTACAGTGTAGGTAGCAATGTCGCTATAGCGAGCGGTGCCATTGACGATGTAGATGCTCTGGAAACCAATGGTGTTGCAGGTCTTCTCTAGCCACAGCGAGTGATAGGAGCCTAGACCCGAAATGCGTTGGCTATCGTTCCACTTGCTAGGTAGGATTTGAGTGCCATCCTCGATGTAGTAGTAGAAGGGTTTGTGGAAGGTGAAGATGGTGTCATCTACCCACACGCGGTAGTAGAGCGAGTCGGGGTTGATGTAGTTGCCGTCAACATCTTCAACGGGGATGACGTAGGTCATGCCATAGCCCATATCATGGTCGCTAAAGTCGCTCCATGCGCGAGGCTCTGGTGTGGCAGGGGTAGCCACCTTCTGATAGAAGGGATACATCGTCTGTGAGGGGATTGATGAGCAATAGCTGTTACCCAGCTTGTTGCCCAAGCAGATGAGGATGCCGTTGGGCGAAATGAGGCTTTGGTCGCTAGGATCGTAAGCAAAGTTGAAACTATCCTTGTTCTTGAAGATGCCATAGCCCGATTCGTCTAGTCCAGTCAGATAGGCACCCTTGGCATAGAGGAAGTAGAGCTCCTTGTACATGCCCACATATTGGAAGTTCTCGCATACTACCGAGTCACCATCGAGTGTGCCCTTAACCCAACCTTCGGGCGAGTATTCAGAGAAGCCCTTGAAGTAGAAGTCCTTGCCATCGGTAGCCACATAGACCATCATGGGGTAGTCATACTTGTAGTTGGTCTCGTAGTAGAGCACATAGGGTTGCACAGCTAGGTCGGCAGGTGGGGTGATTAGCTCGTCGGTGAACGGGGTGTAGTCGTAGCAATAGTTATAAGAGAACACGCCACCATCCTCGTTGCTCAAGCAAATCTCGATAGAGTCGTTCCAGATTTGGCCTGTTGCCTTGTCGTAGGACATGTAGAAGTATTTGGTATCGTTGTCGGCATAGACGCTACCATCGGTATCGACGGTGCATAGACCCACATAGTAGATGTTGCCGTCCTTGTCCTTGTAGTAGGGCTGTGGGTTGGCAAACTTGAGTAGGCCATCATCGGTGACAGAGGCCTCGAGCCAGCCACCATAGCTGAATGCGGTGGCCATGTTTTGGATATACACCTTGTTGGTCTCGTTGTTGATAACGACTTGAGACTTCACGCCATCGCGCCAATAGCCTTCGCCGCCACTCTCGCCTAGCATCCAGGTGTAGAGTGAGTAGGTGATGAGGTCACCCTCAGGAGTATCCATGATGGGGTTGCTCTTGGCACGGTGCATGCCGTTGGGCAGGGCGGTGGTGCTAGTGGGCAGCGATTGTTGTAACTCTCCATCGGTGATAGCTACTTCGGTGCGGTCACCAGGCGCGTTGCCTAGTCTGAACGATTGGGCTTGGGCTGTTGTAGCCAGCATAGCCAAACAGCCAAATAGAATGGTAATTTTGTTCATAAACATTGTTTTTAAAAATAAAGATCCGTTAATTATTTAAGCTCTATTGCCACTTTGCAACGTAGGACCTGGATACAGAGCAAGTGGCAATTTTTTGATGAAATAGTCATCTTATGAATGGGGCAAATTTATGTTTTTTCTTTGTTTTTTTAGAAAAATTGGGCGTTAAAAAAGCTATATAATAATATTTTTTAACAATGTGGCTTGCACCTTTTTACCCCGTTATGGCGGTCGTTGTCACAAGGGTATAGCGGTGATTTTAGCGGTCTAACTTAGCTGGTGTGCCAAAAAAGTTATATTTTTGCATCGCTGATTGACACTTCTTGTTAACAGAACAATACTTCAATTCGCATTACAAAAACCGCAACCAACGCACAGACCAACCGATGAAGAAACTATTGTGGAGCGTCTTGCTGATGATGTGTGCCCTAGTGGCCACTGCACAAGGCAACAACACCCGTATGGGCGGCGATGATGGTGATTATCAGTCGCTAGCCAATCGCATTTTTAAGCTAGAGAAACATTCCGATGCCTTCAATGTCTATCTCAACACTGCTGCTGGTGTGAGTGCCGAGCACGATGGCGATGAGTGGAACACCACGTTTGCCAATCGGCACTTCAGACTAGAAATCAAGGGTAACCTCACCGACCGTATCTACTACCGTCTCAGGCATTGCCTCGACAAGACTTCGGCACCCAACGACCAAGATTATTTTGCCTATGCTACCGACATCATGATGGTGGGCTACAAAATCAGTGACAAGGTGGATGTGATGGGTGGCAAACTTTGCCAGATATGGGGCGGCTATGAATATGACCAAAACCCGATGGAAATCTATCAATATAGCGACATGGTGAATGTGATGGACATCTTCACTGCAGGTGTGGCCGTGTCCTATAAGCCAGTACCACAGCACGAGCTGGCCTTTGAGGTGTGCAATGCAAGCAATGGCAAGTTCAACACCAACTATGGCGACAACGTGCAACTCGTCACCAACGATGTTCACACCACTGAGGCACTAAAGGCTAGCCATGCACCGCTCACCTGCATCCTCAACTGGAATGGTAACTTCATGCAAGACAACCTGTTGCAAACACGCTGGGCGGCAGGATTGCAAACACTAGCCAAAGGCAAATATTCGCGGGTGCTCACGCTAGGGCAGCGCCTCAATTTGCCACAAGTGCAGTGGTATGTCGATTTTATGGGCGAATGGGACGATTTTGACCGCTTGGGCTATGCCACGAGCGACCTAGGCGCGTGGCTGCCTGCGGGTAATTGTTACTTTGGCAAGGTGTATTCTAACTCGTGGATTACCAAAGTGCAGTGGCAATTTGCTCCTCGTTGGAACCTCATGCTCAAGGGTACCTATGAGACCACTAGTGTGAGCCGCATCAGCGAATTGAAAAACTATCGCAAGTCGGCAGGGTATCTGGCTAGTGTGGAATATTATCCTGCTCCATCGCAAGACTTCAGGCTCTTTTTGGCCTATATGGGACATCACTACGACTTCAGCCGTCAGTGTGGGCTCAAAGACTATAGCACCAACCGTGTGGAGTTGGGTTTCATGTATCGCATCAAGTGTTTCTGATACCTCGCTGCAAAACTACTAGTAAACTAGTGATGGGGTGTTGCCATCCTACGAGCGACTTAGTTGAAGTGGGGGGCATGCTCGGCAGTCACCTCTTCGCCCAAGAACACGCTTGCCATCGAGGCAAAGCGCTCAGCATCTTCGGTAGTGAGGTAGCGACAATGGCCACCTTGTTGGCAACGCACCTCCATCTCAGGATGGCGACGCAGGTAGTCTTTTAGGCTTTCGGCCACGATGCTCCCTTGCTCCACGATGTGGATGTTGGCGGGCATATAGCGACGAATCTTGTCGATGAGCAATGGGTAGTGGGTGCAACCCAAAATCACGGTGTCGATGTCGGGGCAGGTAGATAGCAGGGCATCAATGTCTTTTTTGACAAAATAGTCGGCACCATCACTTTGACTCTCGCGATTCTCTACCAGTGGCACCCACATAGGGCAAGCATGACTATAGACCTTGAAGTGAGGGTACATCTTTTGAATTTCGATGTTGTAGCTACCACTTTGTATGGTGCCAGGTGTGCCAAACACGCCAATGTGGCCCGTCTGTGTCAGCGACCCTACAGCCTCTACGGTGGGACGAATGACACCTAGCACACGTCGAGCAGGGTCGATATTGGGTAAATCGCGTTGCTGTATGGAGCGCAAAGCCTTGGCCGAAGCGGTGTTGCAGGCAAGGATAACGAGTTGGCATCCTTGCTCAAACAGGTAGCGCACAGCTTGCAACGTGAAGTCATAGACGATGTGAAACGAGCGAGTGCCGTAGGGCGCACGTGCATTGTCGCCTAGAAACAAGTAGTCGTACTGTGGCAGCACTTGACGTATTTCGCGCAAGATAGATAGGCCACCAAATCCTGAATCAAACACGCCGATGGGCGCAGCGGTAGTTGTGTGGTTCTGCTGGTAGATCATAGTGACGGCAAAGGTACGCAATTTATTTTGATTACTGTTGTTGCGCTGGTTTATTTTGTATGAGTGTGAGATATAAAGCGCTGATATTTATTGTGATATATTGATTTCAACGTGGTGAACAATTCTGTGAAATTATGCGTGCACTTGTGAAAAGCATCAACGACTATCTTTTTCCCAATCTGTGTCAATGCCCGATCCGTGTGACTTTTAGGCACGGAATTGTGGCAATGGCGTTTTTTTTATATATTTGCAAAAAAATAATCACCAACGAGCATAGTTATGGAGCAGCCGAGACGATTTCCCATCGGGATACAGACATTTGAGAAAATCATCAGTGAACATTACCTCTATGTGGACAAGACCGAGCAGGTTT
>Ga0181612_149747_pt1 | contig 12887 bp, 11 predicted proteins | sample HoacroProtozoa21_FD_119630 | JGI IMG/M metagenome (GOLD analysis project Ga0181612, IMG submission 119630) | Hoatzin crop microbial communities from Cojedes, Venezuel. Combined Assembly of Gp0051906, Gp0051904, Gp0051908 | reverse complement strand
TGGATAAAGCTCTTCACTTCTTATTTTTATTTATGTCTTGATTTCTCCCTACTTCTCTCATTTTTCTGCTTTTTGTAGCAATATCACTACTAGGTCCTGTAGTTTCCCCCTGTGTTCTCTGAGAGAGCAGAGACCAAAGAAGTTGGAAAGAGATGGAAACAATAAAAGCAGAAAGGAGATGCATGCTGACTTACAGCTTTTGCTGACAGAAGATAGCGTAGTATGTCCTGGTGGGCTGATGGTTGAAGGGTGGAAGTTTTCCCATGATTAAGTAAACAGAACTAAGCCAGTTAAAGGAACAGAAATTTTCGTGATGTTCTCTTTGACAATTCATCTAGTTACTTTTGGAATTAGTAATTTATAGAAACGTAGAGCTCTGTTCAAATGTTTAAGTACTTTTGAATAGTTACAGACCTAAATAGTACAGTCATAGTTCTACTAATTATGGTACTGACCTTGACAGAAGTGCTTTTTTAATGAACTGTGGTACAAGTTAATACCTACCAAGGAAATAATCACTTAATATCTCCATTCAGTTCAAGAACTAAACTAGTTCTGTCCTGTCACCTAGTAAAAGTGTAGTTTAATGACATTAATTGTTACTGGGATGGATTAGAATCATGAGTACAATTGTGTTTGCATCGGTTAGAAAAAGGAGGAAAGCAACCTCGAAACTAAAGAGCTTTGGAATACAGGAGGCATCCTGTTATATGAGAAGAAAGCATTATGAGGTTAAAAGATTGCTCATAATTTGTAAATTTTTTTTATATTATGTGATAAAATATTTCAGGATCTTGATATCAAAACCAGCCCTTTTCCCCATCTTCCATGAGGCAGAGGTGCTGACTCTGTAGCTGGGATCTCATGCTGCTCAGATTACTGCTTTTACTTTGTGACAAAAACCATACAAACAAGAACTTCCTCTGTCATTTATCTTTGCGTCCCCACTCTTTCTAAGATACTTGCCTCCTAGTCGCTTTCCCCTTCTAATAAACTGCAGTCGTGACAAACGTTGGGGTTCCATGTGGATGGATGTGGCACTTCGGGACATGGTTTAGCAGGCATGGTGGTGTTGGGTAGACAGTTGGACTTGATGATCTGAGAGGTCTTTTCCAACCTAAGATTCTATGATTCTGTGTGAGGTGGAGATAGAGGGGAGGTTGGCTCGGGACCTGGCAGCAGCGCTGCTGCACGCAGAAGCGGGGAGCTGCTGGTCAGTTCATTAAGAGAATTGTGTCCTTGTGGGGACAACAGCTTTTGTGAATCACCTGCAGGGGGGAAGCATGTGCTTTTCACAGGGGTGGGGAGAACCTCATTTCTGTGGGAGGCACAGGCTCCTGAAGGTACTGGTGTTATGCACCCTTCACAATCCCATCTGAGTGACCTCCACCAAAGGAGGACAGTGGAGGGTGTTCCTCTGTATGCCTGTGACAAAGCTGTCCCACACAAGGGTGTGTTAACCCTGGGGCTGCTCAAGGGTGGATTTGCTCCAGGGCAGTATTGCATTCCTGTCTGCTGCCCTGCCCTGCTCTCCTTTGGGAAAAATAACTGCCCTTCATTGAAAGTTCTTCACAAAAGCTCATCAAAATCACCTGGCAGTGACCCTTTTTGACTGTCAGCTGCTGCTCCACCCCTGTGGAGCAGCGGTTTCTTTTCAGTCACTGCTTGGGAGTTTAGAGGCACTGGATGGCAGAACCTCCCCAGGTCCAAGAAAGAGGTCTGGCAGCAGGACTGAGCTGGGCTGCCAGTCTTGAAGTCTCAGAAACCACACTCCAGGTGATACTGAGATGTGCCCATCAATGGGTAGCTTGGCAGCATGTGGGTCCTAAGAGCAAGGTCCTCCTGCAGGAGTTGCTGAGCTTCTGGTGCACCCGCTTGTCCCCTCCCCGGTGCAGGCTGGGTGCCAGGCAGCACGTGCTGTGCCTGGCTCAGGGCTCAAGGCTCGGGGGGCAGAGCCCGGGAAGGGTCACATCGTCCCAGGTCTCTCCTCTAGCCCGTGGCCGGTTTTCAGTCTGCTTGAAAGGAACCTCCTTTCCGCACATCCTCTGTCCGTTGCGTTTGGCTGACATTGGGTCAAAGGCTCAGAACTTTGCCACCCAGAGACAGTTGGAGCAATCAGTTACCCTGCTTACATGCTGAGATGAGCCTGTCTTGAGAAATCTAGCCTGAAAATGCTGAATGAGGAAAATGCATTCAGCTAGATTATTCTGCAAGGAAATAAAAAAAAAATATTAATTTAGTCCCTTCTGTGGCAGTACTGGGTCGATCACAGTGATTATCCTGTTTTAGAAACCACAGGTCACTGAAGGAGAAACAGTGAACACTTATTGTCTCAGAAGCTGCTGGAGCTAAGAGTTGCAAATTTTAAGACTGCTTTTCCATTCAGAAGTGTTTGATAAAGTGTGCTGCAGCTGTGAGCTAGTTACCAGCAGGTGTTTTATCTGAAATGTAGCCAGTGAAATAAGTGCAGTCTAACAAGGTATGAATGAAAGAAATGATACTGAATGTATATCCTGAGATATTATTTCCTCTTTTCCCTTATAGATAATATTAAAAATACTAGAAGATGATATTTCTTAGGGAGATAAAATTTTGTTGTGGGGTACTTTTATTTAGTACGGCTCCGTAACTTTTTCCTTTATGACACATGCAGCTCTTTATATCATTTTCTAAGAGAAGCTTTTGACTTCCGAGGACAGTGTTTGTCCCAGACACAAATCCTGGCTTTATTCAAACTCTGTGATGATTCATGCGAGCTGCTAGATTTTTCTACCTGTATTGGATTAGCCAGGTGCTGTGATGAACAGATGTAGAAGGCTTTATTCAGGAGTGGCTAACCAGTGTCTGGCCACCTCCTCTAGTCAGGTTTTAGATTTAAGGAGATTGGGCAAGGGCTCTAAAAATGCCACTGCTGGCGCTTCTTGGGATTTTTTTAGCCTGAGGGAATTTTTTAATAGTGAATAGGTAAAACAGCTCCAGTGAGTTACTTCCTTTGGAGTTCTGCTGCTTAAAAGAAAACAAAACCCTAAGCTAGAGGGAAGTAGCAAGAGTTGTGGATGTTTCTGCTCAGGCACTAACTATGTGTTAGCTTCTTAACTGAAGAATAAATTTAGTTCCATTGAAAAGAGATGTTAGATGCAATTGATGTCTGTTAGAGCAATTTTGTTACATATTTGTGCTTCTTTGGGGAGCTTCAGTAAAGGAGAAAGAGAAATTAACTGGAAAAGGACTTAAAAGTGCTAAAAAGAAGGAAAGCTAAAAGAGGATGATGCAGGCAATGGTAGTATTGATCCCCCCCCCCCAGCGCCTGTTTCTCACTGACAGAAATTTCGTGCATGAGAGCAAAATCAAAGAAGTAGAAGTAGGGGTAATGGGTGCCTACGTGAGAGATTTCCTTTTCTGAGTATGCCATATACATAAAGCAGGCACTGGTCAGTACAGCGGTGACCTGAGTTAGTAGCACATGGTGTCCGGCCTGGGACTGACACCAAGGAAGCTGCTGAGGAGAGAAACTTTCTCTCGGCCTTTGGAATTGTAGCCTCCAGGTGCTGATATAACAGCTCTTACTCTTAAAATAGTAGCTGCTTTACGTACTAAACAGTCAAAATAGAGAAGGTGGAAGAGGGGTATGGAAAATGGGCGCCATTTAGTTTTGGGAAAAAAAAAAAAGGCAGAATGGCTTTGTGGCATCAAATCATCTGACTCAACTGAGAAGCAGTGTTTCATTACAGAAAGCATTACATAGACAGTCATAAGGGACTAAGTTATAAAAGAGAAAGTGGTTTCCAAGAGAATAATTAGGAAATAAAAGGTAAATCTGGGACTGGCAAATGGAGAAATCAAGGTCTTAAATGTGAGCCAGAAGTACCTTGGGTAAATGCAAAATTATCAGCACTACTTAGAAGTGGTTTGTACTTAATGTGGTGTGGCCATTCCTTAGTTTCACTGCTTCCCTATTGCACTGAGTTAATCCAAACTCATTGTGGTGACAAACTGCCTATTTTGAACTATTCTTACAATTTACTGTAGTTCCATGATTGTATTCGTTTGTCTTCCTGAATGGTATTTGTTTCTACTTAGATCTTTGGTTTTATTTGTGGATCTGCAAGAATTGTTATCATTGCTTCTGAGGCTCCAACCAGCATTCATAAGATTTTCTGGGGAAGTTTGACTTGTTTCATTGATTTGCTTTAGTGACATTTGTTTTTTCACTACTGTGGCACTGATCAGCTTGTTACTGTTGTCCTTTATGGTGGCCTTTATATAAAGTAATCTGGGGTTTTTCATTTTTGGACTTTGCATACACATCCAGGTTTGCAGGAGTTTGTGGAGTAATCCGTAAACAATTTGCATGACTAGATGGACCAGGTGTTGGTACAACTGTAAGGCTTACCACTTACAGCTTCACTTCGCTCTTCCCCTTTCCATTTGTGGACCTAACAGATACCAGGAACATGAGATTTCCTTCCTCAATCTGGCTGTTTTAAAGTTAAGAGGTTGAAGAAAGTGGTCTCTAGCCCTCAGAAGATTTCTAGTTTCTTCTTCCCCTGAAGTGTTAGGGGGAGAAGTAGACAAGCTTGGTCTCTCTTTAGTGCACTTGGAATGAGGGCAGAGTCTGTCAGCGTGTGAACAGATAGACTGAAACCATTTTGTTCTGATCCCAGGAAGCAAACAGATTCTCCTCTCTTCTCCACACCCTCTTTTCAGTTACAGCAGACCTGTGATCGGTGCTCCAGGTTCAAGGACCTGCACTTTCTGCTTGACTCTGTGGACGTGAGGCCTACGGGTTGCTGTGCTGGGGTCAGCACTGCGATCACCTCCGTGCTTGCCTGCTGTGTCTCCCCAGAGCTGTTCTCTCATGGCCTGCAGCAGCACAGTATGAGGCTCCAAAGACAGTGCTTTGTGCCCTGTGCACTCAGCACATCTGAGAATTTCGGGAACTGAAGGAAGAGGCAGGTGGAAAAACCCAGGAGGGAGTGGGAGACCTTCCTTCTCTCACCCTCCCAGCACTTCTGACTGTGAGCAGCAATATCCACTTCCCTTTAGCATTGTCCAGATTGTAGCACAGCGTGGACTTGCTAAAGCACATACTGAACCTCTTTCTCATTTCTCTTCCCCTGGCACCTCATCCCATCAGTTCAAAAAGTAAATTCAAAGCAAATGACTTCAAACCAAAAGCATTCATCTTGTACAAACAGTTCAAGGCTTCTTTGCAGTAATAGGAATAAAGTACTGCTGGCATGTCTAATCAGTGCTGTCTTCGGTTGGTGCTTTTCTCTGTGCCCTGAAAATTTGAAATACAAGAGAAAATTTATTGTACTTCTGTTACATAAATATTCCATTAAGTTTGGGCACTCTGTTTCTGCTGGCAAGGAAGTGTCATGTAAGGTACTTTGCATAGTTAAGGTCAGGTCTTGCCAAGTCACAAAAGGTCAGAGTTGAGTGTATCATGAAGCCACCTGAGAGATGTAAGTTTTCTAAAAATGTCTTTTTCCTCTGTTACCTAACAAATTTGGGAACAAAAGCACCTCGATTCTTGAAATTCCAGAGTTCAGCCCAGCCAGTTGTGTGAGTTGGATAAGTTATCTGCTTATGGGGTTGCAGAAGTGTCTCCCTCAGTGCAGTAGGACTGAGTGGGATTAGAAATACGGAGTGGAAGTAAAATGAGATTTGGGTTTGGAGAAATGTAGATTGCGCTGCAAGGATACAAATATCCATAATCGTAATACTGACTGTGATAAAGATCTGTAGAGTGAGCAGGGTGGCGAGTAATTTCAGTAGCTAACAGATGAGCTGGAACAGCAGGAAAAAGAGATTGGTGGAAAGCTGAAGTGACTTTGCAAGGGTGGTCCAGAAAGATGAGCAATTTTCTATTACAGGCTGACCTCCAATGGTCCCCTGCTCCTCAGACACAGAGGGACAAGCAGACAGAGGAGTGGGAAGTGCAGTGACTGACGTGTTGGATGATCTGCTGAAAACTGAGACAGGGGAGGAAGTGCTTGTAACGTTCCTGAGTGGGATGTAGAGAGAAACAAAACTTGGTGTCAGAAAAAGCTGTTTCAACAAGGCTCAAAGGTAGGGTTTTAATTTGTTCTGGTGAGGATGGCTGGGAATGATATATGTCCATGTAAAGCAATGGAATTATATGCCAAGCAAGATGTGGTGGTGTTGTCAGGTAAGCATTCAGGGTAGCGGTGGAAGCCTTGTCCCCTCAGATATTAAATCTCGTATTAGAGAATTTCCTAAAACAGAAATTGTAGTTTGCAGAGGGGCAGATGGCAGGAGTTTGGTAATAAAGATAGGCTAGGGGATGTCTGTCCTTTTTGAACTGCAAAGACCCTACTCGGGCTGAAATGTTAAGATTTATGTCGTGCTGCTGTGTGTGGGATGTGATTGTGATGCTTTTATTTCCTCCCTACAGCATTCAGTTCTGTCCACAGCGGGGCTTTAAAGCGCCGCTCTGCAGCCAGTGTGTGTCGGTGATAAGCCTGCACACGGGCAGTGGCTCAGAAAGCGTTGGTTTGTGGTGACACCTTCTGACCAAGCACAGCCTTCCTGCTGGGCTTTGCTTTGAGAAACAGCACATGGGTGTGTGGTGCATCACTGTCGCCGTGAACTTCACTTCTGTACTGCTGTGCGTGTGCGGGCATGTGGAAGGAAAGGGGAAAACCCAGCATTTCCTATGAAGACTGAGGTGCTGACATACCTTCATATGGAGCTTGCAGGGGGTTATTTCATTAGAACGATAAAGCGTTTTTGGGAAGAACGTGAGCTTTGTTACTTGCAAAAATCTTACCTTGTTTCCAGTCAGTAAGGAGGGTAGGACTTTGTTTTGTTCCTGAGAGATCACTCTTCTTTTACAAACTAGTGTGTTTGGGGTTTCATTTCTCCAGTGTTTCCTTAGAATGTCAGAAGTGTTTTTCTAGCTGAAGGATGTGATTAATTCATGAAAAGTAATGAACATAAGATCATTAGATTTTGTGCTTGGGGACGCTGGCTTTGGAGACAACCACTGCACGCTAGTCGTCTACAACAAGGTAAGCACTAGAGCTAGGACTGTTACCTCGTGTATATTGACCGAAATTGGAATACTAGAAGTGTGTTTGGGCTATGTACTGGTTACCATATGAAGATGAAGGGAAAAATGTGCGCGAATTACCTGAAGTTAAATAGAGTGAACAGTATGATGAGATTTCTTTGTTGTCTAGGGCAGGAAGAAAGGAAGATTTAAAAGCGTTACCATTTGAGCCTTGGGATACACAGCTGTGCTGAAGCAAGGCTCTGTGCCTCCTGTCTTTTTATTACCTTTCAGACTGAGTGTGTCCCAAGTTATTTAGGACTAGAGAGGGAGATAGGCTGAATGGTGTTACGCAGGGACGTTATTTTGCCATCTCTTAGCACTGGCCCTGCGGGGCATAGCAGTGGTGTCTCTCCTGGGGTCTGCTGCCTGTCACCACTTGCCTTTCAGCGGGTGCTGTGGAGCCCTGGGGCTGGCAAGGTGCCTGGTTCAGCAGCTAGCTGTGCCGAGCAGCTGGAGCGGAGATGGGCAGCATGAGAGCGGCTGGAGTGACATCAGCCAGCAGCTGTGCCGACAGCTCCACTGAGTGTAATGCCTGGAGCAGGAGGTGAGAGGCAGGGAAAGGGCGACAGCTACTTAAGAACAACTTCATGAGTGAGATGGTGGATCGTGTAATTCAGGTGTGCTCTGCACTATGTGCATTAAGCTGACACTACCGTCTGTGTTGGTGTCCGACTGTATTACTGAGAGCAGTGGAGGGTGTGATTTGCTGCCCTGGCACCAGAGGAAAGCCGCTCTCTGTCATGGCAGCAGGTCTTCAGGCTTCCAAATTGGCCAGCAGCAGGAGGAGAGCCCGTCTTGTACATGTTTGTACCGCATGTCTGAGCAGACCTGAGCTTTGCTGTCTGGCCAGCATCCATTTGTGTCTCTCAGCAGGAAGGGCACTGGTTCAAATCTTTCCTCTGATCCACAGAAGAGATTTATTTTCACACCTGCTGCACAGACTTAGGGTATTTGAAGCTGTTAAGACCTGCTGCCCTTCTTTCTGCAGCACAAGTTGTAGAGTACTAGAAATATCTTGTAGCTGTTGAGGGTTGCCAGTTGCTGGACCTGTACAGACTAAACTCTAGGCATAGCTGCTTGAAATGGCTAGAGGCTATACCAGTGAACCTGGACTATCCACCAGCCCCAGCCCCATGTTGCATGTCTTGTAGTTTCCCCTTGACCCTCCTTTGACAGACATGTTCTGAGAAATACTGGCTCTTGGGTGGGTATGCTAAGCGGGGTCAAAATGCTTGACACTCTTGGGAGTTGAGAAGACAGATGTTCATGAGGAAAAATAATCGACAAATACCTGTTTACCCTATTTTTCCATAAAACTTTGTTGTTTATTTGTGAGTCTGCATAGAATGCATATATTAAAAAAGAAGCCACCAACAAACAGTCCCTTTAGACTGCATCTTTCTGGGTTTGTTTGCCTGATGGTGTTCCAGAGTGAAATCCTCCCTTTCATCTCATCAGTGACATGTACAGTCCTTGAAAATCACAGGAGCCTGCAGAGAGTTTGCTCTTGTATTGCAGCCCTCTGTGGTGTCCATTGCTCATGGATGCAGCTTTAACTCGACTGCTTTAGCCCAGCTCCAGAGATAGAAAATAAATGCTGGATCTCTCTTGCTGCATACTCCTCTTAACTCCTGCTGGCATTGCAGGGCTGGACAAGTGGCTCCCTCTGGAGATGGTGAGTGCTGCTCCAGCCTCAGAGGAATTATCGAGAGGTTTGAGGTAAAGGCGCTCTCGCTGAGGCAGAGCGCATAGGACTGGTGAACCGTTTCACGCTGGCTGTGCATTATTTAAAAACAAGATCTATGCTTGCTCACACAGAAGGACCTGTCTTGGGGTATGCACATTTAGTTTCCAGATTTTCAGACTTCAGACGCTTTGGATATCTGATCCCAATATTTTTTTCTTCTCTCTCTTTTTTTTTTTTTCTTTTAATAATTTTTGGCAGGCTAAACAATTTGGTTAGCATCAGGAGAACTTTTTTATTAAGCCATATGGCTTTTTGTTGGGAACAAATGCTCTATTTATTATTTTTTGTTTGTTTTGTGCAGTGTTAAAAATACCATGGCATCTGGGTTTCATGTTTTCTGGTCTGTGTTTCGCAGTTGAAGGCAGGCCAGCCTCTGATTGAAATGCAGTGTTACGGATGCTTGCTGTCTTCTCTAAGTAGACTATTTTGGAGCTGCAAATGGGAGCTGAAAGTTTTCCAGAGTCAGGATAACTGAATCTGCTTTCTCTTCCAGATATTTCCATGCAAATGGTTTGTGGGAGGTAACAGCTTAAAAGGTTGGAAGGAAGATACCTTCTGTACCCTCTCCCTCGCTTCCCAAAACCAAATGCAGCGTTCAAAATACTCATCGACAGGCTGTTTCAGTGTGGACCTTATTCCCGAAGGAAATATTAGCTTGTCAACTCTTAAATGCTATTATTCTGCATTTATATCCCCAATCATTTAAAGAACTGTCACCATTTTTTAACATATATGAAAGTCAAGTGCTAATATATGAAGAAATGTCTGAAACTGTGGCAATCTGAAAAGTCATATTTTTGAATCTGGCATCACCTGTGTCTTGATCTAGCATTTGGCTGTGATGTGGGGAAGTTGTGATCAGCTTGATTCTTGAACAGAGTCCAATAAAGCATACTTATTTTTCTGTTATTGAAAATAACTTAGGATTTTTGAGTTCATTGACTGTCTGAGCACAGTTAGCACTAAGTTTGTGACTGTAGCAGGATGTAATTACATCAGGGCAACACATACCTCCTGTTACTATTTGTGCTGAAATGTCTGATCAAACCACTACAGAATTTCTTAACAGAAGTCACTGCCTCATGTCTGATTCTCTTTGTGTCTTCCAGCTTGCAGGGTATTTTTGGGTTTGTGTGTTAGGCTACAAACATGCAGTCATAACACTGATGTGAGAAAATCTACAGTGCAAACGAGAAGCGAGCCATGTCTGTCTGCTTATGTAGGTTTTGTGCTAAGTACCAAGCCGTGCTCTGCAGACTGCTGCTCTGCAGTTTTGCTGATGTGCTACAGTTTGTAAGTTATTTGGTGGATGGCTGCTACCAGTCTTAAGACAGACTGGTTTACCAGGGAGGAGGGGTCTTCACATCTTGTATTTTTTTACAAGATCCTTTTTATAGTAGTTTTTGCTCTTTCAGATGAAGGAAGAAGAAAGGTGTAATGACCAAGAAGTGAGTAATGTTAAGCAGAGTGTGCAAAGACTCCGATGGAAAATCAGAGACTTGAGACTGTTGCAGCCAAGTTTTGAGCAGAAGGAATGAAGATGCTGAAAAGCTTTGATTCAAGTAGCATTAGTCCTGAATAAAGGGGGTTGAGCCTAAATATCTGGCTAATCTCATTGTTCTGTAAATTACTCAGCCTCTAGTACAGTTGCTCAGAGAGAAACAACAAAGTATTTTTTTTTCTTCTGAATGCACTTTACAAGCTCTTTCTACATCTGAATAATTTCAGGAGTATTCTGAAAATGACAGCTCGTTGGCTGACTGCAGATACAGTATACTAATAGGTGTTTTTTACCTCTAGTTGCTGTCACTTCAGAATTAATACACAGTATACAAGTAACCTGAATGAAGTAAGCTGTTCCTTGAGAAATGTTAATGCTGTTTTCCAGCATGCCATTTATTTATTTAGCAACTTAAGATTGGCACAGTGTCTTTATAAAATCTACTATCAGTGGTAGAGGACAGCAGCGCTGCGGGGCATTTTTATATTCCCATATTAAAAAAGAGCGTTTAGCAACCAACCCCTAGTCTAGTGTCTGATCAGAAGTGATGGAGTCTTTCTGAGAATTAATTCCAGCAGCAAAATAAGTAAGTACTCTTTCAGATTTTGAGAGCAGTTGAAAAATATCAGCTTTCCTCTTTGTGGCCAATTGCAATTTACACAGACTTGACACTGACTGTTACTACACTAGCAACTCCTTGTAATGAGCCCAGCTGTAAGGAGGGCACTTGCTTTGAGGAGGTTTGTTGTCACTGGATACTGCAGTACTGATTTACATTACTGGGAAGTGCTATTTTTACTGCAAGTCTGCTTCAGCCTCTGGCAATACCAGCTACTTCAGCACAGTTTCAGCCTCCTGCCCCGCCAGTTGGCATCTCTGTTGTCACACAACCAAATGATGCAATTTGCTTACTTCTGCCTCCTGAAAGTGCTCTGTGGCACTGCTCACCCCAACCCATTAGCTCATTTGTGCTAAGAGCAGTTGTGCTGTCCTACTAGACCGTGTCCTCCATATCAACAAGGTGAGCATTTCCTGCCTTCCACATCTCCCCAGCTTAGCTTTGGGCTATTTCAGAAAAGATACCAGTTTATTTACTCCTAAGTCCTGCTTTGCTGTGTAGCCAGTGCTGCGCAGAACAGCTTTGCTCATGTGGCTTTACAGATGCCGGGAAGATACAACGTGAAGTTGGTCTTTGTGAGATAGTTTGGGAAATTTTTGCTGCATGCAGGCTCCGTGTGCTGTGCTGCCCAGTCTCGAGCAGTGTCAATGGTGGGCCCTGGCTGCCCTTTGCAGCAAAGCCTCATCTGCGTTAACAGGGCAGCATTTTCTTTTGCACCATGAAGCCAAGGGCCGGACATATGCCAGTGGGCTGCCACCAGCCAGCCGGCAGCACCGGGCACATGGCCTTGCAAAGGAGCAGAGCCACGCAGACGGCTTGTCCACCACTGTTGGCAGCCTGCATTGGAGCTGCTGCTGCATCATGTGGGAGACTCACGCTGTTGCTGTGGTCCCACAGATTTTCCATCACATGGCGTGCAGAGTCCTGCAGGAGAAGAAAACTGAGCCTAGAGAGTTGCCCCCTTTGGTGTATTGGTAGCTTGTTAAAAACGAGCTTCACACGTCTTACAGGAAGGGACTGGAGCTTCGATCAGCAAACGGAGATTACAGTAAGACAGTGGAAGAAGGGCTTGCATGCACTTTCCCTTTTTTTCTGTTCCTTCCCCACAACGAACTGAAAACTCCATTTCTTTTGGGCAATAAAGCTCTCCTTTTCTGCACAGGCACTGCTCTTTTCCCCTCCAGGGCAGCTAAGAGGCAGCTATCTGCCCAACATAGGTTGGTTTCTTTCTTTTTTACCCCAAATGTAATAAATACGAGAATTCACCAAGTGAGTGGGTGAAGTTGAGAAGCTGCAGACAAAAATGGGCTTTTCTTTCCTGTGTGGCATCCTGAGGTGACACGATAGCTGAAGCATGAGAGCAGTGACGGTGTATCCATGCGGTCAGTTACGCATAGGCATGCACGCGCTGCTGCATTACTGTGAATGGCATCTGCATGTGCAGCAAGGACAAGGCAATTGCACCGCCTGGATAAGGCGGAAGGGCCATTGCTATTGTACCTGAGTGTCTGGAAATTAGGACGTGGCAGAAGCCTTGTTTTTGGTGTAAACTTCATTCAGCCCCTCTTGCAGCCTCCTGAAGCATGGCCTGTGATGTGGTAGCGGGGACAGGGGCAGCTCTGTTTCTCCCTGAGATGCCATGTATGAACTTGATGGGTTCCTCAGCAAGCTGAAACTTTCAGACTGTGTGCAAACAGGTGCTGGTTGAGACGGGGCAGAGCCGAGAGCAGTTGGAGGTTTTCCCCTCCCTAGGGTGGGCACTGGAGGAGTGAAACACATACTTAATTGGAGAGGGCGCTGGAGGCATTCAGTGATGAGGTGGCGGTCCTTGGCCAGAGCACACCTCTTCTTCTCATTCCCTGTCTTCACCCTTTGGTGGGTTGACTTTGGCTAGATGCCAGATGCCCACCAAGCCGCTCTCTTACTCCCCCTCCTCAGC
>Ga0181612_149134_pt1 | contig 12888 bp, 3 predicted proteins | sample HoacroProtozoa21_FD_119630 | JGI IMG/M metagenome (GOLD analysis project Ga0181612, IMG submission 119630) | Hoatzin crop microbial communities from Cojedes, Venezuel. Combined Assembly of Gp0051906, Gp0051904, Gp0051908 | reverse complement strand
TCAGTTAATCTTACTTAGAGCTAAGTTCTTCTACGTAACTGCATTTTTCTGAAGTTGGCTGCATATTTTAGAAACAATGTCTGCTCCAAAGCTGATAACACCTAATATTTATAGTCTTACTGAGCTAACACTAGGAATGGAATGCAGAAAATGGCCCCTGCTTATAATTATTACTGTAGCAGCCAAGGTCACTGATAGACCTTTTATGTTCCACAAGTGAGGAGTCATAAAGGGTTGCACTTGCAGGCAGAGACAGACAGAACAGGGGATCTGATATAGACCAACTATGTATTCCATGCCATACACATCATACTCAGCTTAAAAGCTGGGGGTTCATGAGGGCTGTCTTCATCCATGGCTGGCTTCTGAAGAGGGTCGTACTCCTTGTCCTGCCTGCAATCCTGAACCAGATTCTGATCCATGCATTCCTGAGTCCAGTTCCCAGCTACTGATGAAGCTGGTCCAGGACTTCCTGGTGCTGGCTGGCAGCTGCTAGCGAGACACCAGCGCCCATGGCACCCAACTCTGGGAAACTCAGTATTGGTTTTGTATATTTTGGTTTGTTCATCTTATTGTCAATATTCTTAGTATTGTGAGTGTTATTAGCAAAGCTGTTTTAATATCCAATTTGTAAGTCTCTTTCCCTTTTCCTGTTTTTTCCCTTCCTTGAAAAATGTAGGGTTTGTAGGTTTTTTTGCATGTCATAAGAGGACTCTTTCCCTGTGTACAAGATTTTGGCTGCCTCAAAAAAGGGAAAAGAGAGACAGGATTACTTGCATACTTCTCATCCCTACAGTCTCCCATTGCAAAAGTGACCAGAATTCTGACCATAACGTTTGAAATCAACATCATACTAATGGCTCTAGAGAGAGTATGCTATTACCTGCACCAGATGAAGTACAGAGTTAATCTGTGGAAAGTAGTTTACATCAATACAAAATACCTCAGAATGGTCTGGGAGGCTTTGCCTTCCAACCTGCTCTCTAATTTATTGATGTACTACTAACGAACAAAGTAGTGCATAAATACACAGTTTTAATTAGAATACTCTGGCATGTAGATATGTCTGCAATTTTTTGGTGGGAGAAGAAACTATCAAGTCTAGTAAAATAAAAAAACAGAGCTAAAGGAAAACTCAGTGTCAGATGAATAGCAAGAAAGCTAATACAATCACCAGAGCTTGAACAAAGCAATAGGAGATAGTACAGGTGAAGATCACTATCTAGTACTAGACAGAAGGGAGAAAACAGGCTGGTGTTATCAACAACAAAAAAAATGTGTTTCTAGCTGTTTGCTAGATTTGTTGAAGTTTTTATAACACAGATGCAAATGTAGATTTAAAAAGAGACATTTAAATTGTCTGTTGGAAGAATAGAGGGTTTTTTCCCCTCAAGTCTGGATGGCAAGTTTTCTTCAGCGAATTGCATCTGAAATCATTGCTTGTATTTGGATTGTAGACTTGCCTGCTTGAGGTAAAGATGACTGGCGAAAAAAAGGGAGACAAGGGAAGAAAACAGAGACAAAGAAAAAAAATTTCGAATAATACTATAACCCAAGCTAGTTATTAAATTGTCTTTAGGACTTCCAGGATACATCTGTTGCCAATAAAAATGACCAAGGTTTATTTGTGTGTGTGACCATAAGCAGGGTATGGATATTACCACTGTTATATTGTTATTTGAAATGATATTCCAAAAGAAATAAATATGTTCTTTAAGAATAAATAGGAGAGGCTGTTTTAGCACACTACTTATCACTGTAAAATGTGTGCATGGTGTCCTGGGTTCGGCCAGGACAGGTTTGATTTTCACCAGAAGCCAGGAGGGGACACAGGTGGGTAGGGTGACCCAAACCAGCCAAACAAAACAGGGTATTTGATACCATGTGCCGTCATGCTGGGTTCTGGGTGGGGAAACTCGCCGGAGGGAGATTAGTTGCTGCTCGGGAGTGCATGGATCATCAGGCAGTGGGAATTGCTCTGTGCATTTCTGCAGTTTTATATATGCTCCGTATCTGTATTTTTGTTATTACTGTTTGCTTTGTTTGCTGTTCTGTTAAACTACTCTTATCCCGACCCATGGGTTCTGGAGGTTTCTTTCCGATTCTCCTCCACACCCCAGCGGGGGAAGGGGAGACAGAGTAACTGCATGGCCCTTTGTTGCCGGCCAGGGCCAAACCACAACAGTAACTTGGAGAGGGAAGGAATGAAAACTGAAGAAATACTACGCTGTTGCCGCAATGATTTTTGCAGTTGTGTTTTAAAGACCAAACTGCGTTAGTGATTTCATTAGTGTTTGTATCTGGGAAAAATGGAGAAATAATACTTCAGTTGCAGGAAGAAGTTAGAAATACATTTAGAAATGCATTCACTAGAATTATTCTACAAAGAATTTGTAAGCGAAGGTTGAAGACTGGACACATTTATAAAACGCATGAAAATCTCATCTCTGTGCTCAATGTATTTCTGATGTTGTCATTTCTGCCTTCTGAGTACATTATCTTTATAATCAGGTTAAATAAATTGTGGCTAAAAATCCAAATTTTTATTTTGCTGGTGTGTCTTTGAGCAATGCTTAGCATCACTACATATGGTAATTATGAGTAGAGCAACATCAGTTTCTGGGTTTAGGCAAAGTTAAAAAGGGGATCAGTTGTAAGATACAAAAACTACAGATAAACAGGAGTAGTGATTCTAGTCACTGTTCCCTTTTCAGACAATGGTTGTGCTCTCAGGTCATTCTTGTGACAGTGAATAAGTACTGAAAGAATGAAATCAGCTCAGAATTTCAGTGTAGCAACAGCTGTATCTCGAACTTTGCTCTGCACTTCTGATCCAGTGGAGATAACACCCTTCTTAGTGATGCTGAACTCCTAAGCTATAAGTAATACCCAGAGACTCATCTCTGTGCTGTCGTCTTCTCAAGAGAAAACTTTCTGTTTTGTGCCTGTGAGTAAACAGATAGGATCTGAATATTACTTTTAAACAAAGCTTAGGAAACAGTAATTCTGCTTATCTATGTATCTCTGGCTATATCCTGAAAGGTGGAAGAGAAGAAAATTGCTTAAGTACCTTTGAGGATATTGCTATTAGACACAGATGTTTCTCCTTTTGTCACAGTGACATAGATAAAGAGAAATAGACAGTAAATATCAACTTATCAGGTACCTCAACAGAGAGACTTATATACAACACAGTTTTATAAATCATTTGACCTCCTTGCTTCAGTTTCTCTGTCTATTAAACAGCTGTGGTTACTCTTACCTGTCAGAAAGGGTCTTCTAGGGATCACCCTTGTGAACTGTGCTAGCATGCAGTCAACATTAGCTCTGCTGTTTATTAACTAAGAACACTGCAACTTCATAATTGAGATTGCAAAAACGTGGTGAACTATGGCTCAAAAAATACAGTAGAGTTTCTACAGTTATTTAGAAGTATGACTTCTGAATTTTATCTGCTTTTTCACTGCTGTTCAATCTGTACAGGGACTTGGATTTCCTTGGAGAACCCCTGTTGCTCTGAGAGAGGATCATGCAATCTTATGCTGCAGATACCCTCTCTCCTCCAAGCCCAGAAATTCTGACCCACTTACAATTCAGGTCAGTTTATACTCAGAACAGTTGCTTCACCAGACAGCTGCTTGTGTGCAGTTGTCTCGAGTCAGTTTTCTCTTTAATTTGCCTTAAAGTTCTCTCCCTTCGGATAACTCATGAATGGACTAGTGGACAAAACCCATTACATTTCACCACCAGTGGCCATAATTCTTAACTAAACATGGAGAGAAATAAGGATTAACTTGCCTGAAATAAATTGTAGCACAAAACTGGTGGGAGAGAAGGATGAAGTTCCAAGCACTTCACAACACAATTCTGTTCTAGTGGATTGTTGATTTTGACAACAGCAAGGGCAAGATCTGTGCTTTCATATCTTCTGAAGGCAAATTATCTTAGTACATATAATCTTAATATAACTTTTAGGAAATGTATGTTCATTCATCTCACTCATCTTAATTTTGCTCTTTTTTCTTTGAATTTTGTTGCAAGGTTTGAAAAAAATATGTATCAGGACTTTTAAAATCAAGACTGGGGGGGGAGAACTCCTGCAGTGTGTTAAATAGGTAGGCCACTGGCAGAGGAATTCTAACGCTTTGGTGTACCGAGTATGTGAAACAGAAACAAGAATTTCCAATGGTGATTAATGAGAATTCGTGACTGATTTTTGGCCTGAATATCAAGGCTATAAGAACAGTCTTACGACCTTAGTGACTTGGTAAATTAAGGCAACTCAGCTCCCTCATAGATTTTTTTTTGCATAACCTTTGTGAGAATTTGTGGGCATGTAATCTTCTGGATGCTGCATATCATTGTGTAAGCAATGTAAAATAAGTTCAGAAAGCATGAACCATTGCACTGTGGTGATTCAGTCACCCTTGCTTCCTGGTTCCCACATCCAGATTTACAGCCTTCCTTGACAGAGTTATCAAGGTTCTTTTCCCCCCATGAAAATGAAATTATACATATCAGATTTCCTTTCAGGGCGAGGTTTCTAAATAGCATCACCTTGCTTTTTACATAACTAGGAATCTGGGAGTGGCTTTCTTCTGTGTTCTTTGATACTGGCATACTGGCTGCACAGGGCTACCTTCTACTTTGTAGTGATTGTGGTGAGACGAGATTCAGGTCTGTCGTGCCAGAGATTTGCATGAGCAAGTCTTCATTCCATATGCAACACCGTGGTTTAACTTTTGATGGGAAAGTAGAACTCACAGTGTCTGACCGATTTGTCACTTTTTGTTCCGTTTTTTGAGATAAAAGTGTCATATAGATGAATCACAAACAGCAGAGTATGTGTGTTTGGTTACTGTGTCACTTTTGGTAAATCAAATAGAAAAATCTTTTGTAATCAGCTAGCCTTTAACTTAATAACACTTTTGATAAATTGCTTGTATACAGCAGGTTATCAAACCCAAACATTAAAGACTTCAGTTTGACACTGCAGGAATGAATCATACAGACACAAAAGGCCAAATTTACAATTCTTTATCTGGAGTAAAGAAATAAAAGTCACATTGGTTTCAAGACCTGCACTAATGACTGAGAAAAGAATTTTAGCCTAAGGAAGCAAAAATATGCTTGAAGTAGAATTGTTCACTACAATAACATTTCCAGTTCCTTTACCAGTGAGTTTTAGCACTCTATGCATCACAGTTCTGTAGTTTATTGTATGGTACTGTTAGGAAAGTCCTCCTTATATTCTCTTTTTTTTCCTTTCTTTTCCTAACTTATTCCCATGCCTTGTACCTTTTCAGCATTGCCCCCCTACCCTCAGCTGGAGCTGCCACATTTCAAAATATATGAGCGACAACAGGTTTGACAGCCTTCGGGGTGGTGACGGATCTGGTGGGAGCAAGCCTCCCCAGCATGCTCATCAGGTTAGTAGGGATAGTGTCATGGATGGCAATGTCTTATACTTATGTCAGCCAAAAGTGTAAAGTGAATACAGCCAAACCTTCCCTCACAACAAAAGGAGGAAAGACTGAAGAAACCTTCACTAGATAGCAAGTTGAAAGATTTTAATGCTTTCCAATTTATAAAACAAGGCTCCGTTCAAAGTACTTTGCAAACGCGCCTGCTTCTCATTTCTGTCACTTTCACACTATAAAGAGGCCTTACAGTGGCTGTAAATATAATGTATTTGAATTTTGTAATCTTTTATGCTGCTGGAACACCGTGCTGAGGCTTCAGAGTAAATATGAATTAAAAGCCAGATTGTGCCATTAAGGCCTTCATTGGTCTAATTTAGAAATTCCCCTCTGAAAAAGGAGATCACAGAGGCAAAACAATTTTACAGGGTAACCCTGACTGCGCAAAGGAAATATTTACTTCAGTCTTCCCAAGACTCAAGCACGCCCTCTCTTCAGCAGCCGTCTCTGTGTGTGCAGACATGTGCACAAGTGTGTACACCTACTTCCTGCCTGCACCTTTAGGTGGCCAGCAACCACAGAGAGCCTCTGCAAGGAGATGAGATTAAAGCAGGCATATCTAGACCATTCGTTGGAAAAACGTGGGGAGATGCTGGCTCTAATGTAGTGACAGGCAGAACAAAGCAGCTGTCCATCTCAAGGTCAGCATCTCAGCAGCAGGAATCTACCAGCCACTTCAGTTTATGCTAAAATGTTAAGACAAAAATACAATTTATCCCATTTCATTTTGTATTAAAATGTGCTTTGTCCTCCTTGCTGCAAAGGTAATAATCATACTAACCATTGGCAGATGAGGGAGATAGGGAGCATTTACCATGTTTGTCATCCCACCATGTTTGTTATAACATCACCAAATGTTATCATCCCCACCATGTTTGTTATCACACCACTAAACTGACTAAACGTTCCGAGGTTGAGAGAAAAAGACAGCATGTTGCACACCCTCATAATAGCCAGATAAAACGTGATTTTCATAAGCTCCTTTTGATACAGGTAAAAATAATTGCAGCGTATTTAAATGTGGTAGGTGAAATACTCTAAGTGACATTTTCTAGGTCAGAAAAAGAACCAGCCTTTGTATTCGCAACGGAGTGCCAGGGCCCTGACTTCTGTCTTGTGCTCCCAGTGCTGAATTGTATCTCACAGACCTGAGCAGTGGTGATAAATGTGCTGTGGAATTTGCTTTGCTAAACAAATATTTAGCTTTCTACAGATCATTGAAGACCTGACAAAACTCTTAAGTGTCACCTAACCGATTTCCTTTTTTTCTTAATCGAAGAATCTTTTTATTCTTTTAATCTAAATATATGATTCAAATAAAAATGGAAAGGCCATTTACAGTTCTCTTCAAATACCATTCATGCAAATAGCTTTCACAAAATCAGTGTTCAGAACAGGGCTTTGAAGGAAAAATTCCCATTAAAAGCATCAGTTATTTAAAAAATAGGAATCACATTTGCAATCAGTCAGGAGGGCCAATGCTTCCTTCTTGCTTTCGGGTGTGGAGAGGCAGATGGCCAGGAAGGGGGTGTAATGTGTGCAGCTTCGGCAGCCTGGGCGCCGCTCCCCTGTGCACAGGCTTGTGGTGCAAATTCCATGGTAGGGAAGGGCAGACCAGGAGCCAAGCGAGCGCTCCAGGGAGCACGATAGCGAGATAGATAGTTCCTTCTTAGCAAAGACACGGGAATGCCGGTACAAGCTAATAATTCATCCAGCTCCAATCGGAACAGCACGAAAGGCATTCAGCATGTGGCAGGAGAAGGTTGGGTTTTTTTATTGTTTATTGTTGTTTACAGTACCTTCTTCTGAGAATTGAAGGCTTTCCTATGTTTGGGTAGGAAAGCAAAGACAGCACAGATGCTGAAAAATATAGCCAAATACAATATTGGTAGGAAAAGTCAGCCTGAAAATTCCAGTGTGATGGAGGGATTCTATGCAAGGCACCTCATGCACTTGTTTTTCAGCTGTTTTCAATAAGTTAGCTAAATATATTACCTTCATAATTTGTTGTTCATATGCATTTAAATCACTCTGTCTATAGCAAGATTCCAATCTGGCAAAATAATTTGTTTAAGGAGTTATAGATTTCAGTTTGAAATATTTCAGGTCAAACTTTATTCCTCCTTCACTCCTCCCTAGAAAGCAAAAGAGGACTTTTATAACTGTTGACATATATAATCTTGGGAAGTCCTCATATTTACAAAAAATGCTTAAAATAAAAAAAACAATCAAGGCTTAGGAAGTATTAGGAAAGGGACTGAATATGAAATGGAAAACATAATTGTGTTACCGTATATGTTCATAGAGTGCCCATAGATTCAACATTGAATTAATTTCTGATATTCTTATCCTAAAATTGAATACAGTAAAACAAGACAAGGTGTATCGAAAGGAGAGAAAGCTAATTAAAGAAACAAATGGCTTCTATATTAAGAACATGCAAATAGATTAGGATTAAACAAGACGGAAAAGACACAAATCAGGGGGGAATTACAGAGACCTAAAGCAGCATCACTTGCTTGGGGAAGGTATGTTTGTATGCAATGACTCTTCACTGCTTCTCTGAATATAGGAAGCAATGGAAATCAAATTAAATTTCATGTACTAGGTTCAAACCAGACAAAATGCTTTGTGTTTTTTTTTTTTCCTACACAAGAAGGTATTAATCTGTGCAACTTGTTGCTACAGTATGTTGCTGATGCCAAAAATTTACAAAAATTTAAAAACTCATCAAGCAGACTCGGAGAAGAATAATCTGTCAAAGACTAATAAACATAAGACACAGCCTGCTACTTAGGAAGACCTTGGATCAGAGGAAGCTGTTAGATTATACTAAGAAAGCATCTCTTTAACAAAATTTGCCATGTTTCTATACTGTTCTGTAGATGACTCTTCTTGCATCTTCCTTGGTCAGCAATGAAGACGAGAAACAGGACTATGTGTATCTTTTTTTCTACCAAGCTAAGTTTTTGGTTTGTTTTTTCTGGAGAAAAAAAACCTGAACAAACATCCAAAATTTAGCAAAACTACATATTTTGATTGTCACAAAAATGTTTGCCAGGTTTCTGTGACTTAAGGTAAAAAAGAAATAATAAAAAGGTAAACTATCTATTTACAAGACAGAAAATCTTATTTTCCTCCCACACCTATTCATATCTACTTGCAGTCATTACAGGTAAGAACATGCTGCTGGTAAGGATACTTAAAAATATAATTATGTGAAAGATATAGCTGGTAAAGTAGTAAATCAGGCAGAATCAGATACTACAAGAGCAAGGCTTATTTTATATTGGACCATATTTAAAACAAAATTTTATTATTATTTTTGGAGCAGCTCCATTGAAAAGATTAAAGAATCCTTTTTTACTGTTTTTGTAATGTTTTTACCTTGGGATTATTTTGTAGTCCTGCTTGCCTCAGTCAGTTTGCCTAACTTTCACCATCTACTCGTCTAAAAGAGCAATTTAAAAGATGCACATTTTAACGAAACAAAGTAAGTGAATTTTTATTATGCTGTGCTCTGCAATGAAATGATCTCTTCTGCTCTTGCTTTGCAGCTAATTATACAATCTCCTTCAATTTCTTAGTAAGCGTAAATCTGCCTTTTCTGTTGATTGATGCAGAACTACCCTGGTTTCTAAAAATAGGCACACCTAAACCTAGTAGCAGGTACCAAAAGGAGATGAATAAAAAAAAAAAAAAAGAAAAAGAACAAACCTTCAAAATATAGGGAACAAAGCTGCACCTAAATACGTTGTTCTAAGTGTGGAAATTGTGTTTCACATCATTACAACTGGAAAGTCTTATCTACTATTTATCAGGTTTATACTACAATTACAACTTTTAATTCAAGGAATCCTGATGTTGTATATAAAGAATTTTTGTTAAACTAACAGAAGCTAAACTAGCTGTAGCTGGAAAAAGCAGACAAGCTGTTTCATAGAAACTGTTCTTTTGGCCTTAAAAAGAAGCCTTTTTTTTTCTGTCTCAGAAAGCTCCACTATTTTTCAATTATCACTCATTTCAATGACAAATATTTCCTCTTCCTACGAAATCTGAATTTCTCATATCCGTAAGCAGTCATGTCTGTACAATGTTACTGAAATAAAGAGATTCCGAAGGACCAGCAGACTGAAAGGTGAGGCTGGAGCCATGACTGTTTAGGAATAAATACCCTGCTTTTACCGATATGGAGAGGCAGTGATGATCTAGCACAGTCCAAACCGGATCTGCTTGCTCCAAACAGCTGGGAAAACAAAGGCGAAGCATGTACTATTTAGTGTAATTCTGTGTGTTAGAAAAATCCAGAGTCATGGGAGTGATGCATCATCTTGGTTCGTCAGACTGGTCGTTCTGTGGTAGAGATTATATCTGAGTCTGTCTGCGTTTGCTCAGAGTTTGAGACAGGGCAAGACTTTGAATCTTTCTAAAAATCACTTAAGAAGCCAGACACCTGAACTGCAAACAGATGACATAAGTAGCAGTGGTCAATGATTTAGAAGTTTATCTCTCTTTTGTACGATTCAGTGGGTGTTTAAACATTGATTTTCTTGAAATCAGGATCAGGCTCCTGGGTTCTAAATTAAATTTTAACTAACGTACAGAAAGAAATGCTTCATTAAATTGCTGCTACTGTATTATTTGTCACAGCTCCAACATCACTTTTTGCTGTTGCAGAGGCCTCAGTTCAACACCCCCTCATCCTCCAAGCTCCTTGAAATCAATAGCACTATCTTCAGCCCCCATAAAATAACAAAGAGTCTGTCTGCCTAAACTGTGCATAGGACTGAAAGATATGGAAGCTCATGTGATCCTTATTTTCATTTAAGAATAACATGAGGGTTGAGAAATTCTCTTTTAAAGCTGAAGTGTTATAGTTTGTTGTTTACCTAGGGCTTTATGTAAGGAAGCTGCTTTGCTTCATGGGCTCTCTGTGGACTTCCAGGTATGTAAGAAACCCTTACCTGCAGCCCAAGGTCAACATCTCAACATCCTCTTCCTGAAGTTTTCAGCTTTGCATAGAGCTGCTGGACTAGAGTGTATTAATGTGATGCTCAGTTTGCCCTCATTTTCCTTCCATCAAAGCAAACATGGACATTCAGTGAATTTGCCAATCTGCTATGCTTGGCATTGCTGGACTAGGTCAGGCAGTCTGAAGTTCTGTGAAGTGCCTTTCTTGGGGGAGCAATTAGAACCTCACAATCTTTTATTGTTTCTTGTCACTTGCAGGCTTGTTTTAAATAAATATAATACAACAGAAACAAATACAAATACAAAATGGGGTGTTTTTTGTTACACCAAGCTCATTTAGCATTGGCATGTCAGGTTAAGTTATATTCTTAAGAGGAAACCACCAAATTACCAATGTATGGTTCCAGTGTGGTAAATTACAACACCATTATTAAGATAGAAAACTCTACAAAAATACTGCTATCCTCTCTGTTTCTTTGATTAACTCTAGAATGTCTCTGCTAGTCCTGGTTTCTTATGGGACAGGGCTAATTTTCTTCCTAGTAACTGGTATAGTGCTGTGTTTTGGATTTAATATGAGAATAATGTTGATAATACACTGGTGTTTGTTTATGTTGTTTAATGTTGATAATACACTGATATATTCAGCTGTTGCTAAGTAGTGCTTATACTAAGTCAAGGACTTTTCATCTTCCCGTGCTTTGCCAGTGAGGAAGTGCGCAAGAAGCTGGGAGGGAGCACAGCCAGGACAGCATATCCAAACTGGCCAAAGGGATATTCCATACCATATGATGCCATGCTCAGTATATAAACTGCAGGGAGCTGGCTGGTGGACTGCAATGGCTGCTCAGGTATAGGCTGGGCATCAGTCAACAGGTGGTGAGTAATTGCATCACTCATTTTACATATTCTGTTATTATTATTTTCTCTTCCTTTGCTGTCCTATTAAACTGTCTTTATCTCAACCCAAGAGTTTTGCTTTTTTACCTATTCTTCTCCCCATCCCACTGTGTGGTGTAGGAGTGAGTTAGCGGCTGCGTAGTGCTTAGTTGCTGACTGGGGTTAAACCACAACACTGCTGTGTGTGAATGGGCAGAGAAATAATAGCCAATATATGTCCCAAACATGTAGATGAGTTCATGTGTAACTGCTACACAATTACTTTAAATAAGAAAGCTGCTTATGTACATTTCTGTTGCATGTTCTTACAGCTGTAAATGGACAAAGTGTACTTTGCATGTGAAAGCAAACACAGTTGCACATCAACGGGTGGGCCATAAGACTACATGGACCCTTTGAGGTCTATGAAAATAATGTTAGCAATTTCAGTGGGCTTTTCAGTTAGATTCTCAGTATATGTACATATGTCACTGGAGATGTATATTTCAACTGCAGTAGCAGAGAAAAGTATTTACAGCGGAATTAATCATCCTTAAGGCACAACTATTTTGCTTTCACTTATTAACCAAAACTTGGTTGGTTTTGTTCAGGAAGCTTTTACACAGCTTCAATCTCATTGCAATAAAATAAAAATAAAAATTATTTAAACTTTTTTTTTACCTCCTTGCATAATTTTACAAAAGTGGTTCATGAATGGTTTCAATTAAGTAAAAATATGTTTAATTTGTATAAATCAATAATTTAAGATAATTGTATTTAGAAGTTCAAATGAACAGAATGAATAGAAGAAAAAATGCCACTTCTAACCTTGATACTGTTTTGGTTGAACGCATTTTATTGTTGACATTTGATTTGGTTACTGGTTGAAATTCGAATTACAGCCATGGAGGCATATTTGTTTCAGGTTTAAATTTTTTTTTGTTTTAATTTAACTGTCAAGTCATGAAAAAAGTCAGATCATAAAATGACAGGTTTAAATAGAAAAATATTTTATGAGGCAGTTAAATTTCATTTGTTTTAGCTTCAGAGAAGAATAGGTTATTTCAAATTTGCTAAGTCACTAGCAACTAATTTTGTATCTGATTTGCTTCATTAATAAAGGCAAGCTGCCGGCAAGCAATTTCCTGCTGTTCACAGTAAACATATCCCCACGTTTCACAAACCATCAGAGATACTAGGTTCTAAAGACCAATTTGAAATCACCTGATGAAGAAAGAGCTTTGCTTCTAGTTGTCTGTTTCATCTGATGACCTTTCTAAATGCTCTGACAGTGAGCAGGCTTAAATGTAAATTTTGTGTCTGCTCAGAATGAATCTCTTGAAAGAGTTAAGAAACAGTCCAGGACAAAGAAATATTGAGGGAATCATGTTCTATTGAAAGGTATGATTCTGTCAAGACTGCATTTCTTATACTGGGTACAGTCTGCAAAGTTTCATTTGGGGGGGGGGGGGGGGCGGGGAAAACCCCCAGGGAAAAAAAAATTTCTTTTTACATTTTTATAAAAAATTACTTTTTTCTTTTTATTTAATTGTTTCGT
>Ga0181612_181094_pt1 | contig 12889 bp, 7 predicted proteins | sample HoacroProtozoa21_FD_119630 | JGI IMG/M metagenome (GOLD analysis project Ga0181612, IMG submission 119630) | Hoatzin crop microbial communities from Cojedes, Venezuel. Combined Assembly of Gp0051906, Gp0051904, Gp0051908 | reverse complement strand
TTACCACTCCCCTTCAAACAGCAGGAGTTTTTCTCTTAGTATTATTGGGAATAAATATGAAGTTTCCAGATTCTCATCTGAATGCAATCTCACGTTAGGGGAACCATTTGGCCTACTGGCTGGAAAACTGTTTGGCTTTCATTGAAGATGTGGTATTAGCTGGTATGTAACCTTCTAGATAAGGATGGAGCAACAAGTTCCCAATTTCCTCTTTGTAATTTCACCAAAAACTGAGGAGCACACATAGGTAAGACTTACCTCAGAGCGAGGAAGATGTCGACTCCGGCACCAAGCAGCAGTACAACAGAAAATAATGCAAAGGGCCATGCCCCTTTCACAAGCACATAGGACTTGTCCTTCTCATCTCTTTGGAAAAGAGCATTTCAAGCACTGAATGCTGATGGGCAGTTAGTACTGATTGGCTATGAAGAGACAAGTTTAAGCCCTTGTCCTCCAAAACCACAGACGAAGGCTCTGAGCTTGTTACAGCTCAGCAATCAAGTTCCTATGGCTTAGCCAGATGCTACATGTCTGCTGAGCAATGATGTACAACTGGCTGCACACTCTTAGGTCACTTCAGCTGCAAAGTAAAATGCACAAACTTAAAATCACCGCAAAATGAAATGGGAAAGTCGAACCTCATCGTTTCAAAATTTTCCCACAAAAAAAGGAACGCTAGAAATGGATGGGTTGTCGCAGACAGTTTCAGTGGAAAAGAAACTGGTCTCTGGGAGATGTTCATCAACATGTTTTTGGCCAGTTCTGTCAAAACAGGCTTTGACAGAAAATGTTCTGTAGTTTTTTTTACCCAAAGGCAAATGAAAGAGATAAACCTATGACGCTCTGACACCAATGTCTGCCGGATAACTTCTAATGATTTGTTTGCTCCATCTGGCAAGAACTTAAAAGGCTTATTGTGTGATGGCAAATAATATCTAGTGATATTCTTAAGCTGTCATTTAAAATTAGCCCATTACAGCAGAACCTACTGCTGTATGTCCAAATACAACGAAAAATACCAGATTCAGAATAAGCAGTCTGAAAAAAATAATCAGGTGGCAAGAAAATTACAACTTTGAAAAGCCCAAAACAGGAAGAAAGCTCTGAATACTTAGTTAGTTACTTAATTAGAGGTTCAAATTTTCCTAAATTAGAAAAGATGGCATCTGTGCTTGCTTTTTGCCTTTACCTTTCAAAGAGTAAGAACATGCCATTTTAGAACAAGAAAACATTTCCCAATACAATATAACTTTCATTTTTCAGTATTGCTAATATTAACAATGTGTTTCTTTTTCTAAAGAACACAAACCAACGAAATTTCTGTGCTGAACAAAAAGGCACTATATCCAGGAAAGTCTCAAAAGGGCAACTTGGCTTCATAATCAAATATTAAAATGATTTTGAAAAATCTAATAATCTACCATCTCCCAGCAATAACTAATACATCCAGCAAACAAAAACTTTGAAGGAAAAAAGTGCCTTCAATCACAGTAATAGTTCTCCTGCTGCCCAGTATATCAAATTACCTTTTCCTTTTCAAAACAATGTCTTTTCCATCTTTTCCCAATCCCACTTATTCCTATAGCCTCTGGGCCAGGTTCTGATCTGAGATACACTGTTCAAATCCAGAGTAACCAAACCGAAACAATTTCTTTCAAGTGGGACATTTTCTCTGGGTTAAATAGGAATTATTGACCAATGGAGCTGCACAGATAGATTACACAGAGGTAATTTTTGTGTTTCAAAACATGAACTCTCTATACTGAACACACCACGTAATATTGACTTAAGCGAGCATTTGCCTAGCCAGACTTATTGCAATACTGTTTTAAATGCTGCCTACAGATTTTTTCCCTCTCTGTGGTTTCAATGCTATTTAAATACAGAGAAGTGAGACTGCAAGGATAAGTCCTGTGAAAAGACAAACTCTGAGCAAGAGATCCTGTCATTCCCAGACAGATCAATCTCTAAATCATCCAACAGCCTTCAAAACCCCACCTGATCGGAATGATCACTGTAAGTCCACCACTACCATTTCTACCACCAACCACGCCATCCTGGCATGGTAACGTGCCTCTAGCTGGCCCGAGAGGTATTGGTGGTCTCCTCCTGACTACAGTGTTGGGTGCTGTGCTAAGGTACTGGTTCACACCTCTCCTGCTCTCACAGTATTAAGAGGCAAGTTGAAGAAATTTCCCAGCCTCTCTGGGTAACATGTTCCATGCTGCAATGTCCTCCTGATGTTTTTTCTATTATACAGACTGAACCTTGTGAGCTGTGATTTGTGACCACTGCCTGTGTTATATCATTAGCTATTTCATGAGGAAAGTTTGCATCCATCATCTCTGAAACTGGCTTTCAGCAGTTGCAGGCAGCTGTTGGTTTGCCCCAAGGCCTCTTCACATCAGACTTGATAAGCCCAAAAAAGCCTCCCCAGGGCAGAGCTAAGAAGGCACTGGGAGATGGCAATAGCTGAAAAGCTGGCAAAAGTGTCATGGAGGGTTTGGAGATGGGAGGCTCTGAGGAGTGGAAAACATGCAACGTTCACTACAGCACAAGTACATTAAATATATTAAAGCAGTGTGCTTTTGATGGAAAAGTAAATAACTGATGTTCAGTCTAAAAATGCTTCTCCTACTGCTGCCAGGCTTCTTCCTCAGGCACCTTCAAACGAGTTCTCCTCTCCTTGCAACCTTTAGGCTTAAAAATGGACCAAATAGGGAGAAGGGAATGTGGGTGGGCAAGGGGGTGGGGGGAGTTTGGTGAATGTATTGAAGGTAGCATCCAAACCTAGTTTTGATTACAAGCATCAAGGCTTTTCTGAAATATCTCAGAAGAGTAGAAGTCTAGACAGATTTATGGGTGTGCATATTCCACCAGTTTTTATTTTGGAGGAGTGTATACATAAGCAAAGATTAAAAGCCAAAACAAATGTCTAAATCATCTTATATTGGTGGTACAGTGAGACAAATACAACACAGACCTCAAGATTCTAAGTAAAACTGATGGTGAAAAATAATTTCATCTTTGCATTCACCTCACTGAGACTCGGGAGAAAAATGCCTTAAGAATTATGAGAACAATTTCGTCTGTACTGTTACCTCCTCTCAATTCTTTAAGTGTTCATTTTCTATTTTGAAGTCGATCACATTAAAAAGAGAATGCATTATAAACTTACAAGTGTTTTTATTTAACATAAGATACCAACAGAAGGTGGTCATATTGCACGTCAAAAACCAGGACTTCCTGAAATTGTAACACCACCCGCTAAAAAACAATACCAGTAGTAAAAAACCTGCCTTCCTTTGTCGGAGTCCCTCCCAGCTAACAGGTCCCAGACTGGTATATGTACAGGAATCATTTCACAATTATTAAAATACAGCTGTGATTACTGTATTACTTTTTTTTTTTTGCAACATACTGTCATGGAGTCTTTTTAAGGAGAATATTTGGAACGAATTTAGAAAATTGTGATTACAAAAGGTAAGGTTAACGCAGGCAACTTGTAAAGCTGAGGAGAAACTTATATCAGCAGATTTATAAAAAGTGGTCCTTTAGTGACCACAAGTAGTGGGGATCATATTTTATGTCTCCTGCAATTGATATAGATTGGATTCATGTATATACAGAATATCCAAAGTCTAAGGCATCCCTTGTATGAATTATAGACATAAATAAAATCAGCCAATAACATCCTTCTATCCAGAGAATTAACCCTATAAAATCTGACTTTTTAATCTACTCCTTGCTGACAAACAAAGATTTAGTGTGCCCGTGTGCATTTTAAGCAACTTGATTGGTCAGCCACTACATGTACCAACATGTGCGGGGAGTACCAGCACAAGTTTGGCTGGATTTTGTGTAGTTTCATCATACAACAAAAGCACAAAAAAATGGTGATTCTGCAGCTAATCAGTATCTGGAGGGGATGTCAGTGATCATATTTGCTATTGCACTAGGATCTCAACATATATTCCTGAACTTTTCTGCAGTCCCAAAGGAAATGCCAAGCATTGAGAATATCCAATTTATGACTTTAGCAATTGCCATCAGTGTTCGTTTCCTGCAATCTGGCAGGCACTGTATATCTTTTACAAATAACAGTTGTATCTGACTAATCTCCACATGACTGTGCTGAAGTAATTCTGACCTGATCACATGCCTGTCCATGCATAACAGAAATATTAAAATCAAAGGCCTGTCTTGTAGACTATGATGCCTCTGTAGCAAGATCTGGCAGAATCGTTAGACCTTTGCATGTTCTTTCCGTATAACCGAAGTTTAAAGAAAAGATTTTCAAAGCTCCTGGAGTTTGTTTCTTCCCTCAGGATGTGCCCAGTAGAACTATCAGTTCAGTACGCTCCCTGTTTCCTACGATAATACTGATGTACACTTGTAAAATCAGTGGAGTTATGTTAGCAAATGCCTGATGTGAGAGGATTGAAAAGCATGTACAAAAGAGATTTGGATTTGGCTCTGCTAATCCTGCTTCAGACACGGGAGCCTGAGAATATTATGTGATCCATTTTTAAGAGTTAGCAGTATCTTCTAGACCTAATGCATTTCTGACCTGTCTGAAAGGTACAGGCTCTTGTATCAACACACGTGGACATCAGTAGAGTCCATGCTTATATAAATGTTATTTATTCTTTATTATTTGAAAGTGATCTCAGACAAAGAAAAAGACACTTCACTCGTTTGATCAAGACTTTCGTGCAAGTAGAGATGGTAAGCAGAAAGTTTCCTCCTTAGGAGTCTAATGCTTTTCTACTGCCGATTACACAACATGAAAGACACACTCTACCTACCCTGCTCAGGGTAATAAATTACTAAATTGGAAGCTTCAGTTACCTTATAAATTGGGATAACAACATTAATAGAATTAGCATCTTATCTGCCTCACCAGGAGACTGTTAAAAACAGAAACTGCAGCAACAAGAAAAAAAAGTTTAAAAATATGGAAAGAAAATTATTTTTATGGCCAAGCCTGCTTGTATTTCTTATGTTTGACAGTGAGGCAGTGATCATGTTTTCTCTTTTTCTCACACAAAATTATACAACCCTTTTTTAAAACAATGGAAGAAATTCTATCCATTATTTTCTGCCTGCTTGAGTTTCATGCATAATTAAAGCTGGACAAAGGCAGCCTCTGATCAGACAGGAACAAGCAGAATCAAAAGAGTCCAGCAGCAACGTGGTGCTGATAAACAGGAATTCTGAAAGGCTGATAAGCAGAGAGCCGTCGTTCTCCAGGAGAGGATTTACTAGCCTCTGCTTGGTTTGTTTGCAGGCTTCAGGGCAGGATCATCTTCTGTAAAAAATATTGAGTTTTAATTGCTCTTCAGTATGCCCAGGTTCAACAAGCCTTGAAGCCAGCCAGATTTCCATCAGTTTCAATGGGACTGAGATCACACTGGAGATGTGAGAAAAATGCTACTGCTTTCCTCTTTCCAACCCCGCCTTTGTGCAGCATCCAAGTGAATCTGAAGTCTGCTCCAAACTGATCTTTGCTTTGCTTTTTCACCCTCTGCCCTTAAAGAAAGGGATAGATTTGCATTTTACCACTTCTTTGGAAAATGGGAAATGGTATGCAGTCAAAAAGATGTCTGCAAAGCTGTTATGAAATGTGGGTAAAATGGGAACAGGTCCTACTCTCAGTCTGGCTGCGTGAAACCAAAGCGGGATTTTGAAGCTCGTACTAAAATAACTCCTGCTGGCTCTGTATGCTGAAGTGTGAGGAAGCTAGTGAGAAAGGTGACATTTTCCCCCAGGCTGTACAGAAGCAGCAGCTATTCTGGGAGTGACGCAGTATCTCTCACAGCTGATGTGCATCTCCTGACAGCATACAGGGCAGTTAGATCAGCGTAGTTAAGGATGCCGTCAATGTGTTGACCCACCCTTAGACAACGTCTTTTCTCTTAGTTAACAACAGCATTGTTGTGTGAAGAACCTGCATATTCCACATGCATATTGCTAGTATCCAGTGTGCTCCTGCAGCCTTTGCAACTGTCCTCAGCCTAAGACAGGTGTCACCTGCTGGGCCCTGGAACATGAAGGAGAACAGGGTTAGGCAGCTCAGATAATAGTGTGGTTACTGCTGGTGTTGATACTCATAAGAATTTCTCCCATCACTGATACACTGGACTGGACGTGGAAGAGCTGAAGCCATGAGGCAGGACAAATTGCCTTATAAGATGTTCACACCCAATAGATGTTGATGGGCTGATGTGTACACCTAAACCAAATGCAGCAATACTATGCTTTTGAGAGAACACTTTGCACTTTCTAAGCATCTCAGAAAAGTATCCTAACAAGCAGCCAGATGAGCAAAGAATAGGTTCTGGGGAAAAGCACAGAAAGAGCCAAACCAGAGTTTGGTTGTGCCCTGGGCGTGTAAACTCCCTTTGAAGTCCCTGGAGATCTAGCCAGGAGAGCCTGGAAGCCGAGAAACCAATTCAGTCTGCCCCAAGGCAGACACCCAAGGCTTGGTTCAGGGGCTGCATAACAGAAATCCAGCTGGATAGACCCTCTATAACTCCCTTCCTTGTGCTGACCAGGACTCCTGCAGCTACTTGTACATAGTGTCTGGCGGTGTCCGAGATGCCCTGGGTTATCCCTGCTCCCCAGAGGTGTGGGTCAGGCACTGTGTTGTAGATGCCACCCTGTGCAGGTGCCTGTGGTACCCCAAGGCATCTCAAGTAGACGTCTGTGATTAGGCAATTGAATTGACTCATGTTTTAGAAACTGAATTCCCAGAAAAAAAAACCACAGAAGTAGCATTTTATAAGTTTTATTCAGTGCTGATCTCAGGTACATACCAGAAAAGGACCTTGTGCAGCTAACATTGTCTTTGTAGGAGTAGCAGTAGTAAGAGCACAAACCCAGATCATTTACAAAAACTGACTTAATGAAATCCCTTGGGGCTTCACTTCACAATTGGATGGAGTGGGGAAAGTCTGAAAACCAGGCATCTGCCAGACCCAGGAAGCCTCAAGGTCTTGACCTTAATGTTCCCCACCACAGGTGCTATCTGTCTTCCAGTCAAACATCTGAAAGGAAAGAAACAAAGATCTCTAAGCATAAGCTCCACAGAACAGAGTTAGGGCAAGGCTGAAATACCGTAGGTTCCTTTGGGGAGGGTGGGACATTGCCAAGACAAAGGTTGAAGTTAATAATCTTTTAAGTGACAATATTTAAATGTCTTTGTTTGAGGGTGCTGGCTCTCTGGAAGACTCATAAAAACCTGATTGATTACTCTTGCCATCTCCAATTACAAAATTTCCCCACAGTTTTAAATCAACCTGGGGTAACAAGTGCTCAGAAGTTTACTAGAAAACTGTAAAATAAAATTCATTTTTTACCTTGCTGCAAAGACATGTGAATAAATCAAATAGACCCATGACAGCTCATAAACTATAGGAGATACCTAATCCATTAAATATTGCTAACTATTAACATTTGTAACCACAGGGTGTAACATACACTCATGCCTACTCTCTGGTTGCCAACATACAGTGTGTGAGTAGTTACAATGCAAGCCCAAATTATGCAGCAGGCTCCCTTGTGTGTTCGGTGATTTATCCAGAAAAAAACATTTTGAAATAGTTTTCTGCTCCTCTTTAACTTTCTAGTCATTGATCGTTAATGGCTGGACAAAAGTCAAAACTTAGAATTAAAAGATGAAAACAAAATGCTTTTGAAAGGTTTTAGGTCTGTGTTCTGAAATATTTTCTCTTTTTCTTGATCATTAAAAATACTTCCTGGAGATCGTTTCACACAGTTCACAGTTCTGCAGACTCCATTCTCTTTGTTGAAATACAAATGCCCAGTCTATGGAGTAAAATCTTATAATCTGCCTTAGAAGCTTTTCTTCAGGTTGAGGACTCATGTGAGTACAGCAAGAAGGATTTGGCAATGTTTTTAACTTGAAGTAAACCTACTCACAGGAAATTTGTTTCTACTGTAGCTTTATTTCTATTTCTGAGTTATCTACTATCCAATACAGATTTCAATGGCATTTTTTTTTCTCTGACATTGTATATTTTTTATTATATGAATGTCTAAAGACCTTTATAAGTTTTGCAATCCCATTGTAGTGGATGATGAATAAATAGGAAAAAAGATAATGTGTGCCCTGGAGGCCTTCCAGTTGATAAATATTTGCTTAGTTGCTTAGAGAAATAATTTTCTGCACATGGCTTGTTTGAAGCTATTCATTTCAACTGTCCACTGCAAGGCTTGCTCTGTGTCCTACATCACGGGCTGCGTATTTTGTTCCCTAACTGGATGACAAACTTTTTAAGCAATAGAAAGATGAATGGTGAACAGTAAGTAGTACATTTCCTAGAGGAATTTTTGGGCAAATGACCACCTGTGCTAAAAGCGGTGAGACACTGAGGACTCATAAATATTCACACAAACATTTGATAGTTCTCCAGATGTTTGCAAATTAGCAACATGACTCTACAAATAATGACGACACCATACATTTACTGGGAAAAAAATTAGAATATATAGACACAGAGTTCAACTGAGCATGCTTCCATGTGTTTTCTGTTTACAAGACCTCCTCCCTTTTGAATGATTTTTTCATCTCCCCTCTTAAAATAAAGAAATATTGTCACACACGCCACTGTCAAACACTTCTCTGAAACCAGCAGCAGCGCACTTGGCTCAAGATAGCATTTTCCAGTGGCACCACTCATTTCAAACAGAGCATCAAGCAGGAAAGATATGGCAGGGCAGCATCTTCATAGAGATCTCCCATAGAGATGGTCTGGAGTGGAAATTCTTCTCAGGAGGGCAATCATTCCAGGAATGTTGTCATAAACCTGCTGACATCCATTGCTATTAAGGAGAAATGTGCAGTAAAATTCCTGCCCCTTCTAGAGACATCTGTACACAGATACCCATTTTTTCTGAACATGTCCGGAAAACAACAGCAGCCAACACAGACCCTTGTGTATCCAAGCAATTAAACCCACCGAAATTAGAAATAGGCAATTTAAGATAATAGCATTTTTCGGAAACGAAGAAAAGCCACAGGTGGTAAATCATACACTGAAAAGATTTGTGAAACATACCAGAAGACCAAAGATTAGTAATTGCATACTTTGTTGATTGAACAATGGGGATATAAACATATCTTCCTCAGAAGAACTCAACAACAAAAAAGGCAAAGAATAATCTGAGACACCAGTGTAACACAGATCCATCTCTGAAAAGAGTGATTCAGCTGAAATTATAAACAGTACAAGTAAAAGAGGAAATATCTTGTGAGTCTACAACAATGCATCACTGATTACAACAGAAACAGAATTAGTTCCATACAAAAGAAGTTTCTAAAATGTTTCTAAAAAGAGAGGAGAAAAATGAACAGCAAAATGTTAGCCCTTCCTAATTTTACTTCCAGCTCAGAATCAGACTGACTTCTCTCTATTTATATGGGACCACTAACGTGCACGGCTTCTTTTCTGTGATATATAAGCAATTTCCCACTTTAAAAGAGCTCACAGTCTAAGCATCAGATTGGTCACGTTTAGCATCTCAAGTACTCCCTTTCTGAAACTAACCTTTACCTCACCTACTGCTCCTGTTCTGCTGGTGTTCATGAAAAAAATGACAGAGCATTCTCAGACTGATGCTGTGAGTTCACAACAGACACCACTCTGTGCTAGAAATTAAATAATCAATACTGTTCTCAAAGATGAAACTAGATTGTGCCATCAGGCTGTTGACAATATAACAATCACATTATAGACTAAAATATTAATTTCTTATTTAATGAGCCCTTCAGTAATATTTATTGTTAAATGCACTAGGAGAGTCTTTTTCTCCTCTTACATATTATGGGGAGCTTCTTAGCACTTTCATTTTCTAACCCCAATGTTACCAGAGTGACAAAACCTCTGGTGTATTTCTGAAACAAAACCCTGATGAAAGTGCTGCTGGACAGGGAGTGGCTCTTCTGCGCTTTACACAAAAGGAAAATGGGATTTTCCGGTGCACTAACAACATGGAAGCTCCCAGTTCAGCCTGTTAGCTGCATCAGAAGATGCTGGAATCTTGCAAAATGGGAAGGATGAGGGAACAGCGAATTGAGTAGAAATTCTTAGAAGTGAAAAACCAAATGAACTGAAGGTGGCTGTCAATCAGGTATTGTTTAAATTTTAGAGATGGACATGACATTGGAAGCTAATTTACTGCATAGAATGGAAGAGTTACATCCGCGTGCTTTGACTGACTGTTATCACTCCCCTTCTTCCCAGGGGTCTTCAGAGTTTTTTCCCCATGCTATTCATTCCTTCGTTATCTGCATTTAATTTTTTTTTTTTCAAATCAAGTTCCACATAATTTTGTTTTCGAGAAAGCTCGGTAACTGACATCTTAAAGAAGGACCAGGAGGACATGTGCCCCAGGGAAGCTGAAAAACAAGCTACCTGAACAAGGATTTGAATTCAGTTTACTTATGAAGGAATGCTGTTATTATCTACTTCTTGAAAAGACTTTTCTGTGCAGACCAGAAAGTGGAGGAAGTAGAAAGCCTTCTGACTACTAAATGTTTCCCATTTATCGTGGTTTCTATGATATCCTGGCAGAGATTGATTTGTAAAGCCAGTGGTCCTTAGTAGTTGCTAGGAAACAGTGCTCTGCACTCCATCTGCACACGAAGGGATGTGCAGCCGGAAAGTGTGGTTTCTAATGGAGTAATTCTTCTGACTTCAACCCTGCACAGAGAAATTTCAGTGTGTGTCTTCTCCAGAATATCATAAGAAAGTTTTAGACTGGTGTGTGTGTGTTGTGGGTTAAACTAAGCTCAGCTAAATTGAGCTCTTAATAACGTTTTTCCTCAGGTCCAATGACCACTTTCCAAGCACAAAATTTACTCATTTTAGAAATTTAGGAAAGACAGGGATAAGCTGGGAGGGACTTCCTGGGTTACATATACAGTTCTTTGATATTTCTGGCAACCTACATGATTCTCTTCTTACATTAATCAAGCTCCATCTTTAAAAAACACAGGATTTTGACTACTACAAACTACACTGGTAAATAGTAGCCCCTTTTTTAATTTCTAGCATAAATTTGTTCTGGGGCTTTTATGTGTGTGTCAACATTGTCCTTTCAGCTAAACAGCTTTCTGCTCCTTGGTTTTACCATCTCAATGCATTTATAGGCAGTAATCCTATCTCCTCCAAGGCTGTTTTTGTTTGCCTGGCCAAACCCAGCAAAAGCCCCTCACTCCAGTATGGTAAGCTCTCTTTTCTTGTTGTACTGTGATGCACCACTTTTCTGCACTTCTTTGTATGAATTTTTCTTTCTTGAATGTAGGTGACCAAAAATGTGCATGGTGATTCCAGGCAACACATTACGGTGCATCAGTACTTCCCCCTCTCTACTGGAAATACTTCTCCTGCTGCTGCCTAGTATACGATTTCTTTTTTTTTTCACACCAATGGCTCAGAGACATCCTGTGACTGACAAATACAATACAAATCCATTTTTTTTTTCTTTTTTTCTTCCCATTTTCAATGGGTAGCAACCATTCTTGTTATTCTCAAGCGCATCACCTTGGATTTTGATCTAGTTCATATAATCCCACCCTATTATTGCGGGAATCAAGTTAACCAGATTCCTACTGAATTTGCCCTATTGATACAGGTGTATCCTTCCCAATTTTGTACCTTCAACAAATGTAATTAGTGCACGTCAACTTCTTGATCACTGATAAAAGTAGTTAAGGAACATAACTTGGAATCTCACTCTTGAGTGCTAGTTTCCCTTTCGGCATAATCTATCACTGTCTGCCCTTTGGCCAGTTCCTTGTACTAATTCTCATCTCACAGAATACCTAACAATTATGTGAAATATTCTGCTGAAGAACAGGTAGGCTGCTGCATTACTATGCTTTCCTTGGCTAAAAAAAATCAGTTATTGAAGAAGGATGAAACTTAGTCCCCTTTAGTGAGTTGATATTGTATTTTAGGACATCTTCTATTACTCGCCATGTCTTTCATTTTCCCTAAAATCTTGCACATCAGAATAGCTGGTCTGTGGTTGCTAGGTTTGCCCTTTAGCACCTTTTTGCGACTGACACTTACTACCCTAAATTCAGATGGGCATATCATCTTGATGAGTTCTGAGCCAACATCTGTGGGGCCATTTCCACTTTCCATTATCCTGTTCCACCATAAATCTCTGTTCCACCTGCTTGTCTTCAGAGACAGAGACAAAGCATTGTTTTGGGGGCCATCCTTAAAATAGCTTTAAATAGCATCCTTACTTTTTTTCTAGTTCTTTATTCATTTGTCTGGAAAACCTTTAGTTCTTTCTTACAATTTCTAAGGTCTAAATTAACCATGTACTCACAATTCATATTCTGATCTTTCACTTCCAGTGCTCCAAATTCTGTTTTCTTTTTCTGAGTAAATCTGTTCTGATTCTTGAACATTCTTTGGCAAATCTCAATGGCCTATTTACTAGAATTATTAGTCCAGAGAGATCTGGAGTTCTCTTGCCTAAGAATACGAATTTCACACCTGCACTCAACCCCATTTCAGTGCCTTTGCTCTTCAGAATGATTCGCTATGATGTAATTTGCCCTTTTACAGTTAAAAGCCTTAACTACCAACTTGTCTTTGTACACACTGTCGTTTCATTTGAATTGAAATTTGGTCAGTACTGTCATCACTTGATAGCATATTATTTTCTCTACTACTTTCTCTATAATATCTTTGTTACTTGTCCACCACCAACTTAAAACACTATAATCTCGTAGGAGTTCCATGGCTCCTTGGTGACCTGCCTAGTGGAGGAGGGAAAGGCTGTGGATGTTATCTACCTGGACCTTAGTAAGGCCTTTGACACCGTTTCCCACAGTATCCTCCTA
>Ga0181612_176361_pt1 | contig 12889 bp, 6 predicted proteins | sample HoacroProtozoa21_FD_119630 | JGI IMG/M metagenome (GOLD analysis project Ga0181612, IMG submission 119630) | Hoatzin crop microbial communities from Cojedes, Venezuel. Combined Assembly of Gp0051906, Gp0051904, Gp0051908 | reverse complement strand
CCTGATCCCTCAACCAGTCGCCCCAGTGCCCTGAAGTCCCTTTTGATGGCCTTGGGACTTCTTTCTGCTACCTCGTCCCCACCAACCTGAAGGAGTGTTAGAAATTGTTTTTTCCATCTTTCTTCATGGTAACAAGGAGTTTTGTTTTTTCCTGCTCTGTCTGTCTATGTCTGTCCATCCTTCTGTCTATCTGAGTGAGCAAGAATCTCCTGGTGCTGTACAACAGATTCTGTATTGTCCTTGAAATATTAAGACTGGGCAAATGCCTATATGTGTAGGGTGCTAATGTTTCTGCCTTTTAATTATGCAGAACACCTCCAAAGTTAAGGGAGAAATTACTGTGCGCATTAAGAAAAATGGAACTCTACAGGGTCATTTCTGTTTCTCTGACTGTTACTCCTAATGATGGCCGGCAGTTAGAACATTTCTAAGGAGGGTCCCAGATGCCCTCGTGGGCCATAAGGCTGGAGCAGTGGTGCAAAGTCCAACACCTGCGTGGTAATGCTGTGGTGCTGTTGTGGGGGCTCCAAAGCCCCCTGCAGATCTGCTCCCACAGGCGGGAGCATGGCCGGCGGCTGCAGGGAGCTGTTGCTCGACCCCTCGGCAGGAGGTGGCTCCGCAGAGGGGTGGGGGGGAGCTGGGTTGGAAGAACTTATGAGTTTTCTAAGCAGCCGGACAAGGAAATTCTGTTTCGAGTCTGGGGATGGGAGAGAGCGGGAAAGGGTATGAAATTGTGTGTTTTACTTGTACGTGGAATCAGGAGCATTTTTGCTTTTTTTCCTCTAACTGGACTTTGGAAATGGTCCGGAAAAGTGTGCATATAGCAAGAGGTGACTACTAGGGTTGAATGCTTACAGTTTACTTGGTGAAAGGAGAGCAAATGATGGTTCATTAATTTAGATCTGTATCTGAATCCAGGTACCTTCCCGCAGATCTTGAGAAATGACAAATGCAGTATTTCGCTCATTGCTGTGGTTTATTTAGGAAGAATTTTTCATGATTCTCGACACTAGTAACTTCAGCTAAATGCAAAATTAATCAAGAACGAGAGGAGGTTCAAATAAAGTGAATGAGCTCTGGATAAATAACTTCTAGTTTATGTGCCAAGCCTAAAGCCATCTTAGGCTCCTATAGATTTTCTTATCACTGGTTGCTACTATTCAAAAATTAAAGTCTTAAATTATGTTCGTTGGCCTTGTTTTTGATTCAGGCGGGTATGACTGTGTGCAGTGCTGTTAACTTCAATAATGTAGTGTAAATGGAGAATGAATCCGCTTTGTTGCTTGCTCTTGGTTTGCACTTCACGTACTCCTTGTGCTGTGTGGAGGCTAGATCTAAATTCTGCATCAAGGCCCTCTTATTCCAGCAGCACCCTGGGGAATCCTGTGACAAAATGGGAATTCTGTGGCAGCTACAAATAAATTCAAGTTCAGTTCCTTTTTACTGAATTAAATATGTACATGAATAATACAATTGGTGCAGTAATCCTTGTAGTTTACATTATCAAATGCAAATCTTTTATGTGTTCCCTACATTTTCAACATGCCACAAAACTTTGTTATGGTAATGTATGTCTGCACTGTAAAAGTTTTCAGCAGAAAAAACCAAAGCTCTGTGCAGGATACACTTTAGATTCATTATATCCAGTTTGTGAGCTAATTCGAGTTTTGGACACCTGGCACGTGTCTCCTCACCCTCTTTCATTTGCTTTAGGTCAAAAGATACTTGTCTGGGCCTGCATGAATTGATAAGACCCAAGTGTTCCAGCTGCAATCTTCAATACTGCATCTTGAAAAAACAGTTTTCAAATTGTTCCTGAAAATAGTCAGTGCTGACATTTAAATAGCCATAATTCACTTCTAGACCTAACATGGTCTGTGTTTTGCGATTCTTTTCAGAGGCTGTTGATGCAGTGCCATGCAGTGTAACATTGTATTATGTGTGATACCATACGGACCCCAAGTCGGGGTAGACCATGATCCATGTATAAAATAATTTCCTTATAGGAAGTTTGTGTGCAGAAGAGAAGCAGTAAGAAACACAGTGACTCACCCACAACTGTGCAGTGGCAGAGCTGACTGTGTAGAGCTAGCGGTTTCAGAGGCTTTCAGTGTGCATTAGAGTGACATGTCCTCTCCTGAATGGTTGTTCCTCCCCACACACCTCCTTTCTTTTTAAGAATAGGCGACCTCTTTCACAATTACTTCATTAGGGATAATTCTAGAACGTGTTTTGCAATGTAAGTTGTGAAATATGTAGTAATAAGCTTAAAAGTTACAAAAGCATCTCTGTGTATTTCCTAGTGGAAGGGATACTTAATATCTACTGAGCCTAGTCGGTGGCCATGTAATTAATGAAATCTTTCCAGGACTTCGTAACCAGGTCTGTCATTTTCTTTCTGGTTAATAAGAAAATGGATGAACTTAGAAAAAATTCAGCTGGAGACCTCTGGAACTGAAAGTGCAATTTTGAATCCTCCTTTAAGGTAAGCATGGAGTTCAATAAAACACAAAAGCAGAATAGGTGAGTCCCAGCAATACAGTCAGCATTGATCTTTTATAACATTAAACCAATATCATTCTGGTCCTAATTCTTATGCCAGGGTAAATTACCCATTTAGGTTTCATTGTTCTAAGTTTTCTAGCATCTTGGAAGCTAGCGATGTAGAAGTCAGGCCAGGTCCCATTGTTCATCCTTCTCAATATGAATAACAGTTTTTATGGTGGATGTGTTGCTCATGTAAAGAAGCCAACCTCTTTTTTATATTGCCATTTTAAATTTATCTTTAATCATTAGATTCAAAATTAGAGAACGAATACAGATGGAGTGTTAAATTTGGTATGCTCAAACAGAAAGTGGGAAGGGAATATTGTTTGGTGTATATGTCAGAGGTGTCTATATCAGGGTATATGTATCACAGTTAGAACGCCTGGGGTCCTACCCTGCTGCTGCTGTGAGTCACTGGCTCTGTACATATAGTTAGTTTAAGCAGCTGCCTCTCGTTTGTAAGAAGCAGAAATCTTTATTACTGGGACAAAATCATCCTTGGTCTCAGTGGGTGGAACTTCCTATGATTTCAGCAGGAGTGCCCCTTGCCTACACGTGGGTGTGTTTTCTGCTTGGAGAGGAAGTTCTGGCAGAGAGTTTCAAAAGCGTGTCTTTAACAGAGCCCTGTACAACATTTTTACACTCTTTTCCTAACATAAAAGATGATACTAGACAATGGTACTGGCAGGACTTGCTTACACAGATGCTATTGGTAGTTTGGATAAACAGTAACACCTAGCATGCCGGATATTGTGATTCATCCCTGGTGCTTGCCAAACTGTAATTCATATTACATTAGGGGCTGCTGGTTATTTATTTTTCAGCCCACTAGAAGTTTAATTGACTATTCCTCCACCTCTTTTACCCCCTCTCCCCCCACTCTTTCTTCCTCTCATTTACTTTTCTTCCACCTGCGTTAATCCCCGTTTTGGCCCTAAGCATGGAGAAATCCTATCGGTCATTGAGGGGCCAGGTACCCTAGGCCAGAGTATCCCAGTTTTATTTAATGGTTGGCGATGACATCCAAATAATTTCCCATTTTCCTGTTGAGAGGTGGGTGAGGGGAAAAGCTGAAAACCTTTGCCAAGAAGCACTCTGTGGTGGATACTAAAAAAAGTCAGGTAGCAGATGTCCAATCCAAATTTTGGTGGGTAATTAGCTGATTCAATATCCAAAAGAAGCAGGTAATTGTTGTGATTTGTGAATGCTCTGCCAGGGCAGATACTTTACAGTTTGCAGATATTTCTCTAAGGAGGGAGGATATCGTGAGCTCTGAGCAGTAAAACACTGTTTTCTCAATGTTCAAAAAGAATGGCTGGTTTTTTTCTTTAGGGATGTTCTTGGCATAGACCGTTCATGTTCTTTTCTTTGTTATTTCTTGGAAGTCTTCTGAAAACTATTGATGCAGTATGCAAATTCAATGCAGGAAATGTAACATTATATAAGTGTAATTGGCCTTTTATTCAAAGGCGTTTTTATTCCTCCCTGCATATTTTAGTCCTTTCTTAAAAAAAAAAAAAGGAAAAAAATGAGAGAGAGAGAGAGAAAAGGATAAAGTTTAAACATAATCGTATATTTCTTCCAAAAAAAAGTCAGAGGAAGGTGCTATAAAGATCAGATTGTAAAAAGAAATAGAGGAATTAGAGAAACAATAATAAAGACAAAAATACGGGTATCACTAGAAACACACAGAATGGGATTGTTTCAGGAAGAAAACAAGCATGCCTGGCTTTCGCCATTCTAGGAGAGCTAGACGTGGAAAGAAGAGAATGGAAAATAAGATCAAAGCTCTAAAGCCATCTCTCCTCCCTTCTTTTCAGGGTCATTTTATAAGAAGTGGGGAGAGAGGGAGCAGTGAGGGAAAGGGGGCCAGGAATCCTAGCAACCAAAATACTACAGATGCAAACACCTCAGAAACGTGCAACTGCTAGCAAAACTTTAAGAGGGTATGTTCTCTACTTCCATTTCTCTTCTAAATAGAGCAGTGTACGCTCACAAGCAGCATCATGAGTCTCTTTTCCTCCACTTCCCAGAGTGCGAAGTTATTGCCTTCAGGTTTGTAGTATTTTGATATACAGCAGTGTCTATGCAATGTTGGGGAATCAGAAAAAAATAACCTAAATTGACAAGAGGATATTGCATGTAGTCAGTTTGAAGAAATAGCTGGAGCAGGTCATGAGAGGGAAACAGTACTTTGTACCAGTCGTTAGCATTTGAGTTCTTTTTTATGCTATCTCAGGATTTCTTTTCCTTTCTAAATTCTATATACTTTCTTCCAGTTCCCTTTTTTCTGTGGACTTCTGTTTACTGTTTTCTTTGAAAACAGAAGTCTGGACAGAAGTCAGAGTAACTCCACTGAAGTCAGTGGACTTTCTCTAGGGTAAGAGACCAAATTTCCTTTGCTGTTCATTGTCCCTGTTCAATTTGTCCCATTTTTCACTGTCCACCCCAAACACGACACTCCCTACTGAATTACTTCTTCCTTCTCTTTTTTCATTCTTTCTGCTTTTTTTTTTTTTCACTCAACATTTTCCCGTTAGTATCTCTGCTTATTACTGTCAACACAACTGGCAGGCAGCTGTTGGTTCCTTCCATTTGCCAACAGGAGGAACTTTTTATGGCAGAACCAAAACCAAGCCAAACAACAAGCCCACAAATGAAATCACGACCATCATAAGCACCAGTGACTGTGAGAGTGCCAGTTGTCCAAAGTGGTGGACTTGGAAGGAAAATTCTGAGCCGTAGCGCACCACTTCATTGCAACTTACACATCTGGCCCCTAAAATTTCTTTGCCAGGGCCAGTATTTCAGTAATGGAGCAATAACTTATCATTGTTTGTAACTGCACGGAAGAAGCTGAGCTGTACATACAGTGAAAATGGACACTGTAATTATTGCTTACTTTGAGCAGGGCTCCAACTGTACCCAGATAAATGAAGTGACAAGAGTAGATTTACATGCAAATCATTCCAGTTCAGTGTAAATGTTGATTTACTGAGGGTGATAAGAGTTCAGCAGATTGTAACAAAGAATAATGGAAGAAATTTCTCCTGGAATGACAAAATTGGAATCTGTTCTAAGCCTTTTAAGGTCATGTAAGCAGTGCTTGTCATATTGCTAAACCACTCACATATTCTTCCAATCTGAGTCTTAAAATTCCTCCTAGGACCCAACCCTGTATTTCACTCATAACAATGCTTCTATATTCACTAATTGCATAAAAGTAAAAAAGCACAGCACTTCATTCATTGCACAAATTAATCCACATATGCAAGTCACTTATCTAATGCCAGATAAAAAAGACCTAAGTTATTAATAGTATGGTGTAGTAGCATTAGATTATCTTTGAAATGTTGACTGATCCAAGAAAAGAAACACGGTCTTAGCTGAAATGGTCTACTTCCCTCCAGTCTATTGCAAAAAAACTTCTACCAAAAGCTAATTTTAGGAAAGCTGAGTATGAGAACAAAATGATGGTATTGTTAGAAGCTGTCTGTTCTCCTTGCTTTCCTGCCCCCTGTGCAGAAAGGTCTTCCATATGTCATTCAGGGAAGGTTAAAAAATTACTGCATCTTGCCTAAAACAACAGTGAAGTGATAATATTACAGAAAAGAAACACTGTGGACAACATTAAAGTCTAACAGGGCTAAGGAGAAGGGAGCAAACTGAAAATAGATTAAACCCAGGTGTGGATTTAGACTCAGCCATATTTTTGTCTTATGACATGTTCATTGATAAAAGCCTTAGCTTTTCACTTTTTCTATTCTGAGTGGCTGGGAAAGAGAAGCTGTAAATTAACTGCAGCACAATTCACATCTTGAAGGCACAATGCCTTCCAAATTGGTTCGGTTGCTGGGAACTGTGAAGTACTTGCAGCATTTAATTTAACCCTGGATTCGGCAAAACAATTTTGAGAAAACAAACGTGAAATTTTGGGTTCCTTTCTGATTTTCAGAATGCAAAAAATGAGAAAAAAAAAATCGTTCTGGGTAAATACAGCATGTGCAGAATTAGGGCTTTTAAAAGAAGGGGAGAAAAATAATTATTCACTTTTTTTGTGTTATTTTTCCCCAAAAGGGAATATTTCCATCACTAACCTTCTATATGGAAAATAGTTTTCAAACTGTAATCCACAAAAGCACTCTAAGAGCATCAGCAGGGTAGTGTAGCTCAAGAGCAAGCAATAGAAAGCATGCCAGTTTTGTATCTGGGGGAGCTGAGAAGGAAAAGTGGGGGAGAGTGGGTTGAGAAACCTTCTGTTGACAAACCTTGCCAGTGCAGTCCCAGGTGGCAGGGGGAAGCCGGAGTGCCGGCACCAGGGAAGAGCTCCCTGCTCCTCTGACTCACCTGTGGAGGAAGAAGGGTGTTATTTCAGTCAGCTTTCTTGTCTTGCTGATTGTCACTCCCCACAGAATATGTACTGAAAAGCAAGACAAAACTGTGCTAACATCATTTTCTCAGTTACAAGCATGGACGTTACCCACACCAGGCACAAAACTTATTGTGTGTTTACTCATAGTCAAGTTCTAGCGTGGTTTCTAAAGAACTGACAGTCTTTCTCATGTAGATCAAATCTTTGAAGTTGTAGAGTAACTGATAGATATTTCTACGTACACAGTTATTATGTGCATGATGACCATGATTACTGCTTGGATACACTGTTTGCATTTTACAGTGCTATGTGTAGGATTTACAAAGCCCAGACTATGTCATGCAGCCAAAGTCCAAATAAACTTTGGTTTCTCTGTTCCCGAAGAAGGAACTTTGACAATAGAAGAAACAATTGCTTAGAAACAGTGTACACTTTCTAAAAGATGTGCTGACCTACAAAACAATATATTTTTTAAAGTTTACACTCTTTTTACAATGCTTTTGATATTTTATGCAAGCTGTCAACTAATGGAAATAATGACCTCAGGGACAAGTGTTTATCTTGGTTTTAGCCCACTTAAAATACATTTAGCCTTTAGCTTTTCCTTAGGCCAAAACCACATCAAATGGGCCAAAGATGGAATAAGCACACACGTACACTCCTGAGGTCATTATCACTTCATTGTGTTTTGCAGATGAAAAGGAAAACAAACTCTGTCTCTTTGCATTACATTTGAGACTTAGCATGCCCAAGTGATGGTGTATACACCATTTTACAAATGTTTTCTTTTTAGGGATGTGCTTTGCTTCTCTTTTGGCCCCTGCCATGTATTAATTGTAAACTCTTTTCTGTTAATGCTTCAAATTAATCTTCAGAACATTGAAAAGCTGGAATTGCAGAAATTAGAGCTGTAGTTGCCAGAGTGCAGCATTAGTAACTGGCATCCTCAACAAGCAGAGATTCAGAGATGGAAATATTTTAACAAGGAGAGTCAACATTAAGAATCTACTTCTCTTACGAACTGAGGCCTGGATATTGGATCAGAAGGTGACGTTTTGTTTGTGAAACAGTAAATGAACTCTGCACCCCAATGCTACTGGGGGTTACTGACCAGTACACTGTATGCAGCCCAATGTTATTACTACCGCTTTCCAAAAAATGGTAACGACAAACAAATTCTGCCAACTTACTGTGTTGAAAATCTTACTTTTTTTCTTGAGTCCTATTTTTAACATGAATTTCATATAGCTGACTTCTGTCATATTCTGACATAGTGACTGTGGACTACAAGAATAAGAAAGTTTTGCTTATCTTTTCAGAAGCTGTAGTTTACTTCCTAAGCTTTAATTAGGAAGGGGCAGAAAATAAGATGTCTCTGTGAAGCAAGCAACTTAAAAACAACCCCTCAAATATTCATTCTGTTGGAGTCACTGGTAATTTTTTAAATATAGATAATATAGTGAGGACTTCATCCTAAATCCAAATAGGTCTTGGACTCTAATGCTGTAGAATAGAAGTTTTTTGTTGAAAGTTTCAGACCTTGTCTCTGCACAGCCATCCGGCACAAGCTGAACTACCGTGGACTTCAGTGGAAATTATTTTAAAAAGCGCTGGGTTTAAGCACACACTTAAGGTTAATCACATGTTTAAGTGATTTCCTGTTTTGGAGTTTTAAAGATGGAAATAGCATGGTTTGAATTCTGGGCAGAGAAGGTGACCCTGGCAGCCACACTTCGAATGGAAAGGATGTGTTGTGTGCACACATAGGTTAATGGGAACTGTTGGCGCTCATGGTTGAGGCAAACTAAGGTCCTCCAAAACTCTGTGCTGAAGAGGACAGTAAGTTACTCATTCGTACACCGGCCTGCCAAGGGACCCTAAGCTGCAGGGTGGTGCGGAGGTCTCTCCAGGCAGAGCCTGGGAGCAGCACAGAGTGCTCTGAACCATAGTCACTGCAAGGCTGCACCTACTGCACCTCCAGTGGCTCTGGTGAAACACACTGCAGAAGTAGCAAACACGCCAGTTGGTTTCTCTTGCTGGTAACTGCTTAACAAAAGAAAAGGCTGTGCTCAAAGGGGCAAGGATTTGCTAATAGAGATGACCAAAATCACCGTCTGTCCTCATCCATGCATACAGAAATAGCTGTTATTCTTTCTCATTGCCCTCATGATGCAATGCTACAGTTCAGGCAGTTCTCCTGGACTTAAAGCCCTCTTTCTGGATGTTTTAGACTAGCAAGCACAAAATAATTCCTTGAGAGTTAACACCCACCTCAGTTACCAGCCCTAGTTTAATATGAAATCTTTGTGTTCATCATAGAGGTGCTGGCATCAGGAAATGTATGGTCTGTGGAGTACAGACAGCAAAGGCTGCATGCAGTGCAGTGTTTACCTGGAGGAGAAAAGACCTCCTAGCAGACTTTTCCCTTCTAAAAGCTAGGCAACATATACTTTTGTAGTGGGTTTCTATGGCAAGGTTTTGGTAGTGCTACGTAAACCCGATACAGTTTTTTAGTGAAAAAATGAATCCATAGTGTTAATACCACAATTTTACTTGTAGAGGAGTTTCCTATTTGTTTTGAAAACAAGTAATACCTGACAAATGACACCATTCAAGTTTGAAAAGCATCGTACCCTGGCATGCAGCTGAGCAAGCGAAATGGTCAGCCTAACACCCTTTCTTCCTCCCACCTGCCCCTAGAAGGGTGACAGAGCACTGGAACAGGTTGTCCAGGGAGGTTGTGGAGTTTCCTTCTCTGGAGATATTTAAGACCCGCCTGGACAAGGTCCTGTGCAGCCTGCTGTCCTGCTTCGGCAGGGGGGTTGAACTGGATGACCCACAGAAGTCCCTTCCAACCCTGACCGTTCTGTGATTCTGTGAAATGTGGAAGGGGAACAAACAAGCAGGTCTGTGAGTGGAAACAAATAAAAGTACGTGGGTGGAAACCTCCTACCCTTACTTGTCCTAAAAGTCTTAGAACGGCAGAGTCGCAGGCCCGGCTGTCCCACTCGATGGCCATACAGGGCGGCTCCCTTCCCTGTGGGCACCCCCTGCTCTCCGCCGCGATCCCCCAAGTCCCAGGTCCCCGTCCGCACACCCCAGGGTTGTCTCTCCCATCCCTCTGCTTTCCACCCCTCTCTTGACTGTGAGGGTCAATATCCTCCTCCTTCGCCTGCCTCCCCTCTTCAGGGCTCCCTGTGCCAGGTTTGCATCGGACAAGAAGAGTGCGGTGGCCAGGCAGGTGAGGGAGGACAAGTCCTTCCAGAGGGCAGGAGGAGGGAGAGACTGTGGGGTGCAGACGCAGCCAGGGAGGGGAATCGGGGACTCGGCCTGCAGAGCTGCTCGGAGCTGTGGGAGGGTTTGAAAATGTCTTTACACATTGGACTCATTTTCATTTCCAAAATTCAGTGTTTCTGGCAGCACTTATTTTTAGTTTGAAGTTCTATTTAACAGTTTTCAAGATTGGGCAGTGTAGTAATTTAGCAGCCCTTATGTGAAGGAAAGAAGACTGCAGCTTCTGCACCACTTTTAATATTTGTTTACCATTTCCATTTTGGAGCAAGCCGACATTTAAATGTTCTGTTTGCTGTCATTTTGACACCTTCCCTTTATTTGTTTATTTTTAATCGGTGAAGGCGTAATCCTTAGTGCTGCTATTTATGATCTGGGGATTAGAGTTGAATTTTCTTTGAGAGTAGGGATGAATGTACCTGGAACATGGGTGAAAAAACTGGACTGGAGATAACTGGAGAGTGTTAGCTTCTGGAAAGGTAATCAACGAGTACCTTCTTACTTCTAGCTAAAATATATTTCAAGAACAACATTTCTTCTAGCACTTTGTTAGAAGTATCTCTGGTCTAGAAGAGAAAAACAAGTAAAAATTTTTGTTATTCGGTAACAATTAAAGGCTCTCCAAAAAAATGAAGAAGTAGATAAACTTTTTGAACGGCCAGCATAGTTCTGCATCTGATTATTTCATATTGGTAAATGAGCAAAAGTTTGATATGTTATATTTATCTGGACTATGTGGTGTGGTTCCTCCAAGAGTTTTGTCCTAAAATAATTCTTTGGATTTGAGAACTCCTGTTTCTTATCTTAGCCTTGATACATAATTTACACAGAATCATGTAATTCTTTGAGAACAAAATACGAAACAACACATCAATACGATCCTGAATCTCAACCCAAATGGTTGAAAGTTTTTATGAGCTGTAGAGCTTGGCATAGTTTTGTTCTTGGTTTCATCATTCCAAGTGAGACCAGGTAACCTTCAGAAGTGGAAAATTGGTTATCTTCATGATTTTTTAAAATCAAAATTCAAAGTAAAATTCAGAAGTGTGAAGCTCACTGAAAAACTCATTCTGAAGAAAATATTTACACAGTTCCTTGGAATGATCTGAAAGCTGAATTATGCAGAACTGTGTTTGTGAAAAGCTAACGATAAGATCTGTAAAGGCTACCAGATATATTCCTCTACAGGTAGAGAAAAACCCAGAAGACCACCTCTTTCATTATTTGTTTCATTTTTTTCTTTTGACGTATGTTTTTCTGTGGAAATCATTACTATGTTCTCACTTCTCTTTGATTTTAGTGCTTTATAACAGCTCACCCATGAGCCATCTCTGCCTTCTCTCAAACAGTAAATGTCCCTTACCTTCAAGCGTTGTTATTATCTACATCTACCATATATGAACAAATGAGTGTAACTAAGCACAGTAGCTTTGTCTACTGTGGCTAGATTGCAGTATCTGATAATAGGCTAGATCAGTGCACACTGATTATATTGTAGACAGTGTTTAGCCATGGCTGCAAAATTGTTAGGTGCAAAACCTAATTTTGGATCTTGCATGGAAAGTTGTTCAGAGTGGCAAAGTCAGGTTTTGGCCTACAACTATAAACACAATTTCGTTTGCTTCCCAGAGGAATTGTCTCCCGGTGCACAGAAAGGAGTGATCCTTTGTGAAAGGAAAATGTATGTTACTTTAACTCTGATGATTTTATGAAAATGAATTTTTATTGCCATATGATTTTCCACAAGGGAGTCCGCTGGCACCTTTGATCTTCTTTAGGGATATGTCGTCAAATATTCACTCGGGGATTTAGCTGCGTGGCCAGTGGAGGCTCAATAGGATCTGTATAGTTAGATCAGCTTGCTGCTTTGAAAATTTACCCAGTTGTGTTCTAAACTATGCGGTCTCATTACACAGAAATGAAGAGGATGTTTCTGATACCTTATTGAGATAGCAAACGTGGGGTTTTGTGTATTTTTGGCTTTACTGCATCTTCTTTTGATTAGCTGTCTATTTCTTGTTAAGCAATAATAGGAAAGCATTTCTTCAGGGCTTTTTTTCAGCTCCTGTCTTCTCTGTGAGAGTACAAGAGGGAGAATTTTAAAGATCTGTCCTGTGAAACTGTTATCTCTTTGATTAACATTCGAAATTCTGCTGCTTGTTTTATCAAATTAGTGTAACTTTGAAGAAAGGAAAAAGGCAATACTGATTTGTAACAATAGATTTTAATTAGGATGAGTGTTTGAGTCTCAGGAGTCTGTCCCGTGTGCGTTTTCAGATCTCTCATCCTCCCAGTGTCAGAACTCTAATTACTACCCTTACAGATCAACTTGTATTTTGAAGATATCAGAAAATACATCATGAAAGATTCTTCTTTTTAATTGCATCCTTATACCCCCTGCTATACGGTTTCTTTTGCTATCAATATTCTTCCGCTGCTGTTTCTGTGTTTTTACTTCCTTTGTTATAGGTGAGCCTGTCGGGTTACATTTGGAAGAGGATCTGTGTTTAAGCCTCTCTCTGTTCTCCCCAGCTTCTTGCAGAATTTAAATTCTTGGACTCCGTGTGCAATGCCTGGCACGTATGAGGCATTAGATCAGTACAATCCAGCCCCATCAGAAACAGGGGCCATCTCCAGGTGCGGGACTCACTGCAGGTTACTGCTGAGCTCCTCAGACTT
>Ga0181612_125982_pt1 | contig 12889 bp, 4 predicted proteins | sample HoacroProtozoa21_FD_119630 | JGI IMG/M metagenome (GOLD analysis project Ga0181612, IMG submission 119630) | Hoatzin crop microbial communities from Cojedes, Venezuel. Combined Assembly of Gp0051906, Gp0051904, Gp0051908 | reverse complement strand
GTTCAAAAAGTATGTAGATGTGGCACTTCAGGACATGGTTTAGTAGGCGTGGTGGTGTTGTGTTGACTGTTGGACTCAATGATCTTAGAGGTCTTTTCCAATGTTAATGATTCCATGATTCCATGATCTGGCCAGGACTGATTCTTCTAATTCCGCTCTTACTGCTCTCAGTGCAGCTGAGATCAAAAAAAGATCAGGAGTATGTTCATACAGGAGTTGTGAGCAGCTTCCAAACTAGGCTAAGGAAACCTTGTAAATAATATTGGGATCAAAACAATAAGGTATATAAAAGTGTTCACATAAATACAGCTTCATGGCTGTAGGGCTAAGCTGTATCATTACAGAACTCTGATACAACATCCAAAACCAGAGGCACAATGTGGTCTTTTTGAAGCTGGGTGGGGTAGAAAGCCTAAGCTATCTAAATTTCTGTCGATCTTTTCAACATCCCTGTCATTCTCAGGTAGAAGAGGATGGGGATTTTGAACCACTGATCATGATTTCCTAGATAAACTGAAAGAAGTCAAGAGGAAAGTAATAAGGTTTATATGGGTAAAGAGATTACCGTGAATCAAAATATGAAGTATATTGTCTCTGGAAGTTTTCTGTTGGTGGTATTTAACTTTTCCCTTCCATCCCAAATTTCCAGATGTTCAGTGGTTTCCCTTGAGCAGCAAATCTAATCAGGTTTCTTTCTGATCACCCCCAACATTCCAGAGAAATGGTGACTCCAGGCAGATCAGCTACATGTGTGTATCTGGAGCACATCGCACATACTACATATGGCAGATGGCCTGCACCACACGGTAAATCTGAAGTCCTCCTAATGCATCAGGTTTACTATCCATAAGCAGAGCAGCCCTGCAAAGCACAGCTGATGGGGCCAGTGCTTCCTGGAATGATCAGTGCTTGTGAGTGCTACAGCACATGCTGCTGCCTGGGAAATCCCTGCCAAAAATCCAGCAGTCTCCCTTCTCCTTTCATTCAGGTGGTGGAGGGCAGACAGTTTGTTAGCAAGACGTTTATCCTGTGGATGCAGACAAGGAGAGCAGTCAAAACAGAGCCGAAGGTTTTAATACCGCTTGCATTGTTTCTGGCTTCACCTTGGCTCTGCAGATGGGAGCAGACTAGGTGCTCACCAAGCTCCCCCACCCTCCCCCCCGTATGTCCCCCAAACCTTCCCCGTCCTCCGGTGCTCTGTGTGGGAAGAAGCTGTGCCGGGGTGTCCCTGCAGGCAAGTGACTCCGGCTTTTCTGCACAGGTTCCTCCTGGCCACAGGCTCTGCCCCACCATCAACAGCCTGAGGAGGACAATGTCATTCAATGCCCAATTCCTGCTTACATTATGGGAAAGAGAGATGCAGCAGCATGTGCTGCTTGAAGGCTCTGGAGGACTTTCTTCCTTTCCTAGACTGGAATGGTCCATGTAGCTAAATACACTGTCCAAGATGACTCTGTGATTTTTTTGCAAAGGAAGAGAAGTGTGTGCTTCCCAGTATGGGGGACAGTTGGATACAACAGGTAACCCAGTTCCTGTCTGAATGAATATTAATTGCATTTTTTTGCTGGGATGTTAGCTTTATTAATTGAGCATTACAATATTATTTTGGCTAGGGTAGGCTTCTGTTTGAATTCAAATCTACAGAATACATACTAATTTCACTCTCTGATACTTCTTTCCTGCCATAGTGGCAAGAGAACATCTAGGACAGTTTATTTACTCTTTGTTTCAGCGTATTGCTGCATTTTATGAGTTGATACATTTCATTTCCAGAAATGTGGACTTCAGTAGGAAGAAGTGCACTTTAGAGCTGAAAGGCACACATCATGTCAATAAAGACAATGTTATCACATTAGATATTGCGATGAAATGCTTAATGATTTCTTGCTGGCTTCCAGACTGAATTCCTGTTAGGCATTCATTTCCCTCCTTATGCTCACTGTCTATTTGCTTCTGCTGCTATCAGGCAACACCACGCTTAACAGAAATCTTCTGCCTTTCTGTTAGCAAGTAATGGCTATGTGCAATCTGCCATGCATTGGGTATAAAGAAGCTGGGAGAGTGCTTTTTCATTGTTTAGGTAAACTTTTCCTCTTTGATCCAACATCTGCCCTTTCTGCTGCTCACACTGCAAATTGATGCAGATCTAGCACAAGGATGGGAGACATTTGTAGAGTTTCCTGTTATGGAGTAATTTTGGGAGCATCATTTTCCCCCGCTCACTTTTTGCCTTCAGCAGCAACAATCCAATTCTTTGTTTTTGATGGGAAACCATTTCTTTGTCTCGACCTTTCCTTCTAGTATTCCCTGAAGGCTATAGAAAGAAAGAACATGAATAACCAAGCAATGAAATCATAAAACAGTCCCGTTTACTGTTATCTTTCCAAGAACAGTGAAGGCATTAAAGTTCTGAAACCTTTTTTCTTGAAGCAAAGATTGCAGCTAGAACAGGAAATGGCACAACATAAATTCAGTTCATGACAATTATTATAACATGAAAGGGAAATAGTATAAATCACTGATGTCAAACACGCTGTTCATTGGCTAGATCTGGCCCATTTGAGCTATTTATCTAGTTCCTGTGACAGATTCAGATTTTGCACCACACATGCTTTCATTTTTTAGAGTACATGTTTCAAGTTTTTATGCTTCAGAAAAAGAGCTTCTGAATATGCACCGAGTAGAAACTGATGGAAGCTCACACATAGCTGTCTTTTTTAAACTACAGAAAACAAGGTATGTTATATTTGAAGAGACAAAGTCTACCCGTTCATTTCAGTGGGTGTTAACACTTGAATTTAATAATAACTTAGGGGGAAATGTTTCTCAGAAATTAATTTTAAGGAAAGATAAATATGCAAATTGGGTGGGCTGGTGTAAAAATAATTTAAAAGTGCGTACTTTTTGAGGAAAATGAAATAAGAAATATCATGCACACCTATAAATCATGCCCCCCAAGTCTGATAAAACTTCGTTAAACTCCTCTGCAGTTTTAGCTATCAGTGACGTAGGTTCGAAGCTTAAAAAAACAGAGAAATAGACCTATCTGGGGAACTGTAAGAAAGAACTGTGTTGAATTCTCCACCCCAGTTGCATAAAAGCCTAACCCTCCGAGTGTTCTGGGAGTGTCCCAGTTTTAGTCACTTGAAAGGGCATGGTATAGTATTTTAGAGTAAATAAAAGTTGCATAGAATGCATTTTTGGCTCTTCATATTCATGCAAACATTAATTTATATAGTTATAAGTACAAATAGGACCAGCTAGATAGCTTTCATAGGTGAGATATATTTCACAGCAATAACCATTTGGTCAGGTATTTTATTGGCTTCTCATGTAAACTGTAGTGCATGCCTAAGTCAGTTGCTGTTGGAGACAGAATATTACCCTGATAGACTTTTGAACTAAAAACTAGGACCATGCTTATCTTATACTTTAATACATTAAAATTTACTGCTCGCTTTCCATGCTTTGAGTAAAGTTACTTCATTAGGAAGGGAAGATCTGTTTTTATGATGTACTCAGAAATGTAACGTTTTGAAACATATCATTCTTTCAACAAAGTAATTCAAGTAGTGTGGAGCTGTGAAACCTGAGAAAAAGATGGATTTTAAGAGAAGATATTTCCTGGGGAATGGGATATTCTATTATAGGAAAAAATTTGAGGAATCTAAGAGTCGTGTCTTCACACACTGTTCCCAAATTAGATTTGAAGTATTTTGCTTTAATTCTTACTCCTGTCTTGAAAAAGTCAATGATATATTGTGGATATTCCTATTTTTACACTGTAGCTTACTGCATATTATACGTAATAAGGACACCACAGAAAATATTAAAGCTCTTAGAAGTTTTGTCTGTATCTATAATTCAGTATTGCACAGGCAGAGAACTTCAGCAGAACCTTGACTTTCAAATTAAATGAAATCATTCTCAGAATTTTTTCAACATTGTCATAGCATTTTTTTCTGTTTTTCTTTATGAATATTAAATTACATTAAAATTGTGACATTGAGTTGTTGCTGTCTAGACAGTACCACAGTATAATAAAATTTTCACGTACAAATTTAACTATTATTGAAAACTAAGACTCTGAAATATTTTTTATTGTTCAGTAGAAATGTATGTGATGGTTTGTAGCTTGGTTACAAATCAGTAATTCTTACCTATGGTAGCATATATGTAACCCTATTGCCAGGTAGTGAACAGCAACTAAAGGGGCAGTATTCAACTGACATACAGTCCCTCCTGAGAAATAATTTTATTGGTCTCAGCCTTCAGCTAGAAACTGGGAAAACTAAAACAGGAAGTCTCTAGGTTCCCTTAAAAAGCTGAACTTCCTCCAGTCACCAGCTCTCTGAGACCGTACGTGCACAAGGAAATCTTTCTTCGGAAGGAGCAGTCATGAACCTGGGAAAGTAGACCAGCACAACATATATGAAGTAAAGAATCAAATGGAGCCTCCCGTTCAGTGACACAACAATATTTCATTTAATGTAGATCCTCTTTACTATGAGACGTATTGTTTTGTCCATTCTGGTCTGGAAGTCTGCCTTCATTGCTGGTGGACAGTTTGTCCCACGGACATTTTGTTGTTCCCAGCTCCAGTCCTGCCTTTGCAGCCCCATAAGCCCCAGTGGTGTCTTCTGCCATGGCCTCGGCACACCGCATCAATGCCACAAGAGCAAGCTGGGGCCACTGGGAACCCTCCCATAGGGCTGGAAACAAGTCCCTACCACAGACAAATCCTTGCCTTTTCAAAATCTCTTGTAGGACCAGATCCTCCCAAAATCCAAAACTGCACCCCAGTTGCCTTAGACTATACCTGCAGCCTCTGGGATGGATAGATTACACAAATGAAACTCGCTACAGCTGGATTTTTTTTTCAGTAGTAGAGAACTTTCTACTTCTTTGGAACTTCAGGACAGGAGTTTAATTTATATTGCAATGATTTCAGGCAAGAGAATAGTAAGTATATTATAGTCATGAGTATTATGAATTGTTGTCTTCAAATTTATAGTACTGATAATATTTTCTCACACTCAACTCCCCCCTTTATGGCAGCAGTGTCGTTAAAGCATCTCATTATACATCCAGAAAACTCCAAGTTATGTTAGTTTAGCAGAAACTAGGTCATTTGGTAGGGAAATGAAAGATGGCTATAAGATTAGCCATCACTTTCTTTTAACTTATCCTGGTTACAGAAATCATGTTTTCTTCAGACATGAAAATTTTGATGGATCATTTTTGCTCTGGATTTACGCAGAAAGGTATTCAAAACCACAATATTTTCACTACAATGAGGGAACAGCTTCAAGAGCCAGGCTCGACTGTATTCAAAACTACACCTAAGATTCTCTTCTTTCCATGTTCACAGTGTGTTTAGCTTGGAGACTCCCACAATGGATATCTATCATCACAAAAGATGTTGTTTCTCCTTGGAAATTTTGCTTTCAGCCCCTTGAAACCTGTTGAAATATGCTACTGAAATTTAAAGACACAGAGTTGCCTTTAAAGTTACATTTTCTGTAGCAAAGTGGGGCATTAAATCAATGAGTCTATTCAAGCAAGTAAACGTTCACTGTTCTATCAAGGATGCTTTCTCAGAATAGCACACAGTGACTGAGGAAAAAGTCCACACTGAAATAAATCCCACTATGGTGAAATTCAGGCCTGGCTGACGTCAAGAAGTCGTCTAGCATTGACTGTAAAAGGCCAGGATTTCACCCATAATCACACCACTCGCCTTCCCTGAGGAGATGGTGTCATTGTTATTTATTTATGTGGTGCCATTAGTGTACTAGACACATCGGATGTGCTCCTTAGTTGGTGCAAAGTGGCAGTGCTCCATTAATTCCCATCTTGCTCCCGTTCTCCAGGGTGCAGTTTTCCCTGCCTGGAACAGCTGGTGCAGCCATGGGAATGACGGCAGAATGAAGACCTTAGTGCTAATTTTTACACCTCCTTATGATCCCCATTTCTAAGCCAGAGCTTTTAAGGAACACGAAGCGCCTCTCGAGAGACACCCTGCTTATTTATTTGCATTTTTATAAAACAAAAATGTGTGTAGGGATACTGTGCCAGCACTTAAAACCACCCACTGAGTAGGCATTACAGTAAAGCACTATGGTCAGTATCAAAGCGTGATAAAATTCCTTTTGTAAGCATGCAATATGAAAAGCAAATCGATGTCCTAGTCTGTCTCAGACCTAATTGCATTGTTTCCATTCCCCTATCCTTTTTTGTTAGCAGAAATAATGTCAGTTCGGGAGCAGAGGACTGAGATGATGTCCATGGGACAGTGCTTAGCATCCTTCCTGGGCACAGGGTGGGGTTGGAACAAGATGGTGACTTGCATGTCTCAGTCTTGGGTATTAACCAAGTATGAACATATTACATTATTTCTTGTATCTCCACCTGCTCGTGCTTTAGTCCAGCTATTAGGGTATAAGATAGTATCAGGGTAGAATTTCTAGCTGAATTTTTGTACTGGGCTTTGCACTGCTGAACTGCTATCTGGGGTTCTTTATTATTAATATAAAACAAAAAAACAAACAAAAAACAACTATAGCATTTGCAGAAAAAGCTGATTTTTCAGGGTGAAAGCAAATGGCCAGTAATAAAGAAGTTTACCTCATAGAATTAATATGTAAAATATATTTCTTATCTAAAAGTATAGCGAGTGTTGCAGACGTTGCTCATCATGTTGGCACCAAGTGACTCAAAGCCTCAAAGCTAGTCTTTTCTGTTCTTTAAAACATGAAGTGCGGTTTCAAGATCAAATTCCTTTCGTTCTGATGTTATAGAACATCATCTAGCTCCATCTCAATACAAGGATGAAAGCTCCCTCCTTTTTTTTTGGTTTTGCTTTTTTTTTTGCTTGAGGGCAGTTAAACACTGGAATGAGTTGTCCAGAAAGGATGTGGAGGCTCCATCCTTTGAGACAGTCAAAACTTGACTGAGCAAGGTCCTCAGCAACCTGCTTTAGCTGGTCTTGCTTTGATCAGGGCATTGGACTTGAACCCTTCTAACAAATAATGCTGCTATTCTGTAAGCCTAACAGTAAATCACAAAATCAAATGAGCAATCACAGCTTCCTTATGCAAAGAAGGCCAAACTAACTTTCTTGCTGTGGTATGTTTTACTCAGTTTGCTCAGGGCAAAATTGGGCCTGTATATTTCACAGAAATGGACGGCTACTCCTCAGCTAAAATCACAACGTACTGAAAGACAATTATACTTCAACATAAGATAAAATATTTAGTAATGTGTAATAAAGTTTACATTCTAGGGCAAGTAAACAGTGACTAAAAATGAAAAGTCCAAATATGAGATGTAGAAGAGGGATGAATTTGCCTTCAAAACAGGACACATGCAAAAGTTTCTGTACACTTGTTTTCTGTGGGGACATGTCAGTGTGCTACAGTGCTCAGTGGCCAAGGTGAAAGGACAGTTTGGACTTTGAGTCTGGTTAGTTTTGAGTCTGGTTAGTTCTTTGTTTTACTGGGGAGATTTTCAGGGTTGACTTCTATCTTTCCATAAGGAACCGGATGAAATTGACCCAGGTCATTTTTCATAGCCACTGAACCTCCACCAGCTCTACAGTGAATCTCAATTGTTAGTTGATAAGCAGGAGTTCAGACAATGCATAAGAAAAAAGCATGGTTTTATTATTCTTTTCTCTAGTTCTGACTCAGCTTAACTAATCATTATTTCTTACTGCTTGAGCCAAATTATGCCTTGCTGTAACTGTCAGATTAAATGGTGCTACCAAGGCTACCTTTTCATAGAGAGTTACAAAGTTCAAGAGGCCCTACACATCACCTGGTCAAACTCCCTGCATAATAGAAGCCATAGGATCCCTTAACTTGTTTCTAGCTTAAACCCAGCAGAGCATTGTCTTTGGCATAATCCTCATTTTAAAATATGTAATGGTTTAAAATCCATTATTTCTCTCTTCAATTCTTTTAATGTAGTTAATGACCCCCAAAGTGAGAAGCAGACATTTAATTTTAGTCAGATTTTTTCAAGCTTCTGCTTCTAGCCCTTACATCTGCTAGACTGGAGAACTCTATGAACAAATTTTTATCCTTCAAGCAGGTACTTCAGGTCCCATCTGTCTCCTATCAGATACACAAAGCAGGTTAAGCTCCTTACTATGTAGCATTTTTTCTAATCCTTTCATTATTCTTTGAATGCTCCCTTAAGCTATTCAACAGGGAAAATCCTGAATCTCTGTATTATTCATGAAGTAGAACTGAACACAGTATTTCAGCAGCCATCATATCAGTGCCAAATACAAAATATTACCAACATACTCTATGTACCCCTTTTTATTAAAGATCAAAGCAATCACAGTTCTTTAATGGAAGAATGAAAAATTACTCTATATTTGGTTGAGATAAGCCAAAGTATTACATTCTGTTCTAAATGGATGCTTAAATACTTTATATAAAACAGGGAGGGGAAATCAGCCAACGTGCAGATCTTTATCTCAGAATGTCCTAAAGCCCAGGGTAAAGGTATCTCCGCATACATACCAGATGTGGTCTTAAATTCTTGCTCCATAGGTTTACTAGTAATTCCTTCCCAGACCAGCCTAGCTTCAGAAGCTGACGGACATCTGCACATCTCTTGTGGACAGGGTTGTCTTCCTCCATCCCTCACCCACTGAATGAAGTGCTGAATTTTCTTATGCTGAGACTCAGACTCTCTTTATGTTGTTTCCTATGCTCAGCATGCTACCTTCTGAGGCCTGAATATACACTATACTTCAGCTGTCCCCTTGAGTGCCCAGATTCACTTCACCTTAAGCTGTTTGAATTCAAGCATTTAAGACAAGCTCCAGATAACAGAAAGGTGAAAACTTTATGCTGGAATCAAGCCTGCCTCTGACTCTTTTGGCATAGCTAGGAATGTACCAGCACTTATGCACAGAGAAAAATCTACCAGGCTCCATCACAGAAGTCTTCATTTCATGTGTAGCAAGACACTACAGACTGTGTAGACAGATGAGTTAAAAGCATCCTCTTGCCAGATTGGTGTCATATTGGGAAGGTGGAACAATTGCTTTAACCCAGTCTTTTGCCTGCCATCCTCTAGACTATACAGACTATGAGCTCCATCCTTCACACCTCTGTATCACTTCATGCATTAGGTTAGGTAGCCCCGCTAACTGAGAGTTATAAATTCCAGCAGAGACCAGGCATTGCAAACTGGAACGCTGCAGGTCTGAGGTCTATTCATGAATCTAACCATAAACCATGGTCCCTAATACTCAGTCACCCTAAAGAGTGCTTTTAAGGAACACCCAGAAGAGTTACAACAATGCCTTGCAGTGCACAGTGAAGGCAAGAATGCAATTGTGGCTCCTAGACTCTCTTGACCCAGATGTAAATTACATGGGGTAATAAGAACTACAGCTTACATGAAAGTGACTTCCTCTGTCTGACTTTTTAATTGTTTTATGGAGACAGATTGCCTAGGAACCTTGCTGCTTCTTCAGTAATAAGCATTGGATTTATGACAGATTCCAAAATTTCCTACTTTAAAGAAAGTTCATGAGTGTCTGAGCAGATCTTGGGTTCTCTACCACAAGAGTCATGCAGACACTTGTATTGATATATGTTAGGAAGGTTTATGCCACCTAGCTAATCATCACTGAGCTGCTACGGAAACATGGAGTGCTGCCTGGGTGCATGGCATTAACGTTTAGAGAATGTTTTTTGCAGCCCATGTGAATGGTGTGCTACTGCAGCTACAGCTATACCCACAGTAGCTACACTAATGCATTATAGATATTAATCCCTGTGCCACAAACACAGTAGTGGCTTCAGTACAGACATTCTTTTCGGGTTTTTTTTGTTTGATTTTTTTTTTTTTAAAGCTAAAGAAAATATTGGTAACCTGATGGTTTTGTTATTATTATTTGCAACAAATCATCAACTGAGGTAAATAAATGTTGCTCTATTAATTCAGGGGAACAAATCTTCAGCACAAGAATTTGAAAGCTAGGGGGAGATTTCTTTTGAAGCTAATGATATGAGCCAAGTATAAAGAACATGAAAGACTCTTCAGTAACACTTCTAATCTCTCCTCTGCCATTGCAGTATTGCTGTGCTATAAGCACATGACTGTCCACCTTCCTTTAGTTAAAAAAAAGTTAATAGCTTTAATTGAATAAAAAATAAATACAACCTCACATCCCTTAAATGTAGCATTTCTGACCCTCCTTTAATTTATTTAGATATTATTCAGAGTATGAGTCTTTAAAGGTTCAGTTTTAATTCAGTTTTTGTCTGGTGAGAAGCAGTAGAAAGGGAGACCTCTCATTTTTGCTCGCAAGAGAGAAAAATCCATAAAATCATGGATGTGTTAACATTGGAAGGAGGGTCAGGAGAAGGCAAAGAGGTTTGAAACTCTTTTACAAACAACAGGAGTCACCTACTTCAAGTGCAATGCTCATGATGGCTGTGCTACATTGCAGCAAGTGTCGTTGTAGGTTGTTTTAGCTGTGAAACAAATCAGAGGTGTTTCATAACCGCACAGTTGGCTTCCTCTTCACTGGTGAGTATGACCTCTCTTCCATAAGAGAAGCAATCCACTGCAAAACACAATGTGAAAACTCCTGACTTAAAACAATAAAAAAGATTTAGTCTGTCTTCTGATGAAGTGACAAAGTAGTCATGTGTCATGTCTTAAAATTAGTCTTTGAGTGGTGCAGGGGGACTGATAAGATTTGAAGCATGCTTTCTGCTCTGGCACCAGCTTTTTGTTTGGCTTTGGGTAACTAGTTTCAGATGCATTTACATCATATGTCAAATCAAAATCTGCGCTATGGGCCTTATCCTATTTTCCGTGAAAATTATTAAAACCCTTACACTCCAATTTGAGCAACTGTATTAACTGAGCTGTGGAAACTTCTAATGCTGCTTAGGACAGCCCAGTTAGGAGTTATACCTGAAGCCTACAGGCATCCTCGGTCTCTTAGAGGTTATAATATTGCTCCATGACTTTGAATGGCTAGACTGTACACTGTTACATATTTCAACAACAGTTAGCACAATCAGCTGAAAATCCATCTGGAGCCTTTGGAATACTTTAGAACTAGCATTCAAAGTAGTCTCAGTTCTAGTTTTCATTAGCAAAATGAGTTAGTAAATTGCCAAATGGAAGATGCAAAGTGCATCTTTTATAACAAGTGCAGAACTGCTTCAACATTACTAGTTTTATTTTTATTTTACTTGCTTTTTTATTTTTAAGGATTTTTCTCGGTTTTGCATTGCTTTTTCTTTTTTGCCCTTTGGGTTGTGACTGCCTGTGTTTAATTTCCGATGCAAATGAATTTTGTATTCCAGGATGATTGATGCTGTAAACATTAGTTTGTAATATGTAACTATAGAAAAACTGAAAAGCATTTTGAAACTGTCTATAGACATCAGTTATATAAAACTAAGCTCAGTTTTTTAACTGAGTAATCTAAAAAAAAAGGACGATAATAAAATGCTTTGAACCTTATCTCTACTTGCTAAGCAATTAACTAGTCTCCTACATTCAAGGAGGTGCACTGTTCACTTCCTCTCCACAGGAAGGGAATGGGCATGCTCAAGCATGGAAATCTAAGAGAGTTTTCAGGACTTGAGAACGAGCTATCAAACTGTCTGTGTTTACATAATCACTCATATTTAACTTAATTTGTCTTTATCTTTCCATAATATATCTACAGATTTCAGCAAAATCCCTCGCTAATCATTATTTTGATAGGTTTTTTATTTCTGTAAAGTAAATAAGAATTACAGAGAATGATACTGGATAAGATAGTAATCCAAAAGAAAGAAATAAAAGATTAAAGAAACAACAGATGAAACGAAGAACTTTAAGGACAATAGCAATCCTCCTTAGTTTTTGTGGAGCTAGGATTTCACTCTGTCAGCAGTAAGTTTCTTTACTGCCTTCACTTCAACTGAAAAGACCTGAATCAGACTGCAGAATGAGGACACTTGTGGAATTTAGAGATATTAAAGCATGTACTTAAGCACGCATGATGGGATACAAAAAGCTGCCAGCTCTAAAGAACACTAAATTCATAATGAAATTTTTCTGAAAGAGAGAAATCATCAGCAAATCTCAAAGGGCCAATTTCTGTAAGGCTGAGTGCACTCAATACTCCTACTGAATTAAAAAGAAGTTCAAATTAGAGAGGATTTGGGGTTTGCTTTGGGGATGTAACAGGGAGAATAATTTAACCATTGGAGGCCTAAGGATGTGGCAAATTCTTAGTCTTGAAGTACTTCAGGCATGCCAAAAGATGGTGTGAATTAGACTGAAATTGTGGTTCACAGAATCAGAGATTAGTTTGGGTTGGAAGGGACCTTAAAGATCATCTAGTTCCAACTCTCCTGCCACCGGCAGGGACACCTTCCACTAGACCAGGTTCCCCAAAGCCCCATCCAGCCTGGCCTTGAACACTTCCAGGGGAGGGGCAGACACAGCTTCTCTAGGCAACCTGTTCCAGTGCCTCACCAGCCTCATAGTAAAGAACTTCTTTCTTAGATCTAGTCTAAATCTACCGTCTTTCAGTTTAAAACCACTACCCGTTGTCCTGTCACTACATGCCCTTGTAAAACGTCCCTCTCCAGGTTTCTTGTAGGCCTCCTTCAAGTACTGAAAGGCTGCTATAACGTCTCCCTTGAGCCCTCTCTTCTCTGGGCTGAACAGCCCCAACTCTCTCAGCCTTTCCTCATATGAGAGATGCTCCAGCCCTCTGATCATTTTTTTGGCCCTGCTCTGGACCCGCTCCAACAACTCTATATCCTTCTTCTGCTGAGGGCTCTAGAGCTGGAAGCAGTACTTCAGGTGGGGTCTCGCCTGAGCAGAGTAGAGAGGCAGAATCCCC
>Ga0181612_157605_pt1 | contig 12890 bp, 7 predicted proteins | sample HoacroProtozoa21_FD_119630 | JGI IMG/M metagenome (GOLD analysis project Ga0181612, IMG submission 119630) | Hoatzin crop microbial communities from Cojedes, Venezuel. Combined Assembly of Gp0051906, Gp0051904, Gp0051908 | reverse complement strand
CAGATGAGGCCTCACCAGGGCAGTGTAGAGGGGAAGGAGAACCTCCCTCGTCCTGCTGGCCACACTCCTCTTGATGCATCCCAGAATGCCATTGGCCTTCTTGGCAGCCAGGGCACACTGCTGGCTCATAGTTAACCTGTCGTCCACCAGGACACCCAGGTCCCTCTCCGCAGAGCTGCTCTCCAGCTTTGCTATTGCTTTTGCTAAGTAATTCAGGAGAAACTTTCCTTTGGTCCATACATTTTTCAGTCCATCCAGACAAAATGCCGGAACTGGGAAACTATAGGAGGGTTGATGGGAATAAAATCTTAGAGACCTCATACATACAGGACTGAGTTTTGAGCTGTTCGATATACAGCTCTTGAGACTGTATTAGCTCTATATGTGTTTGTCTTGGTAGACAGACAAATTAATTTTCTGCATTTATTTTCTTTCTTCTTTGGAGTACCACTGGAAAAATGATCCAGTCAAACTTTTTAGAGAAGGGTAGTGAAAAGACTGGTGTGAAATGCTGAGTAATACCAATTCTGTTGGTTTTTGGCAAGAATTGGGCACAATGCAGGAGACATATTTTATTGGATAAGCTTCCTTGTGTATATTTGTGGGCAAAATACCATACAGTACAACAGTAAATAGGTAGTAATTATATTAAATATGGGAAGGGTTTTTATGTTAATAAAACACAAATTACAAGTGGTAGCTTGTAAAAGTTTCGGGTCTTGGTGGTCTGTCTTTTAGACTTGTGTGCTTAATACAGGCAGATAGTGCAGAATGATAATTGTACATCCTCATGCTGATATATAAAGAAAGTGAAGCTTTTCTAAGAACTGCAAGACCTTCACTTTGCGGACAGCCGTGAAGGAGGATGTCATGGAAGTAACCCTCTTGGTCTGCAGCAGAAGGTGCCAGCCCTGCAGTTCTGCAGCAGACAGATACACAGAGCATTGTGCACCATAGCCTCAGGGGAAACTGTATGTGCTACTCTCCCTGTGGGAAGGAAGGTATTAAGATAATCTTTAGCTCTTAAAGGCAGGGGGCATTGAAGGAAACAAAAATCGAGCAAAGGTAGTCCTTGAATGATGAAGTGTGCAGATTCCCATGCCTGGGGCATCCTATTGCAGTAGCAGTGACAAAAACAGAATAAAAAAAGGTTTTGTCATATACGAAGAGTATGAGCATTACTCCTTGCTTATATGCATGAGCAGGAAACTACATATTGCTAATGGAAGCCATGAACAGTAATATCCTAATCTTATTCCAAGAGTGGATATTTGACCACATGAGCTGCCTAAGAGATAATATCATTTTCTTCTATTTAAAACTGTTATCCTAGAGTGTTTATCAAACCATTCTGTTAATATGATTCATGTGTCTGAAATACATGAGTATATAACTGCTGGTTTGTTGCTGAATTGTGTGCAGGCAGCCAGGCATTATGGACACTATTCAGGAGTCAGCCCAAAGAAGAGTGTTTCTTTGAAATCTCTGTTCTCCCTTGTAAACTCTTCCAAAGAAGAACATACACCACTTCCTTACACTGCTCCTGCAGAGAAGAACTGTAGAGCCACCTCTACCCATAAAATCAGCACAGAATCTGCTGTTCGGGGAGAGTTTGTGCCCCAACTTTTTATAGAAAAATAGGTTACTCTTTTTCAGAGAAAGTTCAACATCAGTCCTGTTGTGATGACCCTGTTTAAAACAAAGGCTTACAGTGGAAACTCTTCTTGCCAGAACTTTAGCAGGAAATGCCAGTGTTCTATATCATCTTGTTCTAAAGTTGTTTGGCACCTATGGAATTTTTCCATTGATATCCTAAACTTGTGATTGGGCCTACAGCAGCCCTTGCTTGGGGAGTGAGGGAGGTCAGTTGTCTCCAAATTGCTTTATTAAGCAGGAAGATGTTTTCCATGGGAAGTCCTCAAAAGGTGCATCTGCTCAAGTATCAGTCCAGGTATGACTGAAGTTATCCTTATGCTAAATTCAAAACTCTGGGTCCTAATGGCAAAAGAGAGGGAAGGACACTTCTTTTTATTCAGAGAATCATAGAATCAGAGTATCTAGAATTGGAAGGGACCCATGAGGATCATCGAGTCCAACTCCGTGCTCCTCGCAGGACTACCTAAAACTAAACCATATGACTAAGCACACTCCTTGAATTCTGACAAGCTTACTGCTGTGACCACTTCACTGAGGAGCTGTTCCAGTGACTGAACACCCTCTCAAGGAAGAACCTTTTCCTAATGTCCAATCTGAACTTCCCCTGACATAGCTTCATACCATTCAAACATCAATGTTCCTATTTTCTGTGTAACCTAGGCAAAAACTTCCTTTCTGGGAAATAGATTGAGGCAAAAATATGAAAGTTTTCTGACTGAATATACACTTTGTGAATGACCAGAAACTTGATGTTTTTACAGCTGGAACAATGAAACAAAGTCTAAGGAACATCTTAGTATTCTTGCTCTTTGTGTCTGCTAGTGATGAAAGCATGGAAAAAGGCTTGCTTTACTACTGAAATGAGACAGCGTTTAGTATCTAAATGTTACTATTTTGGTAACACCCTTTGGCATTTGCAGATATGTGTGCAGCTAATGAATGACTGGAAATTAGGAGGAATGAAGCTGGTGGAAAAAATGAGGCCAAACTGCAAGTGTTTCTGAAAACCTAATGTCCTTATTTGTCCAGGAACTTCTGTGACTCGAAATCTTTGACCCAGGAGGAAGTCAGGACCCTGCTGCGATGTATCAGAGCAGGATCTTCTGAAGTCAGCTCTCAGGTGACAAAGATCATAGGCAACAAAAAAATAGTTTAAGACTAATTTTACTGAATTTGTCACCTAGAGTCATTGGGAAGATTCGAAAACAATACTCTGTTGGCCCCTAGGACTAACCTTGTTGCAGATGCATCTCAGAAATAGCTATTGTACCTAAATTTCGGATATCTTTTGTCAGTTTTTGACTTGCTAAGATAGTCTCCTAGGCAATGATGAATGGGATAAGCTGTCAATGTGTTCTGTCTCCTTGTTCCTCTGTCCACTGATATTTCTTGTAGCATGTCAGGCTTCACAAGTATCTTCATGACACTTGAATTTCTGTGGCTTATAGAACTCAAGGGGTGCAAATCTTTGGAACTAGTCATTAGGACTCCTGACAGGTATTTGTGAGGAAGAGAAGATGCTTTCTCAGTTAGACACTTTGTAGTCTTTTTGAATATGTTGGGGTTTTTTTTTTTCATTTCTTGAAAAACAGAAATAGGTTTGTGGGATCATCTGTGACTCATCATATTACAAGTAGGATCTGGATCCAGAAATCTTTCTAGGGTGGTTTTTTTTTTCATGAGTTCTCCACTGAACAGCTCAAATTCTGTGGCCTCAGCTACCTCAAAAGTATCACACAGATGATAAGGTTTACCTAAAGCATTTTGGAATATAAAAAGGACAAGAGAAGAATTTTGGAATATAAAAAGGACAAGAACTATGCTGGTTTTGAAGAGCTGTATGTATGTAATATTTTTTATGATAAGGAAGAGAGATGAGCTGATAATCAATAAAAGGAGAACTCTGAAATCTCATGTTACAGAGGTCAAGCTTGTATCCCAGTTCCCTCAGCTTTTGTGCTCTGCAGATACGAAGGCTTTGTGCCTCAGTGTTCACAACAGGAACTAAATAAATATCTCTCCTTTACTTCTAGTAGTTGTTTGTCCTAATAGATTTAGAAGGTAAGCTCAGTACTATCTGGACTAGGAAACAGAGCATGGCCTTGGGGAAAAAGAAAATACGTCTCTAACTGAGCAGAAGTGAGTGAGAGGTTGGCCCCCAATATGTTTGACATTCTAAATGGACCTTACAGAAATGTAATTAAGCATACCACTTAATTTCTTCACATATGTGAAGAAATATCTATCTTTCTTTCTGTCTGCCTATATTTATCTGTACACGTGCTTAATACAGTGTCTGTTACTGGGAGGAATCAGAGACAGAGTCTGAAGTTCATGCTCATGAGAACTTTAAAGAGACAGATATTATCCAATGCTAGTGTTAGGGAGGAATTCACAGTTGTTGGAGACTGGGTTTCTTGCATAGGGGGTGCAGTGGGGAGAAGCAAAAAGGCAGGTGTGCGTGCTTATAGAATTGTACACTTCCCAAGGGTGTAAAGAGAATTTAAAACTGTGTGCGTCCATACATACCCCAGGCTGTTACTGTCACCTGCTATAATACTATACAAAGGTCTATATACATTAGTGTCTGTCGCAGTACAGGTTGGATTTCCATTTCTGTTCTGATTTCCTTCTCCCAGTTACTCATAATTTTCTTATAGATAATTTTAGGGCTGAAATTGTCAGAATTTGGTCTGGGTGTAAAGAATATATCTTTCTTCTTTGGAGCTGCTTCTGAGTCACTTAATCATGAGATATCTTTCCAATCTGTCCTAATGAAAAATACTCCATTGAAAATAAAGTTAGTCAAGCAGATTTCTGCAGTGGCTGTCTGTAAATGAAGAGAACGTTATTTTAGAAGCAACAACACATTGATAAGCCAAATATGCATTCATTGTCCTATTACAGTAAATTATACCATTAGTCTACCTTATCTAATCTCTTTGCTTTAGACTGGCTAACAATTGCTTCTCAAAGCACTGCAAAAAAATCTTTCATGGGTCAATATGAAATAATGGTGCTGATACAGGAAAATTCTTTTTCTACTTGTATGTTCTCTGTAGTTAAAGAACAATGAATTAACATTATATAAATTCAAGTATTTTTTTTTCCCAAAAAAGTGGTCTTTGGGTGATTTTATATGTATGCAAACATCAAATCAGCTTATAAACTGAACTCTTGTCTCAATCACATGCAGTGGGAAGGAGTTCCACAGGTTAATCTAACCTGCATATAAATATAATTTTTCAGCTTTTCAAAATTTCTGTCATTCAAGTTACAAAGTTTTGTTTGTTTATTCATCTGGTAATAGAACAAGAAGGATCTGGTGTTCTTGTTTTATGATTTTTCTATATAATCTTTATAACTTCATAATAATCTTTAAGATTATTTAATTATCTTTCTATCGTGTCTCTTTTTTGCGTACAGTATTAGTGCACCAAAGAATTTCAGTCTATTCAGTGTTGCTTTTAGTGGAAGTTTTTCCACATTTCTGCTAATCCTATCACTGATGGCTGAACTCCTACTCCTGCTAAATTTTTCTTGAGACATACAGGTGTTTCAGAACTGAATATACTGTTCTTAGTGGAGCTGTATGATTTTACTATCCCATGCCTGGTGCATCTAAAAATGTAACTTTTAAACGAATCCTATTGCGTTCTGTGCTGGAAATATGTTGCCTTTCATTGCATGTCTCTTCCTATGCCCCAGTTCATGCTGATGCCTAAGTGTCCTAGAGTGGTTATTTTTAACTTAGACACCAGTAACTTGTTTGATTGCCTCAAGTTTTTCCTTCTAATATACATTTTCTTGGATTAATTTGTCAAAACTGAATTTCACCTGGCTGCTCAGCTAGCTTTAAGCCTCTCTGGCATTCCTGATGGTTCGTTGGCTGGTCTTCACTGGCATGAATTCTTTTATGCCCTCTGCAAGATCAGTACCAGTTTGATGTTAGAAGACCCAGAGGTAACTTTTGTTCTGTTAAATGGCCTGTTAGTTCCTCTAGCTTATTTTCTATCTCTGTCCATTTCTAATCCATGACTTTTTTGCCTCTATGTTAGGTGCCTACATTAAGTGGTTAGGCCACTTTCTGCTTAGTTAGCTGAAAGAGAAAAACTCCAGCTCTGAATTACCCCATGAAAGAATTAATTTCCCGCTAGTATTATGAGAGTGAGGGGAAGCAGCATCCTGTTTACCCCTATGTCACATTGCCTGTCTCTTCAGACAGGTGCCTGTTGTATCTTTCCCACATTTACTGCTATATGTAGTGACTTGGGGTGCAAATACCCGAAGGCAGTTAACTATTCATTAAGCCTAGAGAACAGAAATAACTAGTTAGCCATCTATCTGCAAATATTTAGCCCAGATATTTGTTTGCTGGTGCAAAACAGAAGATGTTTCTGGATGTGGACTACAAGGCTGAGACATAACTCAAATGGGCTTCTTTGCAATGTGCTCTTTTTATACTGTTCAGTGCTAACTTCAGTGTATTATTGATTGCTATTAAGGTACACCATCAAATACAGATGGGACGTCTGTTTTGGCTGAACTCATACTGTGGGAGCTGTGCTGACTTTTGGATTGTTCTGGCCTTCATGCTGTTTGACATTAAAACTTTTCACATTAGGGTTTGGAAGAGGAAGAAATATATAGTAACCAAGTTACTTTGTATGTAGGTTGAAGTAATGTGCAAATATGACGCCAAATGCCCTCCTCACCAAGTCAGCACAAAATTTGAAATGAAATACTGATTTCAGAGCAAGCCTGGAAGTTCCTGGTTCCCTGTGTCAATATCTACAAACACTAGTTTAGAGTAGTTACCACTTGAATTTAAATTAGCTGTGCTACCTGCCAGTAGTGAAGGAAGTGCTAAAAGTGCAGGGATTAGGAGTCTGATTTTCAGAAATGCTGAGTGCTAGCGGCTCCTGTTGATTGCGTGTGTTTAGGATCCCGGGGTCCAAGGTCATGCTGAGGCGGTGACTGGCTCCTCTGTGCTGACTGCCAGCCTGCTTCCTTGCACAGCCCCCTTGGCTGGATGTATTGGCTAGTTCAAAATACACAAAAATTGCATCAGAGGATCAATTACTGCTGAAATGTCACTGCTGAACCCTGTAATACTGCTAATTAGTTAAAGCAAAAGAGGCATGCTGATATGTATTTATCTTGGCTGTAGCTCACCAAATGTCTTTTCACAAAATTAGGTTTGAAATACTTTAGATTCTCCTCCTCCCTCTTTCTGGAAAGTTAAAGTACATAACTGTTGCTTTTTTTCCTTTTCTATTTCCTATGCCCCTGTAAGACAAAATACGTGTAAATGGTTCTCACTACCTCCAGCAGTTTGCATCTTAGAATAGTTTATGTCTGTCTGAAACACTTAAAGAGGGTATTAGTCATTGAAGAAAACTTGAAATAAGGAAACCTATGACAAACACACAGTCACAGGACAACACTCTCTAACCTTGGCTCAGCTCCCTTTCTGCCTTTAATGGAGCAAAAGAAATTGGCGATTTGACTCAAGCTCCCTGCCATGAGGGAGGACAGGGTTGCTCTGCTCGTGTCAGGGAGTCCCCAGCTGGCCGCCAGCCAGCTGTGTGTGCACTGTCCTTCCTACCGTGTGCCACGCGCGGGATGTGTCGGCAGAAGGGCCAGTGAGGGCCAAAGCTAAAGCGCACATGAGTGTGTCTGTGTAGAGCGTGGGATCCCCTCTGCACGGGGAGCCGTGAGGAGCTCCTGGGTAGAGCCGGCTCAGGGGGATGCTGGTGACTGCAGGAACCTTTTTATCTGGGACCGAAAGGCAGTGGCTGCTGTCACAAACTTTAGCGTTGGACTGCAGTCCTGCATTTTGATCCCTTGCTCAGGTAGGTTCCATTTCTCACATGCTCACCTTGCAGGGAGCCTGGCTGGGCTTTGTCGCTGAGTTCTGGGCTTGATGAACTACTGCAGTTGTCTCCAAGCACCGGTTGTTCTTTTCAGTTGCTCTCACTCACAGACCCCTTCCCCCAACTTTTCATCTAGCACTTAGTTTTTGGTAAGGTTCATTTCCTCAATTTAGCACAAAGATAAGATATTCAGCTGCCAATAGCACAAGCGGAGTCCATGAGAAGTTTTCTTTAGTATGAAATAGGTCATATTGTCAAGCAAAAGTGTAAACATTTGCAAAGATACAGGAATAATACAGGTTTTTGACTGGTTGTGTGACTTTTTATCCTCTAGAATTTGTTTGAAGCTTTAAAAAAAATGTTTGTTTCCTATTATAATTGTGATGAGAGGAAAGAGATGGAAAGAATGTGGGCCAAATCCATCTTTGTTGTAGTATTGCTATCTTGGTAGTGTTACTCCAAGAATGGAGTTGGCCCAAGAGGTTTCCAGAATGACAGCATTTCTTAACTCTGTCAATTGACTGGGACATGGCTCTCCTGTGGTTTGACTACTGTGGTTTGTCACTGCTGTGAGAAATTATCCAGTTTAAAAAGTTCTGTTATTTGGGTAATTTCTTGCTGAAATTGATGGTTACTGTTTCTGGTTTTCTCCTGAAGTTTATTTCTAGGGTTTTTCCATTTGTCTCTGGTGCTCTAGAGAAAAGGCTACTTACAAAGGAAGAGTAAAAAAAACTGCTCTGCAAAGAGGGTGTGAAAAAGAGGGGAGGATCTGAATTTGGAAGTGTTTTCCCTCTCACTGAAACAGCTCCCCTGTTCGACACAGAGTGTGTGTTGCTAGAACGAAATCCACCGCCTAATTAGCTTTTACAGATCAAAACAGATTACTGGGTATTGATAACCCTGACATACTTTGTGAGCGTACACACTAGGTCGCCTCATCCATAGCCTGTTTCTCCTCCTAAATTATTCCACATTTGTGAGCATTTTTCAAGCAGCTACTATTTAAAACCAGAAAGCCTCCACCCTAAAAGGCCCCAACCTGTCAGAAACATTTCCTCTCTTGCCTCAAGCTTGGAATTTCACTCCAAAACGCCAGCTCCCTCAGGACTGTGCATAGTGTCATCCTTGCCTCGTGGTTTACTCTCTATAACCTCAGTTGCACACACATACGGCCAGTGTTTTCCACCTCACCACATTCTTCTTCTTCCTCCTCTACCAACATCTCTACGTGTCTGTTTTCACAGTGTCATCTATGTCTGGAACGGTGTCATTTCTACAGTACTTAGCCTGATTTTGCTCTTGCCAAGCCCCAACCTCCTTTATATTTTTTCTCTTTTCTGCCAATAATCTTTTCCATTTTCTCTTGTGTATACATGTGTGAGTGTTCATGTACATTATCAAATATGCATTTCTAATTGTATGGGATAAGTGGGATAAAGGTTTTATTGTCTCGAGCTCCAGTTGGCTGTGTTGTTTTAAGTAATAAAGACAGAAAAAGGTATGCTGAGAATCCCACAGGAAACTATCATGCATTTTGAACCTCTGCATATTTTGCATTAGGAAAAATATGTTAGAAATTTGTAGAGTGCTCTTTAACTGTATCAATACTCTTTTTTCATATGACTGCCTGTACCAAGCCAAGCTCCACTAATACTAAGGGGAAAAAACACTGCTGTGACTTTGTGACTAATATATTTTAGAAACGTCTTACACTTTTCCTATAATAGCTTTTCCATACATAATAGTGTTTTAGTTTGAAGGTCTGACATCTCAAGGCCTATCAGAGCTAAAAACAAGTGCTAGCATTCTTCTGGAAACTTCCCATCTCCTGTGCTATAAAACTGCTTTTTCAGACTCACAGTTCCTAAGATTAATACATCATTGGTAGAAGGCCCATCCTGGGTGTTGGCCCAATGTAATTTGAAAAAAAAAAATTCCATTTGAAAGGAAGCAAGCAAAAAAGACTTGATGGTGGTTTGCAACAAAACCAAACTAATGACAGCTTATTAAAGCTATCTAGGATGAAAGTATTAATAATAACTACCATTGGAGACAATTTTAGGTCTGGTTTCAAGCACAGAGATTATGTTGACACCATCTTCTAGGACTGACTTGAGACTTCCCTGAAGACCACGCTCCTCTGCTTTCCACATGACAGGTACAAAAGTGCTCCTTTAGGGGTCAGAGCATTCTTTGTGAAGGCTGCTGGGCCAGTGCTGTGAATCCAAAATCACACAGGCAATCCAAAATCTTCCATATGGCATCAATGAGGCTGGGATGACAGCAAAATGCAGCATAAGAGCTCTGGACCATGGTCTTCCATTCTGTTTTAGGCATAATAGAAATAATTATCTGGCTATATAAAGGTGTCAGACCAGGGATCTGATATTCTCAACATATATGCCAATGGGACTCTGTGTTATCATCTAGAAAGGGTTAAGATTTGCCCAACTCAAGTGAAAGCTAAATCTTCCGTTGACTTTGGAGGCACTAAGATTTCATACATGACACATTTAAATATATGCTAATAGAGCTTTGTGTATATGCATGTATAATATGTATCACGAGTGTGTACAAATGTTTCTGTACATTTTAGCCAACTATATCAACTGTGTTTAAACTATCTAATATGCAGCTGTCTAGAGTGAATGAAATAAACAGTCTGGGTGGTGCTAAAATATTCAGGGAATTTAATTGGGGCCTGTTCAGCACAATTGTGATATTGAGAGATTTTGTTTCATTTATCAGGTGTCTTCCTCTACTGTAAAATCATGGCTTTTTTTTATGTTACATGAGTTTTCAGCTACAAATGTGTTACATTATGAAACTGTGTAAAACAGACTAAAAAGTGGGAAGTGTAAGAACAGATAAGCTAAAGACTTAAGTGCTTTGGGCTAACTTCTCTTACTAGCTTTCAGAGATACAGAGGGAGACTATATTTGAAACTGCTCATCAGAGCAAAATGACTGTTTTAGCATTCTTGGACATAATATCAGGCTAACTTGCCTCCTGACTGACATCCAGAGCATACTGTATAATTGCCAGCCTGCTTCTCCGAGTGCCTTGAAGATTACATTTTTTTAATGTCTCAATATTAATAACCAGATGTGATCTTCTTCCTGCCCAAGGGTCAAGCTAGCTGGCCAGGTCAGGCTGTTTGTCTGTGTGCATAGACTGTGAAGTCTATTCAGAATGACAGGTATGGGGGGGGGGGTTTATGGTGTTAACCTCAAGACCACCAAAAGGGACTTCTCCCTGCTGGGAACAAAGACCAGCAGGAGCTTCAGCCTTTTTCAGTACTCCTGGGATTTTAACCAAGTGAACAAAAGATGATGCACAGCTGAAGAAATGCACTTCACAACTGATACATAATTTAAGATGCTCAGTTACAAACAACCGGATATGTATTTGTGACTTCATTTGAGCATGGTCCAATTATCTGCAGTCAGTTAATATTTTTGTACGCGTAGTTTCTGTGTGCTGCTTTATACATTGAGAAAATGCTCAATTGCTGGTATTTGAATACACGCTAGCCTTGAAAATAGCCCTAACACTGCAAGAATAAATGTTAAAACACCAGCAGTTGCTATGAGGTGTTTTGTGCCTCCTAGTTAATGTTTGTCAGTCTATGAGTACAATTATTTTACAGTGGATAGTATGATATAGTTTTGTTAAATATGTGTTATAAAACTATTTACTCCTCCCCCTCTCTTTTTGTTATGTAAAAAAAAAAAAAATCAAAAGAAGCAGCTATTTGTTTCCTAATTGATTTTCTACGTTAGTTGTTCATTGAATAGATAAGTACTGCCTGTGATATTTGATTACAGAGCAAGGCACCCATTTAACCTTCCGTTCTTTCCTGGCCAGGATTTCAAATACAATACAGCATACCTCCCTTAGGCTCAGTAGGATTAGACTGCTAGCAGTAATCCCTGATGCTATGAAATAGACCTGATAGAACTTCAACTCACTTGTTTAGGATTATGCTCATGAATTTCAACTCATCTAGTTGCATTAACCCTTTGGGAACTTATATGGGTTATGCTGCTATAAATAGTAATATATATTATAATAAACAGAGGTAGATACATAGCAAAACCTATTAACTTGTTCTAAAGAACTGACTTTTACTTGTTCAAAATGTAAAATTCACATTGAAATTAATTTAGACACTGTAGTACAAATCCTCAGAGTTTCTTTTAATTCTAATATTCAGAAGTCTCCTGCAGTTTAACAGTATCTTTAAACAGTTCAGTCTCAATTTGTGCATTGAATTTTAAAAATTATTTTAATGAATTTTAGTTCTCATGATGACGCTGAAAGGGCAGAAAACTGGTATCTGCTAACTGTAGAGTGTTGGTGCATAATCTCCCAGTATAATGACTTGAATGCAAGCATGGTCCTAGGTTAAAGAGGAGGGATACTGGTACCTGGGCTATCACTTTCTGGCTTTTCTGCGGATAGCAACAATTCTGATAAGGGCAGTTGTGCCTTTTGATGACTTATGCCCTGATCAGAAAACAGAGTGAGAGTGCCAGACCATTTCTGATGGACCGCTAGACAGCTGGCAGGCAAAAGCGTTGTAATCGCTGCAGACTTGAACCACTCTTTTGAATTGGTGACTTCTATTTAAATGCTGATTTTTAATCTGGCCAAATCACCATAGGGAATAACCCTGTACTAGCAAGAATAAGGAACAGATCTTTTCTGTTTTCTTGACTTTCATTTTCAGGATCCTGAAAACCATCAATGAAATAAATATTGTTTCTTATTATCAGTCTTTAAAGTGTTCAACCTTTAGTGGAAATGTCCATTAAAGATTCATGTGTGCAACCAATTTTATTAATTATTGAAATGAATATTTATATATATATGCTTTACAATATTTGAAGTCAATTACAATTAAAAAATGTGGAGAGGTTGACTTGGGAACTCCAACCTACTCTCACTTTCTTGGCAAAAGATAGAGTCAAATTAGGACTGACTGAATATGCACTTTCAGGCATCAGTTGGTGAAACTACCATCCCTTCAATATACCTGCATGTGAAATTGCTGTATTTAAAGGCAAGATGACAGAGGATCAGTGCTGCTAGCTGCACTTGATGACACAGGCATCAGGGCATTTTTTTACCCCTTAGACACTATTAAAGGCATGCCTATTACTGTAGATCTGTCAGATACTCTTGATATGCTTGCTGATAAAGGGGTATTGATGAATAGCTGAAGGCCATGAGGGCAATAAATGAAGTTACTCTTGAGTGACTCCTTTTTTTGCAGGAGGACTTGGGAGTGGGGGCAGTTTGGGGTGGTTGTTCATCAGCCCAGAGGGTGCACTCATGTGCTCCCATGTGGAGTAT